>WNFI01356934.1_pt1 | contig 12807 bp, 10 predicted proteins | sample 5400471 | NCBI WGS metagenome assembly WNFI01 (sample SAMN13153348, study PRJNA577476) | soil metagenome | isolation source: 100 cm saprolite on Douglas fir-dominated hillslope | place: USA:California | collected 2013-09-17
GTACATGTCGACGCAGGTGAGCTACCAGTTCATCGTCAATCCGATCGGCAAGAAGTTCAAGTTCGCCGAGGCGGAGTTCCCGGCGGGCGACAAGGGCGTCAGGGACGAGATGTTCGGCGCCAATATGTGCGTCTTCAACAAGTCCGCGAAGGATGTCCAGCACGGCGCCTTCCTGTACATCAAGTACCTGACGAGCCAGGAGAGCACCACGACGTGGGCGCAGAAAACGTCATACATGCCAGTCCGCCAGTCGGCCTACGCGGCGCTGCAGAGCAGCTTCTACGCGCAGAACCCATCCCAGGGCATAGGCGCGGGAATGCTGAGCAAGAGCTACCTGATCGCCCTCCCGGCAACGCCGACGAGCAATGAGCAGCGGGACGCGCTGTCCACCGAGCTCAACAACATCGCCGCGGGCCGGGCGGATCCGAAGACGGGGCTCGACCGGGCGGCGCAGAAGATGAACGACATCATGGCGACGGGGTGAGCTAGAGCTCGCCCCGTTCGAGCAACTCCCCAATACCCAGATAACCCTGCCAATGCTCCGGACCAATAGTTCGGATCACGGGCGGTCATTTCGTGGGGGAGCTGAGAGCTGAACTGCACCGTTGCTAGCCGTACCGGCCAACGTGGGTTCTCAGGCGGTTGATTGCAGGCAATGAACCGCGGACTAGTCTTCGTGGGCGACCGTCCATACTCGAATGAGCGGAATCTCGGCGCGTAGGTCGTCGGGCAGCCGACCATAGTTGGATGTAAGTTCATCGACAAGGTTGCCCTGATCCCAACAACGAACCTGAAAGCCCAAGCGCCGAGCCTCCTTTATGGCACCGCTGTTGAAGCCGCCCCATGAGACTAGCAGTCCCTGGTCGGCGCCAAAAGACTGCATAGCGCCCCGAAGCTCGTTGAGCGTCTGGGATCCGACAGGGGTGTCCCCTGACTTCACCTGTACGGCGATTCTTGGAGCATCAAACCCAAGAGGACCGCCGCCCGCAATCGCATCAACCCCAGCGTCTGGGCCAGCTTCGGGTCCTTCGTCGACATAGTATCCATGCGCCCGCAGGATGCCAGCAACCACCCGAACCAGGGCCTGCCCGCGGAAGTTTCGGCTCAGGTAACTGAGGATCTCGTCTCTTCCCTCTTGCTCCAAATCTCGGGGCGCCGAGCTTGAGGCTGTTTCGTCTGTGACTACCACCGCCCCGCCCCCGGCTACTGCTTCGATATCTGGCTTGCCTTCAAGGACACCACGGATCCTGGCTTCCGCGCCATTCCGAGTGATTCTGCAAACCGTCATGAACGCGCCTAATGAATGGAGAAGATCCTTTCTAAGGCTTGTTCGTGGCAGATCCTTCGTGAGCCACTGCACTTCTCGCGCGTGCCGAGCTGCCAAAGGAGCTGACGGGCGAAAGGTATAGGCGCCGGTGATCTTGCCGATCGCGAGAGCTGAACGTGTCTTGAGGGGCAAGACTGCCAGATCCCCAATCGCCATGGTGAGAAAGCCATTGAGCTGACCTCCCCAATTGCTGACACGGGCGGCCGAGGCGTCCGGATAAGTTTCTCGGATTCTAGCGAGCAAACCGTCCCAATTCCCGACCACTGATGTCAGGTCGCCGAGCTCCGGCCACCCAACCACGACGACGTTCTCGTCGAGGGCTACCTGCTCTGCCTCTCCGTGGGCACCGGCACGCACAAGCCAAACTCCCATCGCCTACCTATCTTGGGGCAGCGCCGGCTGAATCTGGTATGCGTATGTGGTCGTATGGTTCGATGCCCCGCATTCGGTCACTTTATGTGGACGATCGACCCTTGTTCCCGGGACCCCCGTGAACAGGAGGCGGCCGTGCTCCGGCAGTCGCTAGACACGTCAGAATTGCACCGCCGACTACTACAAGACGCGAACAAGATGTGAGCTAGTGATAAATGCGATTGTCGGGGATTATGTGAAGAGATGAGCTGAATGAGACGCACAAATCACCGTACTCCGACCATCACTCAACTTAAGCGCGCCCATTCCACGTTTGCCGACAAAGAAGCTCGCGACTTGTTCTACCGGGTTGCCACAGAGTTGGTGGACCGTGCTTTTAAGCAGAGGACCCGGATTTCAATCGGTGAATCGATTGCCGTCTTACTTGCCACTTGGAACCGCAGGTTCTACCAGAGCGGGGGCCGGCGTTGCGACCGTAGGCACGTCGAAATGATCGACGAGGGGCTGGAAGGACGGCAGGTGGAGTTCCGGGCGTACCGACGACGCAGCCTTGAGTCGCTTCGCGATAGTGAAGAGACTGTTATACGGCAACACTTCACTTACTTCGAACCGCTGCTCGGCCGAGTGGGAGTCGCGAAATGCTTCCACCTGATCGCTCCGAACTTCTTTCCCCTATGGGATAACGCGATCGCGACTGAATATGGGGTCCCGCTTCGAAAACTCGGAAATAACGCCGGGCAATATTGGGAGTTCATGTGCAGTGTGAAGGGCGATCTTCAGAAGCTAGGCGGTGCATCGGCGATCGAAATGGCGGTCGGGACCCCGGCCCTGAAAGCGCTTGATGAATATGCCTATTGCATGTTTACGGCCGGCTGGATGTAGCTGGTGAGGGTGTCCCGGTGATCGGGCATGGTCTCAGCCAATCGCCCATCTGAAGGGTCGTAACCGTCCCTGACGTTCACCAGGCGCCAGGGCCCTGGACATTGGCCCTCCAGAATTGAGGCAAAGATCCTGTATTCAGAGATGGGATATCGCCCTTCGTCATAAAAGGCAGCGGGGTTGATTTCACCGGCCTTTCTTGGAGCTGATAGTACCGATCGGTCGGCGCGTTAGATTTTTGCGCGCTTAGTTTTCATATGTTACTCAAAGTCTGTAGACGCAAAGTCATCTCTCTGATCCCGTTAGCCGCGTGACAGCCGTTCTAGTCCAGCTCGGGCAGCGCATCCGTAAACGCCGAACTGAACTGACTCTCTCGCAGGAGATGCTCGCCGAGCGAGCCGGGCTTCACCGCACCTACGTCAGCTCAATGGAACGAGGCGAGCGCAACGTGTCGCTCGTAAACCTCTTAAAGGTTGCTGCGGCGCTAGACATCCCCCTTGAGGTCCTCATCGCCGGTATGACGCTCGAGAGCACTGGTGCCTGACCCGATCCTTACGAGAAAGGACTACCTCGCCCTCAGAAAACAGGTTTGTGCCGACGTTACAAAGATCGAGGCCCTCGAACGCGCGTACATGAACTTTCTCGTCAAAGTAACTGTGAATGTCGCGAGTCAGCTTGAAATCGACTTTGGTAAGGCTAATAGTCTTAGGCCGTTTTGGAGTCACTACGCTCCGAAGCAGAGAGGGCGGGCCCCTACGGGCTCTTCGAGTCCGTGGAGCGAGGTAGGTGAGAAATCCCTCAGCTCAAACCTAATTCGGGCGATTGGGAATGCGAACGACGGAATCAGCTTTCCAGGACTGCCGTTCGGAGGCGATGTTCGCTTTGCGACACCCGACGCATTCATCCACTTCGATATCAAGCTAACGGGTCCCAACGATCGCCCTGACGAGGTCGTGGCTCCGCCTCAGCAAGTGTCCGGCGACGGCGCGGAATGGGACGGCGCAGTCATTAACAACCGGTGGTTGGTGAAAGGCTCGCGCGCCAAAATGCCATTTCAGCCCAAACTTCCACCCTTTTACGTCCTTGACGGCGCGGTGCAAATTTGTCTCACTTATTTTCTAAAGGCCGTCTACATCGTTCAGAGCTTCGGCATTCAACCGCTTCATTACATGGAAATCATCTGTGTCCCCAACGGCCTACTTATGTTCGATGGACCAAGATATGCCGATACCCCGGGTCTGTTGATTCCTGGCAAAGACGATCGAAAGAAACGTGAGGACGATAAGCGCACTCGAATCCGACTCGTCCCCTTGGCCGGACTCGGGGGCAAGTGGCGGTGCATGAAGATCGAACTTGACGCTGGTAAGTGGCGAGCCTCTCCCAGAACCGGCTAGGTACTCTCCATCAGCTCAAGCTGCTCTTCCGAGTCCAACACTTCGGGCCCGCCCCCAAGGAGCGGTAATGCCATCAGCTCCCGCTGAACGGCTCGTCGAGACAGCTGAACATACGATGGATGCCGCTCGATTCCAATGAAATGTCGACCTTCGCGGATGGCTGCAACCGCCGTGGTACCGCTCCCCATGAAGCAGTCCAGGATTGTTGATCCAGGAGCGGAAAGCAACTTAATGCAACGGCGGACCAGCTCGACTGGAAACTTGGCCTCATGATCATCATTCGCGCGAACGGAAGGGATATTCCAGACGGCACGCGATCCCCAGTCGACCCACTCGCGCGACGATAAACGAGCTCTATCGACAACAGTAGCCCCAGGCTTCCAGAAGATGTATAGATATTCGAATTCATCAACTGCTCTGTATGACAGCGCGTGCCATTTGGAGCTTTCCCAAGCAGGATCCTTGACCCAGGCTCGGCGGTCGTACAGATGAAGCCCTACTGACTCGCCTGCGTCCTCGACGAGATTTCCGACCAGATGGACCCGCGTTTGAGTAGCGTATTTTCCTCCGCGGATGTTATTGCCGTTTAGCCTCCGGTCGATCGTTTGCTCGCTGCACCCAAGCAACGCTGCCAGCTTATCCCGGTTGTAATCCGGATGAGCCTCTTTCGCCTTCAATATGTCGTCTCTAGTGGGAGCGACACGCTGGCGGCTGAGGGTCATCGCCTGGATTCGGGGCAATCGTGGATCTTTGAACGCGAGGATGTCCGCGATGTTTACGACTAGGAACCCGCCCGGAATCAGTATGGGCTCGTGAAGACGGATGACACTGGTGATCAGTGATTTCCAACCCTCATATGAGAGGTGACTTTCGTACTCCTTGCCCACAAAATAGGGAGGAGACCAAATGCTGAGGGCTACGGAATTCGGCTGTACCCGCGGCAGCAGCTCTGTGGCGTCCCCTTGGTGGATTTCATTTACGTTGAGTGGCACTTCCTTCCTCGCTAACGATGGCTCGGGCCTGCCCCGCGCGTCTGCAGAGTCAGCACAAAAACGGCTTACCTAGGCGGGCATTTGCATTATCCCTCACGTGCACGATCGCCTCTTTTCACCATAGATGGTCTGACGCCCGCCACTTCCGTGTGCCCGTGGCCGGACCAGCCATATGTTTCGCAATGCACGATGCAAACAGCGTATCCGCGGGGTCAAGCCAGGCTGTTAAGACCGTGACTCCTCAATCAAACGGAATCAATCAAACGGAATCGCGATGCCGGGCTCTCGGCCGATTCCGACGCAAGACAGCAAAGCTTTGACCTGACGGTACGAAAGACTCTCCGCCGGTCTGGGCGCAAGCGGTCGGTCCTCATCGGTAAGCGACCACCACAGTCTTTCGACCCTCCTTGTGCAGCTCGTAGCGAGCCGGAAACAGCGCGGGGTCATGGAAGCTGTCGGTATGCGACACCACGATGATCCGTTCGAAGTGCTCGCTCATCTCACGGATCTGGTCAAGCATCTCGCGGCGCCCCTTCTCGTCCAGGCTGCCGAAGCCTTCGTCGATGATTTGGGATGGCATCGACCCGCCAACGCCGGCGTACTGACCGATGCCCGCCGCAAGGGCCACTGCAACCCTGAATTTCTGACCTCCTGATAAAAAGGCCACGTCGAGCGCATCCTCCGCAGAACCACCGTCGATACAACGAAAGACAATCTCTTCGGCGCCCGCGCGCTGAGTGCACTCTATCGACAGATGAAGCATTCCCCCGGAAATCTTGCCTAGCATGACGTTAGCCAGGTGCTCAATAGCAGCGAGATCCCGTTTCATCAGGGCCAACTGGAGGCCTCCGCGTCCAAGAAGCTTCGCCAGTCGGTCCCAGATTCGATGTGCTTTCGCGAGCTCGACCGCCTTCTTCTCCATCTCGAGGCGTTCTTCTCGTTGCTTGGCGATTGCAACAGCGTGGTCCCGAGCGCCCCGAGCTTCGTCTTGAATGCTGGAGTGCTGAGACCTGGCGGTGTTGACAGCCAGAGTTGCCTCGTCGAGCCGTATCCGATCAACATCCGGCACCTTGCTTAGCTGTTCGGCGATTTCAAGAAGCTGGCCTCGCACACCGTCTAGTTCCTTCATAGCGGTCTCAAGCAACGCGAGCGTCACTTCGGCGTCCTTCAGGAAACTTAGGCGTCGCTGGGCTTCCTCAATTCTCTTCTTGGTAGGTGGCAGAAGCTGAGGATCGAGACCCTTAACCGCGGTAGCCGCTGCTTTTGAGTGGCCCGCAGCGGTCGTGTCATGGAGTTTGACTGAGGCCGATAGTTCGGCCTTCTTACTCACTGCTTCGCCGTACTTGATTCGAGCGACCCCTAGCGCAGCGGCGGCGGTCTCGACCGCTTTGTGTAAAGCTGTCTCTTGGGGCTCAGCTTCGGCGAAGTACTTGTCGAACCCGGCTGCTTGTGTTAGAGCCGTTTCGGCCTCGGGGAGGGTAATCCGTTGGAGAATAACCGCCCTCTCAGTTTCCCAGCGGGCGATCAGCGATCGATGAGCGCGAACGTCTGCTTCCTTGCTTGAGAGATTCGACACTTCCGACCGCACCTTACCAAGCTCTGCGAGTTCGATACTCACTCGGTTGAGGACCGCGTCAATCGTCGAAGGCTCACCCCCAAGTCCGGTCCGCACATCGCTTGGGATCTCATCCAAGCCATCGGCTTTCAGTGCGGCAACCCTGGCCGTTGCCTGTTGCAGGTTGTCCGCCCGCTGAACCAGCCGTTGCTCCGCCTCGAGCAACGCTGGCAGCCGATCGAGACACTCCTTTAGTTGGGAGGTGCGCGCTTGCAACTGTTCCTCAGCGCCGACGGTCGTGGACTTGAGCCTCACCACTTCTTTCCGCACCGTGGCGATCTCGCGCCGAATGTGAGCCGTGGACACGGTTTGACCGCAGTGGGAACATTTGCCTTCGGCTCCAGCCTCTTCCCTTTGACGGAGACTCTCCTCGGCAATGGCCAGCTCTCCTCGCGCGCCGCCGAGTTGCTCCTGCTTCTCAGCAACCGCCGACCGGAGGATTCCAATTTCGCCCTCCGCACTGACCCTCGCCGCCCGAGCTACGCTCGTCGCGTATGCAGGGCTGGACGCTCCGAAAGTATCGAGCAACTGTGCGCAGTGTTTCTGAGCCTCCGCGTAGCTCTTGGTAGTCGACTGGGTCCGGTGCAGGATCTCAAGGCGGTCAAGTCGCGTGCGAAGCCCGTCGAGAGGCCCCAGCTCCTTCTGGATTTTGCCCACTTCAGCTTTTGCTCGATCTATGTTCGCTCGGAGATCACGCAACTGACCAGCAAGAACGACCACGGGTTCTAGCGTGCGATGGGACTCGCGCGCCTTCTTCATCTCTGCTGACTTGGATTCATGGCCTTGGCGGGCCAATTGCCATTTGGTCTCAGCATCGGTGACCGCCTTAGCCTTAGCGTCGATATCGATTAGTTCTGCTAGCTTCCGGGCTTTGCCCGCGTCGCGGCTCGCCGCATCGGCGTCGGCCAGAGACCGGACCGCGTCTGTCAAGCGAGGGAGCGCCTCGTTCAAGAGGCGCTTCTCACCAGCATCCTTTCGAATCGCGGCTTCATTAGCTTGCGCATTGGCCATTGACTTTACCTTTGCGTCGAATTGCTCTCGGCGCCGGGAAAGTTCCCAGAATAGAGCGACCCGACCGAGTCTTTGCTCAGCGGCCTTCAACCACTCCGATGATTTGACCTCCTCGGAGGCAAGTAACGAGGCCTTGTCGTTTGCCTGTTGAACCTCTTTGGCCGCCGGGATACCGAACTCTTGAACCCTCTGTGCCAGCACCTGGCTCTGGTCCCGGAAAGTCTTCGCGCGCGACCATGCGACTTTCTCGAGCCGCGCATAGATCCGCAGGTCCAAGATGCCTGATAGATATGAGAATCGTTCCGACGCCTTCGACCGGAGTAGCTTGTCGCTGTCTCCTTGGAGCAGCAATACGGATGAGATGAAAGTGTCGTAGTCGAATCCAAGCAGGACCGTCCGGACGTGTTCCTCGAGGCCAGTGGCGGTCGAGCATCCACTCACTTCGCGCCAGGCTGTGTTTGCTTCGTCATACCAATCCAGCTGACAGGCTCGGTCGTACGCCGCTTCGCCAGTTCGGCGGACTCTGCGCCTGATCGTTCGGGTAACCCTGTATAGACGACCGAAATGTTCAAAAGAGAACGCACATGCCATCTCATTCGCACCCTTTCGAATGAGTTCTTCGTCTCGCCTTTCCCCGCCTCTGTGGTGCCCGAACAGCGTGTAGGTGATGGCGTCGAAAATCGCACTTTTGCCCGCCCCGTTATCTCCGCAGATTGACCACAGGCGATGGTCGCGGAAGTTGTAGCGGTAGCCATCACCTCCGCTCTCGTCGTAGCACATGAAGTTCCGAAGAGTAACCTCGACCGGAATCACGAGGCTGACTCCATTGCCACGAGCTCCTCGACTGCAGCGAACAGAGCGTCAGCATCTGGGTCCTCTACCGGGACTTGATTTCGGATATAGCTCCGAATAGCACCCTGCCAGTCGGCGCGCTCAAGAGCGAGGCTGCCCGGACGAACTGAATCGCCGGGCGCTCCCATCCAATTAATCTCTGGCGGCCAGCACAACCGATCAATAAGCGTGCGAGCCTCTGCCTGGATTCGATGGACATTGGTCCCGATCGGAACCGTGATGCGGAGTTTGCAGATCGTCCCAGGCAGAATGCCGCGCGCAATTTCGACCAAATCGGCGCCTTCCTGCCAGTCGATCTCACGAAGCTCCGTTGGGCTAAGGGCGATGATCTCTGGCTCGCGCGCAAGGCCTGACTTGTCGAGCTCGACAAGTACAACCTGCTTATCCTCCTTCGCTTCCCCAAAGTCCATTCGTTCGATCGAACCCGAGTAGCGGCACGTTGTTGAACCGATTTGTGTGGGCAAATGCACATGCCCAAGGGCGACGTATGGGTAGTTCGGCAGGTAGACCTGAGGGATTGGAACGTCCGCCTCTTCGGTAAGTTCGTGGCCATTCTCCCGTTGCCCGGCGACTAATAGGTGGGCGACAACGATCGTCGGGATCTTGGCGGCCTTTCTTATCTCGGACTCGAACTGCTTGATGCGCTGTTTTACAGCGGTACCCATCTGCGCATGTCTGTCGGCTGCGCCCGTGAAAGCGATCGCCTCGAGGTCGTAGGCGTTCTGATCGGGATACGGGAGAAGCATCAAACGCACGGCGGCGCCATCTCGAGTATTGACAACGCGCAGCCCCGGCTTCCATACGAACTGAAGGTTCGACGTCCGATCATCTGAGAACAGATCTCTTGCTGACTGCAGGAAAGGGAAGACATGAGGTCGGTCGTGGTTCCCAGCCAACACCACGATCTGCAAGCCGCGTTCAAGCCGAGGTCGGAAGGCCTCACCTAGCCGACGGAGGATTGGAGTCATACGATCTGCGCGTGTCTCGTCGATAAAGTCGCCAGCGACGAGGAGCACATCCACCTTCCGTTCGTCGCAGATTCGCAGCACCTCCTCAACTCGCGCCAGTTGGTCATCGAGGCGCTGCACGTGCTTCAATTCCGCGCCGAGGTGCCAGTCGGCCGTGTGCAGGATACGCATCGTCAGAAAGGCACTTCGTCCGCAGGAGGAAGCACCCGCGGACCGCGCACGATCTCCGAGGCGCCCAGCTCTCGGAGGCACGCCGGCGGCTCATCTGTTGCCTCTGGCCCGCGCATTGCCCAGGGAGCACGCGGGAGACGTACCATCATCGGCTCGCGGAAAGAAGGCTCGTGGATAACCTTGTCTGCCGGACCTTGCTTTTCAACGTAATCCTTAAGCTCAGCCGGAAGGAAGCTGAACAGGGACTGTCCAAGTTCATGGCCCCCGGTGCGTCCGATGACACGGACGCTCGCGTTTTCAACAACCCGAGCGGAGACCAACGAGGCCTGTTGCTGGGCTCCGAGCAGAATGACACCTCGAGACCTGAGCTCCGCCGCTACTTCCTCGACGAGCTGAGTGATTGGGTCCGAGTTGCCTCGCGGCGCAAACCGATTGAGTTCGTCGATCAAGAAGAGGTGATGCATCCCGCGCTGAGCCCGACCGCCTGTCGACTCGTCCTTCGCCTGCTTGAACAGGGCCGCCACAACGAAGCGCTGCAAATGGCGATCGGGGAGGGAAGCGATATCTACTACGACCGGTATTCCTATCGGAAACTGCGATATATAGAGTGGTCGGCTCCCCGCGCCGTCCATTCGGAAGATTCCGCCCGATTCGTTGACTGCACGGCGGAGTCGGCGAAAGAAGCGACGGAGAGTTGACGGGTGATGCTGACGACCGATCAGCCAGGTCCAGTCGCGATTTCCGCCGGCGTGGTCATCTTCGAGGCCCCGTAGGAACCATTCGAAGAGCTCGGCGAAAGTTCGGGGGGAGCCTGGCTTTGTTCGCCGTGTAATGCGATTGGAAGCGTCCCGGCTTTCCTGGACGAGAACGCGTTCAACGTCTTGGACAAGCAATGCGAAGTTGTCGTCTTCTCGATCGTCATCTGAAAACAGATAGCCGAAGAGGTCCTGCATTAGCACGTCTTCCAGGGTCCAGCTATACGGTTCCACCGTTACTGGCGAGCCAGTCTCAATGGCCCGGTCGGTTGCAGGATCTTGCGGTGCGAAATAGCGGCAGCCAAGCGGCTCGGGGTGCTCCCAGCCCATGAGCCTCCACTGTTCTAGGTCGTCATCTGTAAAGGCGGATGAGTAACGGTCGAGGTGGAACAGGTCGAAACCCTTGACGTTGATGATTACCGCTTTCGCGCGGGGGTTGTCTGGTTCATTCGGTTGAGTGCGCCTGATCGTTTCGAAATGGCGGAGGATCTGCGACAAAAGTATGGTCAAGAAGGAGCTCTTCGTACCGGCGCCAGCGATTCCGGTGACGTTGACATGCCCTCCGAGGGCACCAAGAACGTAATCAAGATCGATAGACGCGGGCCCGGCAACCAGGTCGCCCCCATTGCGGATCAGACCTACGGTTACCGGATCACCCATGGCATCGACGCCGTACGCGATCCGAGCCTGCTCTTCGTTAGCCGGATAGACCTTCGAATCCTCGCGCGGCGGCGCAAGCAGATTAGGCAGCGTGGCCAACACTCGAGCCTTCGCGTACGTTACGCCCCTGGATTCAATAAGCACCTCCTCGGCGGGTCGGGCGTCGAACCGATCGGACTCCTCGAGCATGGAGTCCATCCGAGATCTGCGATAGACCTCGACGACTAAGCCGTACACATGGGCATCGTGGTCGCCAATCCTGGTGTCGACATGCACCAACTGTGTCTTTTCCACCGCCGCGTCCTCGCGCGCCCAGAAAAAGAACTCGGAGCTCATCGCCTCGTGTCCGCCTGGAGCTCCGATTCGCCCAACTATCTCGTGTTCGCCCGCAACGGGCGGCGTTGAGGATGTATCAGCGGTAGACAGATCGGAGATATCGGTCACGTTGCAACCCTCCCAGGATGGAGTCGGAGTTTTACCTTGGCCGCGAAATGACCCACATCGGGCAGTAGAGCGTGGAGCTGATCTTCGAGTTGGACGATTGGATCTAGGCTGACCCGGTGCCGTCCGTATGATTCCTGGCGGCACCGCAACTCGCGCACCTGATTGGATACGGCTGAGAGTTCTGCAAAGCGTTCGCTCAAGGGAAACGTCCGCTCTAGGTATTCGCGTGACACCGACAACCTGATAAGGCCAGCTCCGGGGCTCATAGGCCCGTCCGAAAGCCGGACGTACCAACTCACAAGTTCGGCGTTTGGCGTTTTGATGACAAACGAAGGAGAGCGTTCTCCACCTCTCAGCTCGTAGAGGAAAAGGGCTAACCGGGTCGGTAGGTATTGCCGGAGATTCCGTTTCACCATACCGACCACCGGCTGCTGTTGAGATTGAATTGTAGTCAGGCGACGCTCCAGCAACCCATCGGCCAGAGTCGAAACGTCGGGTCGAGACAGCAATATCTCCCGCTCGAGGCCCTCCATCTCCTCCTTTAGTGCGTCCCAGGTCCGCCGACGTAGGACTTCGTAATCGGCAGATGAATCCCCCGAGTCCAATCCGATCAACTGGGCCCCTAGCGAGACCAGCACTGCGCGCAATCGGTCCACCGTCCGAGACGCGAGGCCATTAATCAACATCGCGGCAACTACCGTTACGCGGTAACCGCCATGGGGCCGCTCCAATCGGCGCCCTTTCAGATCAAGTTCGAGCGCTCCGACAGACCCTACTAGCAGCGGGCGATGCATACCACCAACGGTGCATACGCCAGCGGTCACAGAAACGACCGATCCGTCAACAAATCGGGCCAACGGTTGCACTGGCCAACCCTTGGCCGCAATGGGAGCCCACGCGTCGGCTCGAACCTCATAGTCGAGCTGCTGGGCTCTGGTTCCTTCCTCGTCCTCGGCTTCAGCTTGCTCGAGCACAGGAAGCGGCAAATATCCGGCCTCCCCATCTACGGGACGAAAGTCCAGCATCGAACCGATCGGGCGCGAGGCGTCGTCTTCAGTACTCCCGGACGCGGACGTGAGGCCCGAGGTTTTGGTCATGGCCCTACTTCCTTGAGGTTGAACCACCTTTTGAGACCATTGCCTTGCGAGGGGAGCCAAGCCCCCTCGTGCTGGAGTCGTCCGACAACGATTCCCGGACTAATGCCCTGTCGATCTGCGAATGCGGCGACAGCCGATTGCGTCGACGGATTCGACGCCACGAATAGGCGCCACTCGTCCTCCGCTATTAACAAGCTTGCAGCGAACTCGTTAGCAGAGCTTTCCAAATCATCGGAGGCACCGGACTCGACGTGCTCACCTTCTATAAAC
>WNFI01139781.1_pt1 | contig 12806 bp, 8 predicted proteins | sample 5400471 | NCBI WGS metagenome assembly WNFI01 (sample SAMN13153348, study PRJNA577476) | soil metagenome | isolation source: 100 cm saprolite on Douglas fir-dominated hillslope | place: USA:California | collected 2013-09-17
AACGTGGCTCACAGCGCCGCGCCGAGAAATCCCAGGGCTCGCTCCCTGGACCGCTCCCTGTGATCCAACCTGGTCCGTTAACGGTCGCGAAGGGGGCGCCGGGACCCGGACGTGGAAAGAAGGGCATAAAAGCCGGGTTTCTAAAAAACCCGGCTTTATCTCTCGCCGAGCAGGGTGTCGACAAGAACCTCGCCGACCGCGCGCGCAAGGCGGCGGCGATGTCTGAGGCGAAGTTCGAGGAGGTGGTCGCGAAGGCGGTCAAGATCGCCCCCGCCGCGGTCCAGGACGTGACCGGGGTTGTCCGGGCCGCGCGTGCTGAGCGCCACAAGGAGAGGCGTGCCAAGCGAGAAAGCCGCGAGCGCCAGATGGGCGAACGACAGATCGCGCTGCCAGAGAAGCGCTACGGCGTGATCCTCGCCGACCCGGAATGGCGATTTGAGTTCTGGTCGGAGAAGGGTAAGACGAACAGCTCGGCGGACAACCATTATCGCACCAGCTCGCTCGATGTCATCAAATCCCGCGACGTGCTGTCGATCGCTGCTGATAATTGCGTGTTGTTTTTGTGGGTGACTGTGCCGCTCCTGCCGGCCGGCATCGAAGTCATGGGCGCCTGGGGTTTCACGTACAAGAGCAACGTCTCTTGGACCAAGCACAAGGCCGGGACTGGTTACTGGTTTCGCAACAGGCACGAGCATTTGTTGATCGGCACGCGGGGAAGCGTCCCCGCTCCGGCTGATGGTGATCAATGGGATTCGGTGATCGAGGCTCCGGCGAGGAAGCACTCGGAGAAGCCTGAGTTGACTTATGAAATGATCGAGTCTTATTACCCGACACTGCCGAAGATCGAGCTCAATCAGCGTAAGCCGCGCGCGGGATGGGACGGTTGGGGCAATGAGGTCGAGCCCGCCGCGTATGGCGAGGGATGGATGGGGCGGGCGAGGAAGTGATGGGCCGCCCGCCCTACGCGCCAGCGATGGACGACAACGTCACCGGGATCGGCGGCAGGTAAACCACGTCTCAGAACTGAAACTACGCTATCGCGCCACCATCAGGCCGAGCCTGGCAGGACCAAGCCAGGGATATTGGATGGCCTCAACGACCTTTTGCAGCCTCCCCAAGCCCGGCCCGTCGTGACCGTACACCTTGCTTTGTATTGTCGTGTCGGCGTGGCCGAGCAAAGCGCCTCGGTCGTCTTCTGATACGCCAGCCTTGCGCAGCACGTCACCGACCGAATGCCGAAACGAGTGAAAGTTAACGCCTTCTCTATTGATGCCCAAGCTCTTGCGCCACGCCTCGAAGGCGTCTCCCAATGCGGGGCCGAGCTTGCCGCCTCTCGATGCTCTGCCGCGCAGACCGGGGAACAAACGCGAGCCGGGCGGGAGCGCGTCGCGATACCGCAACAAGCCGGCGTCAATCAACTTACGATGCAGCGGAACGATGCGCGGCGCTGAATCTGTCTTGCCACCATAGTCGCCGGCACAGATGTCAAAGTACCAAATGCCATCGGTCTGCTTTATGTCGGACTTCATGAGCGTCGCAATCTCTTCGCGACGGCAGCCGGTGAATGCGGCGATCAGTGCGCTCCATGGGAGCGCCGTCTTGACCGTGTGCTCGGGTGGCGTGACTTCGAATGTCGCCGAGTCGAATAACTTGGTAAGCTCGTCGCCGGTAAATGGTTTGTAGTTATTGGTTGCAATCTTTTTGATTCGTTGCCCCTCGAATGGATTCGCGATGACGCGCCCGCGCCGGATAGCGCTCTTGTAGACGGCGCTGAAAAGGCTCGCATAGAGGTTGCGGGTTCGCTTGGAAAGGCCGCGCTCCCGCAGCAGATAATCGTCAAGAAAGTCTGCGGCCATTTTGCGGCTGATGTTACGCAACGGCAAGTCGCCAACCCTATCGATAAATAGCTTGGCCTTGCGTCGGTAATCCTTGATCGTGTTGGCGCTGGTATCGTCGCTTAACTCGGTCTCCAAGTACGTCTCGAAGGCGTCGCCGAACGTCCCCGCGGTCGTTTTTGCGGGCGGTGGCGGCGCTACAAGCGGCGCCTCGGGCGCGATGGGCGGCTCGATTTTGGGTAACGGCGGCAAATCTTGTTCACCGCCGAAAATTGTCCGCCCGTCCGGCAACGGCAGCCAAGCTCGTGGGTCGCCGGCCGCGACTTTGGCCTCGATAAACTTAATGCCAACCTTGCGATAGGGCTCGGTCTCCGGTTCCATGACGGCTTCAGTCCGTTGGCAGTAGTCGGCGATCTCGTCACGCGCGTTGAGCCTGATGGCATCGTCAAGGTGGGCGAGATAGATGTCTTGTCCGTGCATCCTCGCCCACTCGTCGCAAAACATGAAATCAGATCGTTCAAATAGTTCACGCTCTCGTGCTTCTTTGACAACCATCACCGCGTGTTTCAGAAGGAAATCATGCTCCATCCGTCGCCCTGTTTGTTTCTTGAGCGTCGCGCGGTAGACCTCAACGGCTTCCTCAATGATGTCGTCTTCGGACGGCCCATGTCGCAGCCGGCGGAACTGGCGATCCCAATGCACGAGTCGTTTGTTGCGACGCTCGCGAGCGATGTCCGGATCTTTGGTGCCTAAAGATTCAACGATCTTGTCCTTCGCCCCGCCGGTCGAGGACAGGAGCTTGCCGCGGAGATCGCGCGGGATGGCGTAGACAAAGAACCAGGTCTGATGCGGGCGCTTCATGAAGCGCAAATCGGCGGGCATGGCGGTCCTTGGGGTAAAGGTTTCGCTACCCGCTGAGGTAAATACTTCCCCCGTACTTGCAAGGATTACCCGCATTTCCAGGCGGTTCTGAGGTAAATGGGCAGATATAGGAGTTGGGCCGGTCGAGGGCGGAGACGATCGGGGGGGAGTCGTCGGTGATTTTCATGGGTACGTACCACCGTGCGACGCGCCGGGAACCTCAGCGGGCAGCAGCAGCGACAGCATCCGCGTTGAGGCGCTCATCGGTTCGCTTCTGCCCGAGTCTTCGCCACCGCTTCTACTGCGTCCACGATCGCCTGATATCCAGTGCAGCGGCAATAATTGCCGGAGAGATGCGCGCGGATTTGTTCGCGGCTCGGAACGCCACTGCGGCCCAGCAGTTCCTGCGCGGTCAGCAGCATGCCTGGCGTGCAATAACCGCATTGCAGCGCGTTACGCGCGACGAAGGCCTGCTGCAGATCGGCGATCTCGTCGGTATCGGCGACGCCCTCGATGGTATCGACGCGCGCGCCGTCGCATTGCACCGCGAGCATAAGACAGCCGCGTACCACCGCTCCGTTAACGCGCACACTGCAGGCCCCGCAGACGCCGTGCTCGCAGCCGACGTGACTGCCGGTCAGCGCAAGATCCTCGCGCAGAAAGTCGACCAGCGTCTTGCGCGCATCGACGCGTTCGCGCACCTCCTCGCCGTTGACTGTGATCGCGATCTCGTGGAAACGCTGGCTCATGAGGCCGCTCGCCCGAGTTGCCGCGCCACCCGCCGCAGCAGCACGCCGGCGAGATGAGCCTTGACCGCGCCCGATGTCTGCACGTCATCCGGCGGCTCAAGGTCCTCGACGAGCGCGCTCACCGCCGCCTCGACATCCCCGTCCGCCAGGGCCGGTTCTGCTTTACGCGCGCGCACCGGCGTCGCGCCAACGCCGAAATAGGCGAGGCGGACATCGTTGAGGCGCTTGCCGTCGGCCTGGGCGCAGGCGGCAAGCCCGACCATCGCGTAGTCGCCGTGGCGTCGCGCGAACTCGGCGAAGCCGACGCGGGTGGCGCCGCTCGCCACCGGAATACGGATGCCCGTGAGCACATCGCGCCCCGCGAGCGCGGTCTCGAACAGGCCCTTGAAAAAATCGTCAGCTTTGACTGCGCGCTGCCCCTGCGGGCCGACGATTTCGATTTCGGCGCCGAGCGCGACCATGCACGCCGGCAGCTCGGCCGCCGGATCGGCGAAGGCGAGCGAGCCGCCGACCGTGCCGCGGTTGCGGATCGCGGGGTGGCCGATATGCGGCAGGGCTAAAGCGACGAGCGGCGCCGCTTGCGCGATCTCGGCGGAGCGTTCCGCCTGCGCGTAGCGCACCAGTGCGCCGATTTCGATATGGGCGTTTCTCAACGTGATGTGATCGAGCCCGCCGACGCCATTGATGTCGACCAGCAGCGCGGGCTGGCTCAGCCGCATGTTGAGCGTGGCGATCAGGCTCTGTCCGCCCGCGAGCAACCGCGCATCATCAGCTGCCAGCAATTCAATCGCGTGCGCGACCGAGCGAGCCTTGGCATAGGCAAACGGTGGGGGCTTCAACCCGTCCTCCCGGCGACACTGATCGTCGAGGCTTATTGTCGCCGCTTGACCGAAGCCGTCAATCCTCGCCCGCCGCCGCTCGATTGGTGAAGCAGGCGTTGCCGAGCCCGGTGCCGATCGTGAGCACCCCCCAACGGGTGACATCGCGCATGAACGGCGCCCGGCTCAGGCACCACCGCGTCGTTGTGCAGGAGGATCACCGTTTCATGTTCGCCGATGGCCGGGATCGCTTCGTGCAGCGCGAGCGGGGGCTGGGCAAGGTCGTGCTTTGGTCGGCCATGACTCGTTCCCGCCCAGGCCCATGACAACCACGAAGCCGCCGAAAGGTTTCGGCCGTCTCGCTCAGAGCGTAGAGGACGGGCCTACGATCCGACGCACGATGTCGATGGCCCGCCGCATGAGCGTTTCCGACGCTTCGAGCGTCCGGAAGGCGGCATGGGAGGTCAGCGTGACGTTTTCCGTGCGCGCCAGCGGATGATCCGGCTTGAGCGGCTCGGCGTGAAAGACATCGAGCCCGGCATGGCGGATATGGCCGCTCGCCAGGGCCGCGAGGAGGCCTGCTTCCTCGACCAGCGCCGCGCGCGCGGTGTTGACGAGGATCACGCCCCGCTTGGTGCGCGCGAGGCGCTCAGCATCGATAAAGCCGCGCGTCTCGTCATTGAGTGCGAGATGGAGCGAGATGATGTCGGCGCGCGCCAGCAATTCATCCAACGCGACCAGCCGCACTTCTGACCGCGGCGAGCGATTCCAGCCGATCACCTCCATCCCCACCCCGCGCGCGATGCGCGCCACCTCCCGCCCGATACCGCCGAGCCCAATCAGGCCGAGCGTCTTGCCGTTGAGCTGCATGCTTTCGAGCGGGTCCCATACGCCCCCGCGAACGGCCCGATCCATGCGNNNTGCCGGCACGTCCATGTAGCTTGAGGCGCCGGTCCCGAGAAAGACGATGTGTTTGAGCCCGCGGCAGCGAGCCATGACTTCGGTCGGCATATAGGAGTGATCGTCGAGGCAAATATCGTAATCGGCGAGCAGCCGCGGCAGGTCGGCGGGTTGAAACGGATCGCTATTGACGGCAATCGGCGGATCGTCGGCTCGTCGCACCCGGGCAAAGACCGGCGCCAGTTGATTGTTGCAGTCGATGAAGATCGATTTCATGCCGGTTCCCTCGCCGCCTGTTGCGGCCTAGTAGTACCGTATGAATGGACAACCGTGGAGGACTGCGCATGGCTGGCGAGTTCGAGGGCAAGATCGTCGTCATCTCGGGGGCGAGCCGCGGGATCGGCCGCGGCATCGCGCTCGCGTTCGCGCGTGAGGGCGCGCAGACCGTGCTCGCTTCCTCTTCCGAGCAAAATCTGGCGGCCGCGGCCAAGATCATCGCGGCGCAGGGCCCGCAGCCGTTCACGGTCGCCGGCGATCTGCGCACGCTCGCGGCATGCGAGCAGCTGTTCAACCGCGTGAACGAGCGCTTCGGCCGTTGCGATGTGCTCATCAACAACGCGGGTGCGACGCGCGCCGGCGCATTCCTGGAATTGCCCGATGCGGTTTGGCTCGACGGCTTCGCACTGAAATTCTTTGGCGCCGTGCGGCTCACCCGCCTCTTCTGGCCGCTGTTGAAGGCATCGCAGGGAAGCGTGATCAATATCGTCGGCGGCGCGGCACGCACGCCGGATGCCGAGTTCTTGATCGGCGGCGCGGCCAACGCGGCCGTGGCCAACTTCTCCAAGGGCCTCTCGAAGCTCGGCAATCGCGACAACGTCAACGTCAACGTCATCCATCCCGGCAACACCGATACCGAACGGCAGGACGAGCTGCGGCGCCAGCGCGCCGCGGCTTTGGGACGAACGGTCGACGAGCTGCGCGCCGAGGCGCTCAGCAAGAGCAACGTGCGGCGCTTCGGCAAGCCCGAGGACATCGCCGCGCTCGTGCTATTTCTTTGCTCCGAGCGCGCACGCCACGTGCAGGGCACGGCCATCGCCGTCGATGGCGGCGCAACGCCGGGTCTGTATTGAGGAAAGTCCGGGTTGGCAGTGCATGGCTCGAAGGAGCTTGCGCGCAGGCATGGAGCCTGTCATGGAAATTACACTCGCGCGACGGGAATAACCGCGGTCCGCGCAGGGTTGTTCAATCGGTCGACGGGCGTTCCGCCGGCGATAAGATTTTCGGGAGGACCACATGAACCAGATAACGCGGCGCGCTTTCGGTGTGGCCGGTTTTGCCCTGCTGCTCGCGACGTCGGCGAGCTTTGCCCAGCAACCGCCGCCGGTGCGCGTCCGTGGCCAAATCGACAAGATCGAGGGAGACGTCTTCGATATCAAGACGCGCAACGGAGAGATGGTCAAGGTCAAGCTTGTCGATCCGGCGCGGGTGATGGCATTCGTCAAGGCGTCGCTCGATGACGTCAAGATCGGCAAATTCATCGGCGTCACTGCCATGCCGCAAGCCGACGGCACCCAGAAGGCGATCGCCGTCCACATCTTCCTCGATTCGCAGAAAGGCGTGGTAGCCGACAGGCATAGCCCCTGGGATCTGCAACCGGGCAGCACCATGACCAACGCGATCGTGGATACGACGGTGGCCGGCGTTGATGGCCAGACCATCATGGTCAAATACAAGGACGGAGAAAAGAAAGTCGTCGTCCCGCCCAACACGCCGATCGTGGCCTATGCTCCGGCCGAGAAGAGCGAGCTCAAGCCGGGGGCGCAGATCATCATTTTCGGTGCCACCAAGCAGGGGGACGGATCGTTGACGACGCCGGCTATCAGCGTCGGCCGGGACGGTGTCGTCCCGCCGATGTGACGCGTCTTTTCTTCCCCATCCCGTTCACAAGCCATTCGGAGGAAAAATGAGCAGAATGACACCACGTTTATTGGCCGCGGCAGCGGTCGTCGGGGCGCTTGCGACGGCGTCGGCGCTGGCGCAACAGCCGCAGACGGTGCGCGTGCGCGGGCCGATCGAGGCGGTCGATGGCTCGACCCTCACTGTCAAGGCAGGCGAGGCGGGCAACGTGACGGTGAAGCTCGCCGACAACGCCGCGGTCTATGGCGTCATCAAGGCGACGCTCGCGGATATCAAGCCGGGCGCCTTCATCGGCGTCGGCGCGACCCCGCAGGCCGATGGCAGCCAGCGCGCCATACAGGTCATGATCTTCGCCGAGCCGCAGCGCGGCACCGGCGAGGGTCACCGGCCATGGGATCGGCCGAACACGACGATGACGAATGCGACCGTGGACACGACGGTGGCCGGTGTCGACGGCCAGGTGGTCATGGTCAAATATAAGGACGGGGAGAAGAAGATCATCGTCGGTCCCGATGCGGTGATCCGCGCCTATGTGATCGGCAGCAAGGACGAGCTCAAGCCGGGCGCCAACATCAATATCGTCCGTGCGACGAAGAAGCCGGATGGGACGTTCGAAGCCGACCGCGTCAACGTCGGGCGCGACGGCGTCGTGCCGTAGGTCAGGGCCGGGCGATTTTCGCGCCGCCGTCGGCGCGCGCGGGTGACTCGATCGGCGGCGCATCCTCGGTCAAGCGCGCCAGCAGCGAGGTGAGATCGTCAAGCCTCGCCGCAACGACGTGGATGACGCCGGATTCCTGCTGCAGCTCGCCGCCGACGGCGACATAGCGTGCGCCCATGATGACAGGACGAAAACGCTCGAACGTCTTGGGCCACACGATGATATTGGCGATCGCGGTCTCATCCTCGATGGTCATGAAGATGACGCCGTTGGCCGCCCCCGGCTGCTGGCGAACGGTGATGAGGCCGGAGACGTTGACGCGCGCGCGCGACGGCAAGTCGCGCAGCTCCTCGTTGCGGATGATGCCGCGCCGGGTGAGGTCGGCGCGCAGGAAGCTCGCCGGATGCTCCCGCAGCGACAGCTCGAGAAAGCGGTAGTCGTTCGCCACTTCCTCGCCCAGCGGCATGGCTGGCAGTCGCACGGCGGGCTCGCCTGGAATTGAAATTTGCGCCGGCCCGCGCGGCGCAGCAGTTGGCACGGGCGTTCTACGAAACAACGGCAGATCATCGTCACTGGCGCCGACACGGCCGAGCGCCTTCGCCGCCCACAGCGCCTGCCGCCGTGTGAGACCGAGCGAGCCGAAGGCATCGGCGTCGGCGAGTCGGGCGATGGCATGGGTCGGCAGACCGGTGCGCAGCCAGAGATCGCGGACGCAAGCGTAGCCCGCCGCGCGTTCCCGCACGATCACTCTGCCGTGCTCTTCCGCTAATCCCTTGATCTTGCGGAAACCCAATCGCAACGCGTGGGTGGAGCGGATGTCGCCCGCCATATCGTGGTGGAGCGCGTGCAGGCGCGCGGCGGCGCGCTCCCCCGGCTCGAGCGTGGCATCCCAGTCGGAATGGTTGATGTCGACCGGGCGCACTTCGACGCCATGCTCTCGCAGGTCGCGCACGATCTGCGCCGGCGCGTAAAATCCCATGGGTTGCGAATTGAGCAGCGCCGCCGCGAACACGTCCGGATAACGGCACTTGAGCCAGGCCGAAGCGTAAACGAGCAGCGCAAAGCTCGCCGCGTGACTTTCCGGAAAGCCGTATTCGCCGAACCCCTCGATCTGGCTGAAGCAGCGCTCGGCGAAGTCACGCGGATAGTTTCTCGCCACCATTCCTTCGATCATCTTGGTCTTGAACTTGCCGATGGTGCCGGTGCGCTTGAAGGTCGCCATGGCCCGGCGCAACTTGTCGGCTTCGCCCGGCGTGAAGCCGCCGGCGACGATGGCGATCTTCATCGCCTGTTCCTGGAACAAGGGCACGCCGAGCGTCTTGTCGAGGACGGCTTCGAGCTCCTTCGAGGGATAGGATACCGGCTCAAGTCCCTGCCGGCGGCGCAGATATGGATGCACCATGTCGCCCTGGATCGGGCCCGGCCGCACGATCGCGACTTCGATGACGAGATCGTAGAATTTCTTCGGTTTGAGACGCGGCAGCATCGACATCTGCGCGCGGCTTTCGACCTGAAACACGCCGAGCGAATCCGCGCGTTGCAGCATGCGATAAACGGCGGGATCTTCTTTGGGAATCGTAGAGAGGGTGAAGAAGCCCTGCCCGTTCTCTTGCTGGCGTCGCAATGAGCGGAACGAAAGATCATAGTGCTTTTCGGTGAGCTCGAATGCCTTGCGCAGGCACGTGAGCATGCCGAGCCCGAGCACATCGACCTTGAGGATGCCGAGCGCGTCGAGATCGTCCTTGTCCCATTCGACGAAGGTGCGGTCGTCCATTGCGCCATTGGCGATCGGCACCACCTCGTCGAGCCGGCTGTGGGTGATGACGAAGCCCCCGACGTGCTGGGAGAGATGGCGGGGGAAGGATTGGATCTCGATCGCGAGCGCCCGCATTTTCTGCATACGCGAGCTGTTCACGTCGATACCGGTGCGCACGAGTTCGGCGGTGCGCACTCCGCCGCCTCCCATGCCCCAGATCGAGGAGGACAGCGCGCCGATCGTATCTTCCGACAATCCGAACACCTTGCCGACCTCGCGGATGGCGGATCGGCCGCGATAGGAGACGACGGTTGCGGCAATGCCGGTATGATCGCGGCCGTAGTGCTCGTAGATATGCTGAATCACCTCCTCACGCCGCTCGTGCTCGAAATCGACGTCGATGTCGGGCGGCTCGCCGCGATCCGATGAGATAAAGCGTTCGAACAGGAGGCGCCCCTCGCGTGGATCGACGTCGGTGACGCGCAGGCAATAACAGACCGCGGAATTTGCCGCCGAGCCGCGGCCTTGACACAGAATGTTTTGGCTGCGTGCGTACCGGACGATGTGATGGACGGTGAGAAAATAAGGCGCGTAATTCAATTTGCCGATCAGCGTCAATTCATGATCGAGCGACTGGCGGACGTTGTCCGGGATGCCGTCGGGATAACGCGCCGCGGCGCCTTCCCAGGCCAGATGCACAAGCGCGTCCTGCGGCGTTGCGAAGCCCGCGCGCATTTCTTTCGGGTACTCGTATCGCAGCTCATTCAGCGAGAAGGTCAGCGCCGTATGGAGCGCCGCGGTTTCTTCGATTGCTTCCGGCGTGTCGCGGAACAGACGCGCCATCTCGGCGGGCGGCTTAAGATAGCGTTCGGCATTTGCGGCAAGCCGGCGTCCCGCCGTGTCGATCGTCAGGTGCTCGCGGATGCAGGTGAGCACGTCCTGCAATTCGCGCCGGTCCGGGTGATGATAGAGCACGTCATTGACCGCAATCAGCGGCACGCCCGCTTGCCGCGCCATCGCGGCGCGCCGGGTGAGCCGCGCACGATCATTGCCGCGGTAGAGCATGGTGGCGGCGAGCCACACGCGGCCGCCGGCGGCTTCGCACAGCAGCGCGAGCAGGTCGGTTGCGCCGGCTTTTTTCTTCGCAATTGCAACGAGCCGAATGCATCCCTGCGGCGCTTGCGGATGTTGTCCAGGCCCGCCTTGCCGGGAGGCGGGGAGGGGTGCTTCCTTTCGCAAGAACGGAGGCGAGGGATGCTCCCAGGTCGAGGTCTCCATCACGATGAGCTCGAGGCCGTCGATGTGCGCGAGCAAATCCTCGCGATAGAGAATGCATTCGCCTTTCTCCGCGCGCAGATTGCCGCGCGTGAGCAGGCGGCAGAGCCCACCCCACGCGCGGCGGTCGCGCGGATAGGCGAGAATGTCCGGCGTGCCGTCGGCGAAGACGAGCCGCGCGCCGGGGTGATAGGCGAGCGCCAATTGCTGTTCGCGCTTGATGAGATGGGCGCGCACCACGCCCGCGACCGAATTGCGGTCGCACAAGCCGAGACCATTAAGCCCGATATGCGCGGCCTGCAGCATCAGCTCCTCGGCATGCGAAGCGCCGCGCAGGAAGGAGAAATTGGAGGCGGCGGCGAATTCGAAATAACGCGGCATGTCACGCATAGATCCCGTGCAGAAACCAGCGCGGCGGGGAGGGCGCCATGTCGCGGTAGAGCCCCGCGCGAAACAGCCAGAAGCGCAGTCCCGCCTTGTCCTCGACTTGGAAATAGTCGCGCGCCGGGCCGCCCTCTTCGCTCCACCAGGCGCCTTCGATGCGCTCGGGTCCTTCGGCACGAATGACTTCGTGCAGGGCCCGGCGCCAGCGGAAGCGCATCGGCGGGCCGTCGGGCACGAGCGCGAAAATGTCGGTGATGGGCTCGGGTTTGGCGAGCAGACGCAGCGGGCGTGCGCTCAACCCAGCCGCGGCGCGGAAGCGGCGAAAGACATCCCAGCCGAGTTCGGCGCGCGTCATGGCCTGTGCCGGCATGGACGCGGCGGCGAGTTCGGGAATGTGGCTGTCGCGGGCGAGGAGCCGCGAAACGCGCCGCCGTCCGAGCCGCGCGCTCAGCCGATCGACCAAGCGGTCGAGCTCGGCCTGATCTTCGCGCGCGCCGAGACCGATCTGCTCGTCCGGGAAAGCTTCGGCGTTGAGTACCGAAAGCCGCGCCAGATCGAAGCCGAAGCCCGGATCGATCTCGTCGCCGAGCGCGGCAAGCCGCTCGACGAAGAGCGCGCGGATCGCCTCAGGGTCTCGCACGGGACGCGACGTGCCCGTTGCGATGCGTTTGACCACGCCATCGGTGCGAAAGAGAGCAAGCTCGAGCCGCCGTGCTCCCTCGCCGTGCGCCGCCAGCGCCGTCTCGAGGCGGCTCGCGAGCCGCTCGATGCTCGCGAGCACGTCCTCCTCGCGCGCGATCGGCTCGTGAAAGCTTTTCTCCGCCACATAAGGCGCGACCGGCAGACGCGGGCTCAGCGGCTCGTCTTCGCGGCCGAGCGCGCGATCGAGCTGGCGCAAGAGATCGGTGCCGAAGCGGGCGGCGAGCGGCGCGCGCGGCAGACCGAGAATGTCGCCGATGCGTTTCAGGCCGACGCGCGCCAGCGCGGCGACCGTCTCCTCCGACAGCCGAAGCGCTGGGAGCGGCAATGGCGCAAGACGTTCGCGCGCATCGAGACCTGCATCGCATGGCGGCCCGATTTCGCCGAAGCGCGCCAGCGCGGAGGCTGCGCCGATCGTGGTGGCGATGGCGGCGCGCGCCGAAAAGCCCCACCGTGTCATTCGCGCGAGGACATCGTCGCAAAGGTTCTCCTCGCCGCCGAAGAGATGCGCGCAGCCGCCGATGTCGAGCAAAATGCCGTCGGGCGGATCGAGGGCGACGAGCGGCGTGTAGCGCTGGCAGGCCTCCGCAATAGCGTCGAGAAAACAGGCGTCGGCGGCCGCATCTGCCGGCACGGCAGTGAGCGTCGGATGCATGGCGCGCGCCTGCGCCAGCGCGAGGCCGACCGTGAGGCCGAGCCGCTCCGCTTCGGCATCGACTGCGAGCAGGAGATCGAGATTGCCGCGCTTGCCGAAGACGACGAGGGGACTCTCCCCGCTTGCGGGGAGAGGTGAAGAGGGCGACGCGTCACGCCACTGCCGTGCGATGCGGTCGGTCGAAAGCCGCTCCAGCCACAGGCTCAGAATGCGTTGCGAGCTCGAAACGCTGCTCCACACTGTTCCACTCCACGATCCATGTTCCGAGAGGGCCACGACGGTTGCGAAGAAGACGCGCG
>WNFI01108925.1_pt1 | contig 12805 bp, 16 predicted proteins | sample 5400471 | NCBI WGS metagenome assembly WNFI01 (sample SAMN13153348, study PRJNA577476) | soil metagenome | isolation source: 100 cm saprolite on Douglas fir-dominated hillslope | place: USA:California | collected 2013-09-17
CGCCTAGCCGAAGGCGCGAAGCATCACACCCCAGAAGAGCGGCACCATCACCAGGATCACGAACTCCGGCAGGTAGACCCCGACCAGCACCCCCATCAGTCGGGTTGAGATCTGTGACGCCGACGCCGAGGCGCGGTTGCGCTGCGCCATCCGGACCAGCAGTTCTTGGTCGCGCAGGATCATCTCCATCCCGGCTCCCAGCCGCTTGCCCTGCGAGATCCCGGTGACCAGCGTCCGGACCTCCTCGACCCCCAAACGGTCGGCCATCCGGCCGAGACTGACGTCGATCGTCTCACCCAGCCCGTAGTCGCCGAGGGCGAGTCTGAGCTCGGCCGCCAGCAGGTTGTCGGGATCCGCGTCCGCCAGCTGCCGTGACACCAGGTGCAGGGCCTGCTCCAGCGGGACCTGGGCGTTGGTGAAGGCGCGTAGCACGCCGACCACGTCGGGGAGCTCGCCTAGGATGATGGCCCTGCGGCGGCTCCGGCGCCGGCTGACATAGATGCTGGGTGCGACGAAGGCGACCCAGGCCGCGGCCGGCATCAGCAGCAGCAGGCCGGGAAGGACGGAGCTGAGGACCAGGGCGGCGGTGGCGGCGGCAGCGGCGAACAGCAGCTTGAGCGTGGTGACCTCGGCGGGAGTCAGGCTCTCGGGATCAATGCCGGCCTCGACGCAGCAACGCCACCTCCGCCGGTGGCGCGGGCGGCTGGTCCGCGGTGCTGCTGCGAATGAACGGCAGGCCGCTCTTAACGGTCCGGGAATGGAAAGGAGGTGGCGCCAGGGCGACGAGCAGGCAGTAGGCGGCGGCGCTGAACAGAACGGCGCCGATCAACATCAGATTCGGACCCGGCTGAGCCGGAAGCTCAAATAGACACCCAGTACCTCCAGAAAGGCGGCCGCGGGGAGGAGCACGTACTTGCCGGTCCAGGTGTCGTCGAGGACGTTCAGGAAATATGGGCTGACAAGACGGAGGTAGATGTAGATGCTCGGGACCAGCAGCGCCAGTACCCATATCTGCACCCGCTGACCGGTAGTCTGGGCCCGAATCTCACCCGCCAGCTGGACGTTGAACCGGACGGTCGCGGAGACATCCAGCAGCAGGTCGCGGGCGCGCTCCGCGGGGATCTTCTGGTCCACGCAGATGGTCAGGTTGTCCCAGACCAAGCCGAGGTTCCGTCCCACCAGACGCGGCCGTACTTCACGAAGGGCATCGGCCAGGGGGACGTCGAGCAGGAAGCGCTTGACGACTTGCGCCAGGTCCTCCGCCAGCCAGCGGTCCTCGATGCCCCGCCGGGCCGCCTGCAGCGCATCCAGGTATGTGCCTCCGGCGCCCAGGTTCGCCAGTAGCAGCTGCAGCAGCTGGGGCGCCTCACGCTCGCTGCGCGACCGCTGGCGGCTTGTCAGCAGGTTGATCAGAAGCCTGGGGGCGGCCAGCCCCGCCGCCAACCCGCCCAGGCCAAGCAAGGGCGAGATCGAAGCCCCCACGGCGGCGCCCACGATCGGCGCGAGCAGCGCCAGCGCTTCGAAGGCGCGGGCGTCGAGACGGAGTCGCGCTCGAGCCAGCTCGGCGCCGCGGCGATCGAGCCGGCGCCGATACCAGCGCCGGAAGGCAAGACCCGGCCTCGGGGTCCTGGGGAGCACCGCCAGGCCCAGGGCGGTCACGGCGCCTGCCACGATCAGCGCGCCTAGGAGATCCAGCTGACGCCCTCCAGCTCGAGCCGGCGGCGCAGGCGGAGGCCTGGCCGGTACGCTGGGACGGCGATGAAGTTTGGTTGCGTAATCCCCGGCTCGCCATCGAAAGATGCGGCAAACACCGGCCGCAGCCGGTAGGCGCCGTCATCGTCGATGCCGTCGAGCTCGGTGATGTCGGAGACGCATCTGAGGCCGCTGCGCAGCCGTGTCACATGGATCAGGATGTTGAAGACGCGGGCGATATACCCGCGCACCTCGCGCGTTCCCAGCGCAGGGAAGTCGCGCGTGACCAGCAGCTCCAGTCTGGCCAGCGCGTCGTCGCAGCCGCTGGCATGGATGGTCGTGGCGGAGCCGTCGTGTCCGGTGTTGAGGGCTTCCAGCGTGTAGTAGGCCTCCTTGCTGTGGCGGATCTCGCCGATGATCAGCCGATCCGGTCGCATCCGGAGCGCGTTCTGGACGAGGTCCGCGACATCGAGCCGCCGCTCGCCGCTGCCGTGGTCCCCCAGGCTCTTGCTGTGGACACACTCGAGCTTGACCCAGTGCGGAGTGTCGAGCTCGAGCTCGGCGGTGTCCTCGATCGTGATCACGCGCTCCTCAGGCGGGAAGGCCTCGACAAGCGACCGAAGCAGGGTGCTCTTGCCCGCCCCGGTAGCGCCGCTGATGAGGACGTTGGCGCGGCAGCGAGCCATCGCCGCCAGGAACGCCCCCATCTCCATGGACATCCCCCCGGCCCCGACCCAGTCGGGTTTAACGCCGGCCGCGGGCAGCAGGTCGAGCTTGAGGTGGTTGAACTTCCGGATGCACAGTGTCGGGCCGCCGACGGGGGCGTAGACAGCGTTGGCCCGGCTGCCGTCACTCATCCTGGCGTCGACCAGCGGCTTCTCGAGAGAGATCTCCCGCCCCACCAGGGCGACGATCTTCTGGATCACCTGTTCCAGGTGCGCCTGGTCCCGGAACCGCGTCAACAAAGTCACGGCGGCCGGGTCGTGCGCCCATCCGCCGGCGCCGAGGGCCTCAATCACCTTGGCTCGGATCAGCGCGTCCCGGTCCGGGGCGTTGGCGAAAGGATCGGTGATCGAGCTGTCGAGATGCATCGACAGGAAGGCGCGAACCCGGCTGCGGATCTCACTCGGTGCTGCCGGCACGATCCCGACCGGGCCTGCTGTTGATGTCGTGAGCTCAGCCAACACGTCTCCGCAGGCGGCGCCACAGGCCCTCTTTCGGAGACGTCACCTCCAGGGTCGGGTAGATCGCTGACGCCAGCTGCCTGATCGCCCTGGTGCCCGCCCCCGACCCCGCCAGCGCCAGGGGCCGGTGATCGTCCTCGGCCGCGTTGAAGGCGTCGTCGCGGGGGATGACCGCGGCCAGGGTTCCGCCGAGGTCGGCCATCATCTCGTCCGCGTTGAAGCCGCCGCGCTCCTGGTTGAGGACGAAACGCAGTTTCCGACGATGCCCTAGACGGCGCAGCGTCTCGACCCCTCGATAGGTGTCCTGGACCGCGCTGGCGGTAGGGGTGAGCACGTAGTAGACCTGGTGCGCGGCCTCCAGCGCGTACGTGGTGAGGTCGTCAACGTCGCTCGACAGGTCCATGAACACGAAGTGGTAGCGCTCGTCGTCGAGGTAGCTGAGAACCTGCGCCAGTCGCTGCATCGCCAGCGATCGAGCCTCTCCGCCGGCGATCGCCCGCGGAGGCCCGAGCAGCGCACGAAGGCCGCTCTCGTCGTGCCATACCATGCATTCGTCGATCCGCTCGCGGTCTGGGTCCGGCTCGACTACCAGGTCCCAAAGCGTGGGGTGCGTCAGGCCCAATTTCATCGACACATTGGCCGATCCCAGGTCGAGGTCGAGGAGCGCAACCCGCAGGGGCTCGGAGGTCGCATCGGGCCGCGACCGGAATCGTCCTCGGCGGGCCAGCTCTACCGCCACCTCGGTGGCGAGCGTTGTCTTGCCGACACCACCCTTGAGTGAGAAGAACGCGATGCGTTGGGTGCTGGCGAGGAACACCGGGGCGATCGATGGAGGTGCGTCGTCCACCTCGGGCTCTGGCATCGGCGCGACCGCGACCCGATACTCGCCCGCGCCGTCCGCGACCTGTGGCACAGCCGAAGGCAGCGTCAGGATCCGCATCTCAGGTGCGGTCTGCGGGGGCGGAACTTCTCCGGCATCGTCGTCCGCTGGGGCGTCCGCGCCGAAGCCTTCCCTCGCGAAGGCATCGTCGGCCCCCGGAAGGCTTCCTAGTGCCGGTGGTGGCGGGTCGGCGTCCCGGCCATCCGATTCCGCGTTCAGGACCCGAGCCGGACGGTCGGGTGCCGCGGGCGCCGATCGCCGCGGGCGGAGGTAATACCGTGCGGCCAGCCAGGCCCAGGTGTCGATCGAGCGGTTGGCGACGCGGCCCCACGCCAGCAACGCGCCGGTGCCGATAAAGACGAAGGCAAACGGGTATTTGACCAGCCCCGTCAGGCCGCTGGCCATAAACGCATAGCCGCCGAGGGAGCCGAAAACCAGGTAGCTGAGGTGCGACGCCGTCAGGCCAAAGGCCAGTCGATCCTCGGCTCCCAGTCCCTGCGGGGCTCGTCTCCCCTCCAACCTCTGTTCCTCGATCAGTGCGACCCGCGGCCGCTCGGTCACGGACTTGGCGTGATCGGAAACGTGGAAAAGGCTGCGCCGGTGAGCGCAGCTTAGCACAGCCTCCAGGTCGCCGGCAACTACTCTAGAGTTTTTTGGTGGACGCCCAATCTACGGCGGTGCCAGGCCGGCATCCAGGGTGCGCGATCGATCCACGGTGAGCAGGCTCACGAACATTTTCGGAAGCCAGCGTTTATTCTGGGCGCTACTTAACCGGACGTCCTGTGGAGGATTAATTGGATGGCGGAATCAGCTGCCGCGCCAGCGCCAAAACCACCTGCTCGCAGGCGTACTACTCGCAAGGCCCGACCTCGCAAGACCGGCGCCGCCACGGCTCGACGACGCACCGTGGCCACGGGCGCGACAGCCGGCGCGTCATCGGCGACGGCTAGCACGGCGCCACGGAAACGCGGGCGACCGGTTGGCTCCAAGACGCGCAGAGTCGCAGCCTCGAACCCGGCCGAGGCTCTCACCAAACGCGTCCAGGCGCTGGTAAAGGAAAACGAGACGCTTCGCGACCAGGTCAAAGAGCTCGAAAAAGGCTGGAAAAAGATCGAGAAAGCGCTGGGCGGGAATGTGACCCGCGCCCGCCGCGTCGTGAAGCGAAAGGCCAAGTCCGCAAGGAAACGAGTCACCAAAGCCCTCGGGTGAAGTGAAGAACATGAACCGGCCGGGCTCCCCCGGCCGGTTTTGTTCTAGGCGCACGATTTCAGCGCTACCCGGTTGCGGGCATCCTCGGCAGTGCCGAGATTTAACCCCGCCGGCGCAGGTCTTCATAACGCGCTGCGTTATAATCTCGTCAGGGCAGGAAGGGCAACAGGTAGGAATGGCGACAGGTTGCCAGGCCAGTTACTCACACGATATGGAAAACGACGAAGCCCACAGTCCCGATCCCCAGGCGCCGGAGATTGTCGCCAGTGTCCTCAACGCGGTCAGTCAGCGCAGTTGGGAGCGCCTTCATGCTCTCGCCGATCCCGAGATCGAGTTGCGCGTCAGCGCCCGCGCCGACGTTGGCGGCTCTCCCAACGAGCACGTCTGGCGTTCGGTGCACGTCCACGGCGCCGACCAGTTGCATGCCTACCTTGGAGACCTCTACGCAGCCCTCCCGTCGCTCAGGCTGGAGGCCCGCGACGGTAACCACGAGGGCGCCCGCGCCGAGGTCACCACCGAATTTTCCGGCGTAAATAACGGAGGTGTCCCGTTCGACGCTTTCGCCGAGATGCAGTTTCTCGTTTCCGATGGAAGGGTCGTGTTGATCACCGCTGAGGTGGTGCGCGTGAGTTTTGGTTCCGCGCTTCTCACTGATCCCGACAAAGACCCGCGGCGATACTTCGAGGCTTTCCTCGGCACCGACCAAATCGGGGAACCCGGCTCGGACTGACCACCCAGGGCGCCGCGGCCCCCCACGTCGATGCCACTTTGGAAGTCGCCATATACTCGGCGCCGGATGGCACTTTTCGAGCCTCATGACTCGGCCGCCGAGACGATCACCATAATTCGCAGCGTCCGGCGGCGGCGAACGATCAGCGCACGCCGTCGCGGCGCCGGCATCGAGATCCACCTTCCCGCCGGCATGTCGGCGCAGGAGGAGGCGAAATGGGTGGAGCGTATGACCAAGCGTCTGCGCCGCAAGCCGGCTCCTGGCGACGACGACCTGATGCGGCGTTCCGACGTGCTGTCGCGTCGCTTCTTCGCGGGCGAGCTCAAACCGGCGTCGGTGCGCTGGTCTGAGCAGCAGAGCAGTCGATGGGGCAGCTGCACCGTGGATACAGGTGCGATTCGCCTCAGCTCGCGGATGCGGGAGTTCCCGTCGTGGGTTATCGACTATGTCCTGGTGCACGAGATCGCACACCTTCGCTACCGCAGCCACGGTCCGAGATTCTGGTCGTTGGTGGCGCGTTATCCGCTTGCGGAAAGGGCCCGCGGTTACCTGATCGCCAAGGGTGGCGACACCGAAACCGACTGACCGCAACAGGGGCCGTAAAGGTGCTTTACAGCGACCTTTACCCGTTTCAGGTCATATTTTGCGGGGGCCATCAGGGCCGGCGTAAAAGTCAACAATGCAGTTAGCCCAGAAGGAGGCCTATGATGGACCGGCGAGGCGGATCCTCTGTTTCGCTGCTGCTCCGCCGACAACCGGACACGGTGTCTCTCTTGCCGACCCGGCAGAGGAGGCACTGACCATGGCTGATGAGTGGATGAACATCTACCGGGAGCTGATCGCGTTCCACGAGGACCTCATGGCCCGCCACCAGAGCGACGGTGACGGCCTTGGCGATGATCACCATTTGGTGGCGATGACCTTCGACCCGCTGGAGACGATGGCGGTGCTAGATCACTACCGCGCCCGGCTCAATTTCTGGTACGACCGGCATTGGCAGCTGCAGGGCCTTGCCATCGACCCCAAGACCTACCTGGCCACGCACAGGGAGAGCACCGTCCACCTCACCAGGCGCGAATACCAGCTGCTGTCTCACCTGCTGGCCTACCCCGGCGAGACCTTTGCCGCGTCGGTCCTGGCGCAGCGTGCCTGGAGCGGCTCGAGGTTGAGCACCGACCAGGTCCGCATCTACGTAGCGCGTCTGCGGCGACGGCTGGCAGACCTTGGCCTACCCTGCCAGATCGTCAGCGTTCCCCGCCGCGGGTACAGCCTGGTCTGCGAATAGTTAGCGCGTCCCGCGGCTGATGCGGGGCCCAAAGCCCATCGACCTCGACCGCCTGAGGGCGGATCTCGCCGGCGCCCCGATCAATGGCAATGCGATTCCTGGCTTCAGGCGCCGCTCGTGCTCTTCGGTCGATGGAGCTTCGTGCCCCGCCGCCGCCCCGGCTGCGCTACCACGACGCAGGGACGGCTCCTGGTGGCATCACCTTCGTATGGGGTAGCCGACTTCCAGGAGCTCCTTTCGGCCCTACGAGTCCCGCCACCGCGGTTACGCTAAGGCGATGGCCGAGCCACCCTCCTGGAACAACGTCTATGAAGGATCACCACCCTGGGACATCGGCGAGCCTCAGCCCGAGTTCGTGAAGCTGGCCGACGCGGGCAAACTGCAGGGTCGGATCCTGGATGTCGGCTGTGGGTCTGGCGAGCAGGTGATATTAGCGGCACGGCATGGTGCCGAGGCCATGGGTGTGGACATCTCGGAGCTCGCAATCGAGCGTGCGCGAGCCAAGGCGGAGGAGCCAGGCGACTGGGGGCCTCGCCGCGTGTCCCAGGCCGAGCTCAGGGTCGCATTCGCGGACGGCTGGTCGATCGGTTCGATCGAAGCGGTCAAATTCGCCATCGCCATCGACTCCAGCGGGGCCAAAGCGTGGCTCGCGAGGATTGAGCACCTCTAACAGATCCTGGATGGGCTGCTAGCAAAGGCGATGCCACCCGGGGCGCGGTTGTCCCCCTGGTGGTTAGTCGACCTTGAGGCGGCTCTTCGCGACCCGGAGGTCGAGGATCCGCTTGGCCGCGTCGCCGCCCTGCTGGACCAGCCGCGAGGCGGCCCGGCCGTCGACCTTGAGGTCGTGCGAGACCTGGGCGGCGGGCACCTCTTCGGTGACCAGGCTGAGGATGCGCTCCGCCTGCTCGATGGTGTCGACCATTGCGGTCACGACATGCTTGCCGAGGCCTGGGAACTCCTGGGCGATCTCGGCCGGGTACTCGTAGCCCGCGGCCTCCAGTCCCAGGCGACCGGACGGTGTGATCACCGGACCGCCATCACGGACGGCGTCGGCCAGCCTGCGCCGCACCACGTACAGCCACCGCGAGATTTGGCGCAGCTCTGCGTCGTGGGCGGCCCAGTACTCGGCCAGGTCCTCGACTGATGCGGTGTCCGGCGGCAGGTCGAGAATCGGGAAGGGCAGCTGCAACGTCGGGTCAGTCGCGGGCTCGGAAGCTGATGATCGCGACGGTCAGCATCACCAGGCCGAAGGCCAGTACCAGCGCGGCCTCGCCGAGAATCGGGATCGGCTGGCCGGCCAGGCTGAGGCCGAGGTTGTCGGTGACCCGCGTCGGGACGCCCGAGCCGCCGAGGATCACCTTGCGGATGGGGTCGACGCCGTAGGCCATCGGGTCGAGGTGGGTCAGCACGTCCATCCACGCGGGCAGGCCTTTGAGCGGGAAGAGCGCACCCGACAGGAAGAAGAGCGGCATCATCAGAAAGTTCATCACCCCCTGGAAGCCCTGCATCGAGCGCATCCGGGCTGCCAGGGCAACCCCCATCGCGGTCAGCGCGAAGGACATCACCGCCATCAAGGGCAGCAGCTCGACTACGCTCAGCGGCGTCAGCTTCACGCCCGCGACCGGCGCCAGCAGGAGCAGGATGAGGCCCTGGACCATGGCCTGGGTGGCGCCGCCCAGGGTCTTGCCGACGGCGACGGCGGACCTGTTGATTGGCGCCACCATGATCTCCTTGAGGAAGCCGAACTCGCGGTCCCAGACGATCGACATGCCGCTGAAGATGGAGATGAAGAGGATCGACATGCCGATGATGCCGCCGTAGAGGAACTGCTTGTAGTCGAGGGCGCCGCCGCCGAAACCACCGCGGCCACCGCCCAGGCTGGAACTGAGCCCGGTGCCAAAGATCACCAGGTAGAGAATCGGCTGGGCCAGCGAGGCGACCAGGCGGAAGCGGTCGCGCAGGTAGCGAATGACATCGCGGTACCAGATGATGTAAACGGCCCTCAGGCTGGCAAGGAAAACGCCAGGCTCGGGCGGAACCTCGAGTGTCAGCGCAGGCGGTGGCGGCGTCGCCGCCGGGGGCGCTTCGCTGATCACCGGCGGCTCGCCGACGGCGCGGTCCAGCTGCGGCCCCTGCGCGTACAAGTCGGTCACCGGCGTCCTCCTCCTCTCCAGATCTTGGCCATGTTGCGGAACTGGTCGAGCTCACCGGCGTTCTCGTCGCGGATGGCGTGGCCGGTGAGCTTGATGAAGACGTCGTCCAGGCTGGGCCGGCTCATGGTCAGGCTCTTTACCGGAGCCGACAGCTCGCGCGCCAGGCGGGGCATGAAGGTGCTGGAGTCGTCGACCTCCATTCGCAGGTTGCCACTGACCATCGTGGTGGCGACGCCGAAAGCCCGGTCGATCTCCGCTGCCAGGGCCTCGGGGTCATCCGCGGAGATGGTGATGACATCCCCGCCGACCCGCGCCTTGAGCTCGTCGGGGGTGCCCAGGGCCACGATCTTGCCCTGGTCGATGATGGCGATGCGATCGCAGAACTCGGCTTCGTCCATGTAGTGCGTGGTCATGAAGAGCGTGATGCCTTCGCGCTTGCGGAGATCGTGGAGGTAGTCCCAGATATGGTTGCGCGTCTGCGGGTCAAGCCCCAGGGTGGGCTCGTCGAGGAAGAGCACCTCAGGGTGGTGCATCACGCCGCGAGCGATCTCGAGACGGCGCTTCATGCCGCCAGAGAACGTGCGCACCTGGCTCTCCGCGCGGTCCTCGAGGCCCACCATCTCGAGCACCTCGCTGATCCGCTCCTTGCGCACTCGGGCGGGCAAGCCGTAGATGAAACCGTGGAACTCGAGGTTCTCCCGAGCCGTCAACTGGTCGTCCAGCGAAGGGTCCTGGAAGATCAGTCCGATGCGGTGGCGGACGGCATCCGGGTGTCGGACGACGTCGAGCCCGGCCACCTCCACCTCACCGCTGGTCGGCTTGAGAAGAGTGCAGAGGGTACTGATGGTCGTCGATTTGCCGGCGCCGTTGGGGCCCAGGAACCCGAAGACCTCGCCTGCGGTCACGTCGAGGTCGATCCCCTTGACGGCCTCGAGGTCGCCGTATTTCTTGACCAGCCCACGGACCTTGATCATCGGTAGACATTACCCCCGTTCGATTGGATCGAATCGGTGGGTTTTGCTGCCCTGGTTGGGGGGCGAGTGGACCTCAGACGGGGTAGGCCGTGACGATCCAGATCATCGACCCGTCCGCGTTGGCGCAGGTCTGGAAGGCGAGGTGGGGCGGGCCCGGGGTCATGATCTCGCTGTCGTTGTTGCGCGACTGGAGGGTGACGGACGTCACCTTGTATGTGAAGGCCCGGCCGGCGGCGTCCCAGTTGCGCACCAGGGCACCGGCGCGCACGCCGGGGAGGGGTGTGAAGACGCCTGGATTGTGCCCGATCAGGTAGACGGTGCTGGCCACCGAGCACCAGTCGCGCGCGGCGATGCCGTGGGGGACGGGGGCGACGCCGGTGCAGTCGTTGTAGGAGCCGACGGCGACGTTGATGCCGACCGATGGGACCATCACCCAGTTGGTGTGGGGCAGATCGAAGGGGTTGACCGACGGCGCGGGCGGCGGAGGAGCTACCGCCGGGGCCGGTGGCGGTGGCGGTGGCGGTGGCTTGGGAAGATCGCTGGCGACGGCCACCGGCGGGGCGGCATTGGCCGCAATCGGCAGCTGGTCGTGTAGCGTCGCGGCAGCTTGGGAAGCGGTCTCATCGCCGGCGTTGGCGAGGCCGGTGCTGGCCACGATGCCGCCGACCGCCAGTGTTGTGATAATCGCTGGGACGACAGTCCTTCTGAGGGTCCGACTGATGAAATTCGATGCCACGTGCGCTCCCTTCGGTCTTGTCGGCGCATCCGATTGGGCGCCTGGGGAGCACACTCACAGCCGGGAGTCGTTGATCCATCGGGTAGGACTACGGCACGGTCGTGGGCGCAGCTACCTAAAAGCAGCGGTCAGTTTGTCCCCACGCCGAGTAGTTCTCCGTCCCGGCACCGGCCGTCCCCGAGTTCGGGGCCTGAGTAGAAAGCACTCACTCAGCCGGATCACGACGACGTGTACGACGGGTGTCAGTGAGTAACAAGGTCAGCCCTTTGGAGGCCTCGCTGCGCCGCAGAATCGCCACCTGGTCGAAGCGCGAGGGCGTGGCCGTCGAGGTTCACTGCAACGGGCTTGTCGGTCAGCGGATCTCAACGCCTGTGCAGGCCGCGGTCAAGGCGTTCGTAGCCGAGGGACTGAACAACATCGCGGCCCACGCCGCCGCCGGCACCGCCAGCGTCTTCGTCCGATCCAGCGGCGGCCTGCTCAGGGTTCTGATCGAGGACGACGGCGTCGGGTTTTCGTCGCCGGGGGCCGCGGGCGGCGGGCTCAAGCGGCTCCAGAAGCTGGCCGATGACGTCGGCGGCACGCGGTTGCTGGAGAGTGGAAAAGGCAAGGGAACGTCGCTCGGCCTGGAGGTGCGGATATGACACGGGTCCTCGTCAGTCATCAGCATCGCCTGATGCGGGCCGGCATGGGGCTGATCCTCGAGGACGCCTTGATGGACGTGGTCGGCGAGGCGCCGGGCGGCGAGGAGGTGGTCAAGCTGACACGGGTGCTGCGGCCAGATGTGGTGGTGGTCGACGTCCGCTCGCCCGCCGCCGACGGGATCGCGGTGATCCGCCGGATCCGCTCGGGGCACTCCGTAACCGCGGTGCTGGTGGTGGCGGAGCAGGGCGGGATGGCGCTTCTGCGGGCGGCGTTCGAGGCAGGGGCGACCGGCTATGTCGTGAACGACTCATCCCCGGCGGAGCTGATCCTGGCGGTCGAGACACTGGCCGCCGGCGGGAGCTACGTACACCCCAGCGCGGGCGCGGCGATGGCCGAGCAGCTGGCCGCGGGCTCGACCCCGGGCGTGCTTGTCTCCGGCCCCGGTGGCCAGCTGACCAAGCGCGAGGTCGAGATCCTCGGTGAGCTCGCCGCCGGCCTCACCAACGCCGAGGCCGGGCAGAAGCTCTTCTTGTCGGTCCGCACGGTTGAAAACCACCGGGCCCACATTTTTCAGAAGCTGGGTGTCAGCTCTCGCGCGGAACTTGTGCGACGGGCCATCGAGGCCGATCTCATACGATGACCTCGATGGCCACCCGTGAGGTCTACTTCACGCCCGCGCTGTTCGATTTCCTGCGCCAGCTGAAGAGGAACAACGACCGGAAATGGTTCCAGGAGAACAAGGGCCGCTACGAGGCTGACGTACGTGACCCGGCGCTCCGGTTCATCGAGGCTATCGGCCCCGGCTTGCGCAAGATCAGCTCCCACCTGGTGGCCGACCCCAAGCCGGTTGGTGGCTCGCTGTTCCGGATCAACCGGGACATCCGCTTCTCCAAGGACAAGAGCCCATACAAGACCGCGGTCGGCATCGCTTTCCACCACGACAGCGGCCGCTCGGCCACGGCACCCGGCATGTATGTGCAGCTAGGGCCCGGCACGTCCTGGTCCGGCGGCGGAGTGCACATGCCCGACAGCCGCTCGCTGACCCAGATCAGGGACGCCATCGTCTCCAAGCCGTCGGAGTGGACGAAGATCGTCAGCGACCCGAGGTTCGTCCAGGCTGCGGCCAACCAGGGGGAGACCCTCAAACGCGCTCCCCAGGGATACGAAGCCGATCACCCGCTGGTCGACGACCTCAAACGAAAGAGCTTCGTCTGGCACGTGGAGTTCTCGGAGTCGCAGGTCTGCTCGTCCGGCTTTCTCGACAGCTACCTTGACGCCTGCCGCCTCGCGAATCCCTTCAATGCCTTCCTGGCGACCGCG
>WNFI01141346.1_pt1 | contig 12805 bp, 7 predicted proteins | sample 5400471 | NCBI WGS metagenome assembly WNFI01 (sample SAMN13153348, study PRJNA577476) | soil metagenome | isolation source: 100 cm saprolite on Douglas fir-dominated hillslope | place: USA:California | collected 2013-09-17
GTCGAATAGCCGAACATCTCCGAGAGCGGCACGTCCGCCTTGATGACCATGGTGCCGGCGACGTCTTCCTGCCCGTGCATCACGCCGCGGCGGCGATTCAGGTCGCCGACCACGTTGCCAACGAAATCCACAGGCGTCTCCACTTCCACGGCCATGATCGGCTCGAGCAGCACCGGATGGGCGCGACGCATCCCTTCCTTGAAGCCGATGGATGCGGCCATCTTGAACGCGTTCTCGTTCGAGTCGACCTCGTGATACGAGCCGTAGTGCAGCGTCACCTTCACGTCCACGACGGGGTAGCCCGCGAGCACGCCGTTGGGCAGCGTCTCGCGCAGCCCCTTCTCCACCGCCGGGATGTATTCGCGCGGCACCGCTCCACCCTTGATCGAGTCGACGAACTCGAAACCCTTGCCCGGATTGGGCTCGAGCTTGAGAACCACGTGGCCATATTGCCCGCGGCCGCCCGACTGCTTGATGAACTTGCCCTCGACCTCGGGAACCGCCTTGCGAATCGTCTCGCGGTAGGCCACCTGCGGCTTGCCCACCGTCGCCTCGACGCCAAACTCGCGCTTCATGCGGTCGACGAGGATCTCGAGGTGCAGCTCGCCCATGCCGGAAATGATCGTCTGCCCGCTCTCCTCGTCCGTGTGCACGCGAAACGACGGGTCTTCCTGCGCGAGGCGGTTCAGCGCCACGCCCATCTTTTCCTGGTCCGCCTTGGTCCTGGGCTCGACGGCCTGCGAGATCACCGGCTCCGGCAACACCATGCGCTCGAGGACGATGACGTGCTCGGGATCGCAGATCGTGTCGCCGGTGGTCGCTTCGCGCAGGCCCACGGCCGCGGCGATATCGCCCGCGTACACTTCCTTGATCTCTTCGCGCTGGTTGGCGTGCATCTGCAGCAGCCGGCCGATGCGCTCCCTCTTGTGCTTGATCGGGTTGAAGATCGTATCTCCCGACTTCACCACGCCCGAATAGACGCGGAAGAAGATGAGTTGGCCGACGTAGGGGTCGGTCATGATCTTGAATGCGAGGCCCGCGAACGGCTCGCTGTCGCTCGCGCTGCGCGCGCCTTCCTTCCCGTTCTCGAGCTCGCCCGTCACCGGCGGAATGTCCGTCGGCGCCGGCAGGTAATCGACCACAGCGTCGAGCATCGCCTGCACGCCCTTGTTCTTGAAGGCGCTGCCGCACAGCATCGGCACGATCTTGTTGGCGATGGTGCGCTTGCGCAGGCCCTTCTTGATGTCCTCGGCGGACAAGTCGTGTCCCTCGAGATACTTGTGCATGAGATCGTCGTCGGCCTCGGCGGCCGCCTCGACCATCTTCTCGCGCCACTCCTTCGCGAGCTCCTTCAGCTCGGCGGGAATCTCGCGGAATTCGAATTTCATCCCCTGGCTGGCATCGTCCCAGTAGATCGCCTTCATGCGCACGAGGTCGACCACGCCCAGGAAGTTGTCCTCGGCGCCGATGGGAATCTGGATCGGCACGGGATTGCCGCGCAGGCGCTCCTTCATCTGCCGGTAGACGCGGAAGAAGTCGGCCCCGACCCGGTCCATCTTGTTGATGAAGGCGAGACGCGGCACGCCGTACTTCACGGCCTGGCGCCACACCGTCTCCGACTGCGGCTGCACCCCGCCCACGGAGTCGTACACCATGCACGCGCCGTCGAGCACGCGCATCGAGCGCTCGACTTCGATCGTGAAGTCGACGTGTCCCGGGGTATCGATGATGTTGATGCGGTGCTCGGGAAAGCTCTTGTCCATCCCCTGCCAGAAGCACGTAGTGGCCGCCGAGGTGATGGTGATGCCGCGCTCGCGCTCCTGCTCCATCCAGTCCATGACGGTCGCGCCGTCGTGGACTTCCCCCATCTTGTGGGATACGCCGGTGTAGAAAAGGATGCGCTCCGTGGTCGTGGTCTTGCCGGCGTCGATGTGCGCCGAGATCCCGATGTTGCGGTAGCGTTCGATGGGGGTCTTGCGTGCCACGATTCGGAAATCCTCTAGAAGCGGTAATGCGCGAAAGCCTTGTTGGCTTCGGCCATACGGTGCACTTCTTCCTTCTTCTTCACGGCCCCGCCGCGGCCCTCGGCGGCTTCCATGAGCTCGTTGGCGAGGCGCTGCGCCATGCTCTTCTCGCCGCGCTTGCGCGCCGCCTCGCGGATCCAGCGCATCGAGAGCGCGGTGCGGCGGACCGGCCGCACTTCAACGGGCACCTGGTAGTTGGCGCCACCGACGCGGCGGCTCTTCACCTCCACCATCGGCTTCACGTTGTTGATCGCGGCATTGAACACGTCGAACGCGTCCTTGCCCGATTTCTTGGCGATGGTGTCGAGCGCGCCGTACATGATTCGCTCGGCCACGGACTTCTTGCCGCGCGTCATGAGCACGTTCATGAACTTGGCGACTTCCTCGCTCTTGAACTTCGGATCCGGGAGGATCTCGCGTTTGGGAATCTCTCGACGACGCGGCATGGGGTTCTATCCGTTCAGTGGTTGCGTTTGTAAATCGGGCGGCCTTGGGCCCCGCGGTTCCTTACGCGGCCTTCGGCTTCTTGGCCCCGTACTTGGAGCGCGACTGCTTGCGATCCTTCACGCCCGCGGTATCGAGGCTGCCGCGCACCATGTGGTAGCGCACGCCCGGCAGGTCCTTCACGCGCCCGCCGCGGATCAGCACCACGGAGTGCTCCTGCAGGTTGTGGCCCTCGCCGCCGATATAGCTGATCACCTCGTAGCCGTTGGTGAGCCGCACCTTGGCGACCTTGCGCAGCGCCGAGTTGGGCTTCTTCGGCGTCGTGGTGTACACGCGCGTGCACACGCCGCGCTTCTGCGGGCTTCCGCCGAGCGCGGGCACCTTGCTCTTGGTCTGGATCTTCCTGCGACCCTTGCGCAGCAACTGATTGATCGTCGGCATGTTTTCTCTAGTGCAGTGTTTGTGGGTCCGGGGGAGCCCCGAAATCGACCCCTAGGTGAAACCGCCAGAGGGTTTGGCAGAACCCTCCGGCGGGGAAAAAGCTCTCAATTTTAGGGGTTTAGCGCATTACCGTCAAGCCACCTGCTCGCTGCCGACATCGGCTTCGTCGATCGCGAAACCGAAGGAAGCGCTCGAGCCCGGCTCCACGTCCTTCTTCTTGCGCGTGGAGTGGTACGCGAGCCCCGTCCCTGCCGGGATCAGGCGCCCGACGATGACGTTTTCCTTGAGCCCGCGAAGATCGTCCTTCTTGCCCATGATCGCGGCTTCCGTCAGCACCCGCGTGGTTTCCTGGAAGGAAGCCGCGGAGATGAAGGAATCCGTGGACAGCGACGCCTTGGTGATGCCGAGCAGCATGTACTCGAAGCTCGCCGGTTTCTTGCCGTCCGGCTTGATGCGGTCGTTTTCCTCGAGGATCTCGGCGCGCTCGACCTGCTCGCCGGTGATGAAGCGCGACTCGCCCGGATCGACGACCGAGACGCGGCGCAGCATCTGCCGCACGATCACCTCGATGTGCTTGTCGTTGATCTTCACGCCCTGGAGCCGGTAGACGTCCTGGACCTCGTCGATGATGTAGCGCGCGAGCGCTTCCATCCCCTGCAGCCTCAGGATGTCGTGCGGGTCGGCCGGCCCGTCGACGATCATCTCGCCCTTGTTGACGACCTGTCCGTCGTGCACGGTGATGTGCTTGTCCTTCGGGATCAGGTATTCGTGCGCCGCGCCGTCGAAGTCGGTGATGATGAGCCGCTGCTTGCCCTTGGTGTCCTTGCCGAACGACACCGTGCCGGTGATCTCCGCGAGCAGGCCCGCGTCCTTCGGGCTTCTCGCCTCGAAGAGCTCGGCCACGCGCGGCAGGCCGCCCGTGATGTCGCGCGTCTTGGACGACTCCTGCGGGATGCGCGCGAGCACGTCGCCCACGTTCACCTGCTGGCCGTTCTTCACCGTGATGATGGCGCCGATCTGGAAGGTGTAGTTCACCGGCGTGTCGCCGCCGGCGAGCTTCACGTCCTTGCCCTTGTCGCCGATCAACCGCACCGCCGGGCGCAGGCCCTTGGTGGCGGAAGTGCCGCGGCGCTTCGGATCGATCACGACCAGGCTCGACAGGCCCGTGGTCTCGTCGATCTGCTTGGCCACGGTCACGCCCTCCTCGACGTTCTCGAAGCGCGTCTCGCCCGCGTACTCGGTGATGATGGGGCGCGTGAGCGGATCCCAGTTGGCGAGCGACTGCCCCGCCTTCACCTTCGCGCCGTCGGTCACGGTGAGCGTGGCGCCGTACGGAACCTTGTGGCGCTCGCGCTCCCGGCCGGTCTCGTCGGAAATGATGATCTCGCCGTTGCGCGAGATCGCCACCGCCTCCTGGCGGGAGTTGGTGAGCTGGCGCAGGGTGGGCGCGAAGTGCGCGACACCGTTGGACTTCGATTCCACGGAGCTCGCCACGGCGGTGCGTGAAGCGGCACCCCCGATGTGGAAGGTCCGCATCGTGAGCTGCGTTCCCGGCTCGCCGATCGACTGCGCGGCGATGACGCCGACCGCTTCTCCCACGTTCACGCGCGCGCCGCGGCCCAGGTCGCGGCCGTAGCAGGCCGCGCAGATGCCGTAGCGCGTATCGCAGGTAAGCGGCGTGCGCACCTTGACTTCATCGATGCCGAGCGCCTCGATCCTCTCGACCGAATCCTCGTCGAGCAGCGAGCCCGCGGGCAACAGCACCTCCTGGTTCTCGGTGTTGAAGACGTCGGCCGCGACGACGCGCCCGAGGATGCGCTCGCGCAGCGCCTCGACGACTTCTCCGCCCTCGACCAGCGCCTTCATCGCCATCCCGGTGGTGGTGCCGCAATCGTCCTCGATCACGACCAGGTCCTGTGTGACGTCGACCAGGCGCCGCGTGAGGTAGCCGGAGTTGGCGGTCTTCAACGCCGTGTCGGCCAGGCCCTTGCGCGCGCCGTGCGTCGAGATGAAGTACTGCAGGACGTTCAGCCCCTCGCGGAAGTTGGCCGTGATCGGCGTCTCGATGATCGAGCCGTCGGGCTTGGCCATGAGGCCGCGCATCCCCGCGAGCTGGCGGATCTGCGCGGCGGAGCCGCGCGCCCCGGAGTCGGCCATCATGTAGATGGAGTTGAACGACTCCTGGGTGACGTCCTTGCCCTTGCCGTCGACGACCTTCTCGTTGCCGAGCTGGTCCATCATCGCCTTGGCGATCTGGTCTCCGGCGCGTCCCCAGATGTCGACCACCTTGTTGTAGCGCTCGCCCTGGGTCACGAGGCCCGAGGTGTACTGGCGCTCGATCTCCTTCACCTCGCGCTCGCTCTCGTCGCAGATCGAAAGGCCCGCGCGGGTGGCGAAGGTGAACCCCGTGTACATCAGCTTGTCGGCGAAGATCACCGTCTCGCGGATGCCGCAGCGGCGGAACGCCTCGTTGATGAGCTTCGAGATCTCCTTCTTCTTCAGCGGCTTGTTGATGAGCGCGAACGAAAGACCCGCGGGGAGGATCTCCGACATCAGCGAGCGCCCGACGGTGGTCTCGTAGCGGTTCACCACCTCGGTGAACGTGCCGTCCTCGTTCTTGCGCGACTCCCTGATGCGTACCGTGATCTTTGCGTGCAGCTCGACGCCGCCGGACTCGTAGGCGCGGCTCACTTCCGCGATGTTGGAGAACATCGAGCCTTCGCCCTCCGCGTTCACGCGCTCGCGCGTCGCGTAGTACAGGCCCAGCACGATGTCCTGCGAGGGCACGATCACCGGCTCGCCGTGCGCGGTGTGCAGCACGTTGTTCGACGAGAGCATGAGCGTGCGCGCTTCCATCTGCGCTTCGAGCGAGATGGGCACGTGCACGGCCATCTGGTCGCCGTCGAAGTCGGCGTTGAACGCCGCGCAGACCAGCGGGTGCAGCTGGATCGCCTTGCCCTCGATCAGCACCGGCTCGAAGGCCTGGATGCCGAGTCGGTGGAGCGTGGGCGCGCGGTTGAGCAGCACCGGGTGCTCGCGGATCACGTCCTCGAGGATGTCCCACACCACGGGCTCCTGGCTCTCCACCATGCGCTTGGCGGCCTTGATGGTGGTCGCCAGTCCCATGATCTCCAGCTTGTGGAAGATGAAGGGCTTGAAAAGCTCGAGCGCCATCAGCTTCGGCAGGCCGCACTGGTGCAATTTCAGGGTAGGACCGACAACAATGACGGAGCGGCCGGAGTAATCGACCCTCTTGCCGAGCAGGTTCTGGCGGAAGCGACCGCTCTTGCCCTTGATCATGTCGGCGAGCGACTTCAGCGCGCGCTTGTTCGCGCCCGTCATCGCCTTGCCGCGCCGGCCGTTGTCGAGCAGCGAATCGACGGCTTCCTGCAGCATGCGCTTCTCGTTGCGCACGATGATCTCGGGCGCTTTCAGCTCGAGGAGCCTCTTGAGACGATTGTTGCGGTTGATGACGCGCCTGTAGAGGTCATTCAGGTCGGAAGTCGCGAAGCGGCCGCCGTCGAGCGGCACCAGCGGGCGCAGGTCCGGCGGCAGCACCGGCAGCACTTCCATGATCATCCAGTCGGGCTTGATGCCGGACTTGTTGAACGCCTCGAGGACCTTGAGCCGCTTGGCGATCTTCTTGATCTTGGTCTCGGAGCCGGTGGCGGCGAGCTCGGTGCGCAGCGTCTCGATGTCGTGGGGGACGTCGAGCTTGCGCAGCAGGTCGCGAATGCCCTCCGCGCCCATCGCCGCGGAGAAATCGTCACCGTACTCCTCGACTTTCGCGAGATAGTCGTCCTCGGAGAGGAGCTGGCAGCGATTCAACGGCGTCATGCCCGGGTCGGTCACGACATAGGCTTCGAAGTAGAGCACGCGCTCGATGTCGCGCAGCGTCATGTCGAGCACCATGCCCAGGCGCGAAGGCAGGCTCTTCAGGAACCAGATGTGCGCCACGGGGCTCGCGAGCTCGATGTGGCCCATGCGCTCGCGGCGCACCTTGGTGAGGGTGACTTCCACGCCGCACTTCTCGCAGATGACGCCGCGGTGCTTCAGGCGCTTGTACTTGCCGCACAGGCACTCGTAGTCCTTGATCGGGCCAAATATTTTCGCGCAGAACAGGCCGTCCCTCTCCGGCTTGAAGGTGCGGTAGTTGATCGTCTCGGGCTTCTTCACCTCGCCGTAGGACCACGAGCGGATCTTCTCCGGGGAGGCGAGGCCGATGCGGATCGCCTCGAACTCTTCTTCCTGAGTGACCTGCTTACAAAGATCGAGTCGAGCAATGCTTTCATTTCGCGCTTCTCCTAGTAGCGCTCGAGATCGATGTCGATCGCGAGGGAACGGATTTCCTTCACCAGCACGTTGAACGATTCGGGCATGCCCGCCTCGATCTTGTGCTCGCCCTTGACGATGTTCTCGTAGACCTTGGTGCGGCCCTGCGTGTCGTCGCTCTTGACCGTGAGCATCTCCTGCAGGGTGTAGGCCGCTCCGTAGGCCTCGAGCGCCCAGACCTCCATCTCGCCGAAGCGTTGCCCCCCGAACTGCGCCTTGCCGCCCAGCGGCTGCTGGGTGACGAGCGAGTACGGCCCGGTCGAGCGCGCGTGCATCTTGTCGTCGACGAGGTGGTGCAGCTTCAGGATGTGCATGTAGCCCACCGTCACCGGTCGGTCGAAAGCATCCCCGGTGCGCCCGTCGAAGAGCGCGATCTGCCCGCTTCGCGGCAGGCCCGCCAGCTCGAGCATGTCCTTGATCTCGATCTCGGTCGCCCCGTCGAACACCGGGGTCGCGAACGGCACGCCGTTCTGCAGGTTGCGCGCGAGCTCGAAGATCTCGTCGTCGCTGAAGTGCGCGAGGTCTTCCTTCTTTCCGGTCGCGTTGTAGATCTTCTCGAGGAACTTGCGGATCTTCGCGGCGTGGTCCTGCGCGCGCAGCATCTCGGTCACGCGGTGGCCCAGGCCCTTCGCGGCCCACCCGAGGTGGGTCTCGAGGATCTGGCCCACGTTCATGCGCGAGGGCACACCGAGCGGATTCAGCACGATGTCCACCGGCGTTCCGTCCGCCATGAACGGCATGTCCTCCACCGGCACGATCTTGGAGATGACGCCCTTGTTCCCGTGGCGCCCGGCCATTTTGTCTCCGGGCTGCAGCCGCCGCTTGACCGCGACGTAGACCTTGACCATCTTCTGCACGCCCGGGGGCAGCTCGTCGCCCTGCGTGAGCTTCTTCTTCTTCTCCTCGAAGGCCTTGTCGAACTCCTTGCGCGTCAAGTCCAGCGACTCGCGCAGCTGCTCGAGCTGGGCGGCGGCGTCCTCGTCGGAGAGGCGGATGTCGAACCACTCATGGCGTTCCACCTCCTGCAGGGACGCCTTGGTGACCTTCGAGCCCTTGGTGAGCTTCTTGCCGCCCTTGGCGGTCTTGCCGATCAGCACCTTCTCGATGCGGTTGAACGCGTCGTCCTCGACGATGCGCAGCTGGTCGTGCAGGTCCTTGCGATAGTCCTTCAGCTGCTCGTCGATGATCTGCTGGGCGCGCTTGTCGCGCTGGATGCCCTCGCGCGTGAATACCTGCACGTCGATGACGGTGCCGGAGATGCCCGACGGAACGCGCAGGCTCGTGTCCTTCACGTCGGAGGCCTTCTCGCCGAAGATCGCGCGCAGCAGCTTCTCCTCGGGCGTGAGCTGGGTCTCGCCCTTCGGCGTGACCTTGCCCACGAGCACGTCGGCCGCCTCGACTTCGGCGCCGATGTAGACGATGCCGGACTCGTCGAGGCGCGAAAGCATGCGCTCCGACAGGTTCGAGATGTCGCGCGTGATTTCCTCGGGGCCGAGCTTGGTGTCGCGGGCGACCACTACAAGCTCTTCAATATGAATGGAGGTATAGCGGTCCTCTGCGACGATGCGTTCGGAGATGAGGATGGAATCCTCGAAGTTGTAGCCGTTCCACGGCATGAACGCGACGAGCAGGTTCTGCCCGAGCGCCAGCTCGCCCATGTCGGTCGAGGCGCCGTCGGCCACCACATCGCCGCCGGCGATGGTCTCGCCGACCTTCACCAGCGGGCGCTGGTTGATGTTGGTGTTCTGGTTGGAGCGCGTGTACTTGGTGAGGTTGTAGATATCCACGCCGGCTTCGCCCGGGCGCGTCTCGTTGTCGTTGACGCGAACCACGAGGCGGCCGGCGTCGACGTAGTCCACGCGCCCGCCGCGGCGCGCCTGCACCGCGGTGCCCGAGTCGATCGCCACCGTGCGCTCGATGCCCGTGCCCACCAGCGGCTTCTCGGCGCGCAGGCAAGGGACCGCCTGCCGTTGCATGTTGGAACCCATCAGGGCGCGGTTGGCGTCGTCGTGCTCGAGGAACGGGATCAGCGACGCGGCGACCGAAACGATCTGCGAGGGCGCGACGTCGATGTACTCGATCTTGTCCGGAGAGGACAGCGTGAATTCGTTGCGGTGGCGGCACGACACGAGGTCGTCGGCGAACCTGCCGTTCTTGTCCAGGTCGGCGTTCGCCTGCGCGATCACGTACTTGCCCTCCTCGATCGCCGACAGGTACTCGATGTCCTTGGTCACCTTCGCGTCCTTCACGCGCCGGTACGGGGTCTCGATGAAGCCGTAGTCGTTGGTGCGCGCGTACAGCGCCAGCGAGTTGATGAGGCCGATGTTCGGGCCACTCCTTGATCGCGGCCGACACCGGCTTGGCGTTGATCAGGTCGTGCGGCATGAGGTTCTCGCTCTCGGCTTGCGAGAGGCGCTCGCGCACCGCGCGCTCGACGCGCACCAGGCCGGAGCGGAACTGGTTCTCCGCAAGCTCGCCGACGGAACGCACACGGCGGTTTCCGAGGTGGTCGATGTCGTCGATCTCGCCGCGGCCGTTGCGCAGCTCGACCAGGATCTTGATGACCGCGACGATGTCGTCGTTGGACAGCGTCATCTTCCCGGTGAGCTCGTCGCGGCCGACGCGGCGGTTGAACTTCATGCGGCCGACGTCGGAGAGGTCGTAGCGGTCCTCGTTGAAGAAGAGCCCGCTGAAGAGCGTCTTCACCGCGTCCTCGGTGGGCGGCTCGCCGGGGCGCATCATGCGGTAGATCGCGACCTGCGCGTTCAGCGCGTCGGTGGTCTCGTCCACGCGCAGCGTCTGCGAGATGTACGGCCCCTGGTCGAGGTCGTTGGTGTAGAGCGTCTTGATTTCCTCGATGCCGGCATCGAGGATCTTCTTCAGCAGCGCCTCGGTGATCTCGTCGTTCGCGTTGGCGACGACTTCGCCCGTCTCCTTGTTGACGAGGTTCTTGGCGAGCGTGCGGCCGATGAGGAAGTCGGGTTCGACGGTGAGCTTCTTCATCCCCGCGGTCTCCATCTCGCGGATGTGCTTCACCGTGATGCGCTTGTCTTTCTGCACGATGACCTTGCCGGCCTTCGTGACGATGTCGAACTTGGCGATCTCGCCGCGCATGCGCTCGGGAACCACCTCGAACTCGATGCCCTTCTTGGTGAGGTGGAAGGTGTCGAAGGCGAAGAAGTGCGCCAGGATCTGCTCGGGCGTGTAGCCGAGGGCCTTCAGCAGGATCGTCACCGGCATCTTGCGGCGGCGGTCGACGCGGAAATAGAGGTAGTCCTTGGGGTCGAACTCGAAATCGAGCCACGAGCCGCGATACGGGATCACGCGCGCCGAGAAGAGGAGCTTACCCGAGGAATGCGTCTTGCCGCGGTCGTGTTCGAAGAACACGCCCGGCGAGCGGTGCAGCTGCGAGACGATGACGCGCTCGGTGCCGTTGATGATGAAGGAGCCGTTGCGGGTCATGAGCGGGATTTCGCCCATGTAGACCTCCTGCTCCTTCACTTCCTTCACCGTGGGCTTGGAGGCTTCGCGGTCCATGATCGTGAGGCGCACTTTGGCGCGCAGCGGGCTCGCGAAGGTGAGGCCGCGCTGCTGGCACTCGACCACGTCGAACGGCGGCTCGCCGAGCGCGTAGCTCACGTACTCGAGGCGCGCGTTGCCGGAGTGGCTGGAGATCGGGAATACCGACGTGAAGGCCGACTGCAGGCCCATCTCGCGGCGGCTGTCGCCCGGCCCTTCGGCCTGGAGGAACTCCGCGTACGAGTCGATCTGGGTGGCAAGGAGGAAGGGCACATCCAAAACGGCCGCGCGCTTGGCGAAGCTCTTGCGGATGCGTTTCTTCTCGGTGAACGAGTAGGTCATAGGGGCTCCGAAATCACGGCCGCGCAAGGACGCGGGTCCGCATGCACCCGACTGGCACTCATGGCCTGGTGGCTCGCCCCTACGAGCCGCTGGCGGACAGCCATGCCGGGGGTCCCCAACTTGTTGGGGCTGTTGGAAACCCGCATGGCCCGACCAAACCGTTTCTCTGCAGTCGCTTCAGAGAACACATGAAAGCCACTTGGGCTTTTATCTGGCATCTGGGCGATCGTTCGAGCGGACACTTCATGCCGCTCCACTCCTCAAGCACCGGGTGAGGCAGAAAGCGAAAGGCTCGTGCCCTTCGCTCTCTGCTACGCGTCGTTGCGCGGCACGAAGTGTCCGCTCCAACGACCGCCCCGCTGGTCCGACTTTCTGCCGATTACTTCACCTCGACCTTCGCTCCCGCCTCTTCCATCTTTTTCTTGATGGTCTCGGCTTCGGCCTTGTTGACGCCTTCCTTGATGGGCTTCGGCGCTCCGTCGACGAGGTCCTTGGCCTCCTTCAGGCCCAGGCTCGTCACCTCGCGCACCGCCTTGATGGTGTTCACCTTGTTCTCGCCGGCTGCCATCAGCATCACGGTGAACTCGGTCTTTTCTTCGGCGGCGGCCGCACCGGCGCCAGCGCCGCCGGCCGCGGGAGCGGCGACGGAGATTGCGGCGGCGGCGGAGACGCCGAACTTCTCTTCCATGTCCTTGATGAGCTGCGAGATCTCAAGGACCGATTTCGCCGAGATGGCGTCGAGGATTTCCTTATTGCTGAGAGACATGATGTGGGGCTCCTGGTGAGAGATTTAAAGAGTGTCGCGAGGGATCAGGCGGCGGCCTTTTCCTTCTGGTCGCGTACGGCGGCGAGGGTGCGCACGAGCTTCGAGGGCACCTCGTTCAGCGTCTGGACGAACTTGGCGATCGGCGCCTGCATCGTGCCCATCAGCTTGGAGAGGAGCTCCGAGCGGCTGGGCATGGTGGCCAGGTTGCCGACATCCTTCGCCGTCATCAGGTAGTTGGGCATCATTCCGCCCTTGATGACGAGCTTGTCGTTGCCCTTCGCGTAGGCATGGAGCACCTTCGCCGCAGCCACCGGGTCATCCGAGATTCCGTACGCGAGAGGCCCGACCATTTGATCACTGAGCTTTTCGAACGGCGTTCCCTTGACCGCGCGGCGCGCGAGGGTGTTCTTCAGCACGCGAAGGTAGACGCCGGAAGACCGCGCTTGCGCACGCAGGACGGTGATGTCCTCGACGGGCAGGCCGCGATACTCCGCGAGCACCACCGTCTGCGCCTTCTTCAGGCGCTCGGACATCTCCGCCACGACTTCCTTCTTGCCTTCAAGATTGAGACTCAAGGTCCTTCTCCTTCGTGTTCATAGCGACCTTTCGTCAGGAGCTAACCTGTCTTGGGCCTGCTATCTGCGTCGGCTTCGGGGTTGATCTCCCTCATTTGAGTTCCCCTGGAAAGTTGCCCCACCGGGGAACGCCTACGGTCTTGGATAACCTCCGCCCGCCCATGAAGCGCGGACGAAGTCCCAATGCTTCAGTGCGCCGCCGGCACCTGCCCGCCGGCGAAGCTCGATTGATCGATGCGAATCCCGACCCCCATCGTGCTCGAGACCGATACCTTCTTCAGGTAGATCCCCTTCGTGGAGGCGGGCTTCGCCTTGTTGATGGCGCCGATGAGCGCTTCCAGGTTCTCGGCGAGGGCGTCGAC
>WNFI01250686.1_pt1 | contig 12805 bp, 13 predicted proteins | sample 5400471 | NCBI WGS metagenome assembly WNFI01 (sample SAMN13153348, study PRJNA577476) | soil metagenome | isolation source: 100 cm saprolite on Douglas fir-dominated hillslope | place: USA:California | collected 2013-09-17
TGACAAGCCGATCGAAGCGCCTCGACCCGGTAACAAGGACCGGCGGAACTCCCCGCGGGGATGGGGCGACGGCGAGCGTCCGATGCGAAATCCCCTAGACCCGTTCGGTGATCGGGTGCGCAGCGGCCGCCGGCATGAGTCGAATTTTAGTCAAAGTCTTTCTCGGGGTGCAAATGACGCAGGAGACAACTCCCGCCAGGCGTCCGCCGCGCCGCCCGCCGAGCAATCTACGGCAAAGCTCCAGGAACAACTTGAGCTGGAGGCCCTATATGAAAGCCGGGCGCAGAACTTGCGGAATGTAAAAGCGGGCCAGTCGTTTGTTTCACCAGAAAATGAAGAGCAGTTGCACACAATGAGCCGGATGTTTCCTGATGGGAGGCCGATCGAGACAGATATTTGGTCGACAAGCCTGAGGGAGATTTCACCCGAATTTCGAAGTTATTTACAGCGCATGATGGCTGAGTGGTCCGCTCTTTTCCCGCCCTCGACCCGGGTGCATCAGGTCAAGCCGGAGACGTATCACGTCGGCATGGTTTTGGTACAGAATCTATCCAAAGACCCCGAGCAGGGCGCAGGGGTTTTTGGAGATCCGAACCAGCGCCTGTCTCGTGACGAAATGATCAAGATGTTTGTCGAAACACTTCAGGCTGTCAAACAAATGCAAGGACCGATTCGTCTCATTCCCATCGGTGTCCGACTGGGAGCTGATGGCGCTTTGTTTTTTGTTTTCGACTACGATCCGAGAGTCTTTTCTTTACGCCGGCGCTTGACGGAACGGTTAAAGAAAATCATCCCGACATATTCTCTGCGTCCCGCCCCATTGGTCCATATCACATTGTTCCGACCCCTCGAAAACGTCTTGATCGATGCGCCTACGGCAGATGCCATCCACCGTTTTGCCCAAAAATATGAAAACGTGCGGGGTCAACTACGCACGATGGAAATCACCCGTCTTCAGTTAACCCATGAAACGCGGTGGATGCATGAAGCAACGGATTTTGACGTGCCCCTCGTTTTGGGTGATGAAAACCGGTCCGCGGCCCTTTCATTCCAAGCCTACATGGACTATCCACCTTCGGCCACCGACGCTGCCGTCGCGCCACCGCATGCTCTGCAGGACGTCCTACTTCATTTGCTTCCCTACGTTCACAACCAGGGAACATTAATGAACCGCTGGATCCGGGTAGGGAGAGAGCCCGATCTTGCGGAGCAAGCCACGCGCTTTTATCAAGCCGTTAAAAAGGAGTATGCCGTGTTGGTGCGCGATCTGGAGTCTAGCGTAGGACAAACGGCGCTGTCAGCTAATGACTTCCGAAAGGTATACACGGCATTTTCTAATTTCCTCACTAGTTCACGACGCGATGCAAAAAATTATCCAGACTTTGCTGAAAGTTATTTCATCGATCAGCTTACCAACGTTTTGCCTCCCGTGTTCCTTCACAACGACGCTTTAAAGCGTATACACGTTTCCGAATCCGACCTCGCAAAAACTACTCAGGATGTATACATTCGAGTCGCGGCACTCATGGCCGGCTTAAAATGCATTGTTGATCGCACGCTGATCAATGAGCACACGACCTTTAGACCCATGCGGCCTTTGGTAGTCCTTTTACTGTTGCTTTTGCCGACCGCGTTAATGACTTTTGTGGGCGCTACGCCTTTCTCGTTGTCTCGTTTTAGTCGTTCCGGATCGCCCTCCTTTTTTGTTCCCGCAAGAGAACACAAGGTGCCCCTGCCCGAAGGCCGGCCGCTCCGCGCTCTGTTCGGCAAATCCGCCTAACGAGAAAAAAAAGAGGTCTTGAAAAATGATGCCTACATAATGCATACTCATGCATATGAGAACGACATTAAACCTGAACGATTCCATGGTCAGAGAAGCGGCCAAGCTCACCGGTATTCATGAAAAGACTTCCTTGATTCATAAGGGGCTGCAGGCCCTGATCGCTCAAGAACGCAATCGACGCTTAGCTGAATTGGGGGGAACTCAATCCCGCTTACGCGCTCCCCGCCGTCGCCGTCCCAAACCGGCCTAAGCGTGGTCCTCGTCGATACCTCCATCTGGGTTCATCATTTTCGTAACAGCCTTCCTTCTTTGCAGGCATTACTTTTAGAAAACGCGGTCGTGTGCCACCCTTTTCTCATCGGAGAAATAGCCTGCGGGCAGCTAAAACATCGGTCTGAAATCCTGCGGCTCATGTCCGCCTTGCCTCAAGCCAAAGAACTCCAGCATGATGAAGTGCTCTATTTCATAGAGCAGCATCGCCTGATTGGACTTGGCGCGAGTTTCATTGATATGCATTTGCTTGCCTCAGCGGTTCTCACACATGTTCCGCTATGGACCTTGGATAAAGTTCTAGCCACAGCCAGCGAAAAACTCCAAGTTCACTATAAGTAATCCCTTGCCGGGATATCATAATTATGATATAAAGAACTAGAGGTTGCCCTTGTCTACGATCCGTCCGATCTCTGATCTCCGTAATCACGCCGACCGCATTTCGGATGTCTGCCATAAGCAGGCAGAACCGGTCTTCATTACAAAGAATGGGCAGAACGACATGGTGATCTTGAGCCAGGCGCTCTACGATCGGCTTCAGGCCCGGCTGGATCTCTATCAGAAGCTCGAAGAAGCCGAGCTGGATGCCCGCCTCCATCCCAAAGGGATTTCCCACCGAAAGATGATGCGAAAGCTGCGCGAAGCGGTTCGGTGACGCGTCGCCGCCTTATTTATCTACGTAAAGCCCAGCGGGATCTTCTTGAAATCTTCCAATATGTCCGTTCGGATAGCCCTTCCGCTGCCGGCAGGCTGCTCGACCTGTTCGACCGGTCGGTGGGTCGGCTGGCCGCTTTCCCTCGCAGCGGAGTTCCGCCTCGCGATCCCGCCCTTCGAAAGCGCGGCTATCGTATTTTAATAGTCGATGATTATTTGATCTTTTATTTGATGAAAGGCAAGACTTTGCAAATTCGTCGCGTGATCCACGGTAAACGCCGATATAGTTTTCTTTTAGAAAGAGGATAGATTGAGCCGAAGCGAAATCCAAAACGTGCAACCCCGCTGTGTCCTTGTCTGCGTGGGGAGTGAGCTGTTGCGTGGCAAGCTAAACACCCACGCCTCGCACATTTCCCGCCGCTTGGCCTCAATCGGTCTTGCCTTGAACGAGGAAACTACGGTCAGCGACGAGCTTAACGAAATTACCGCGGCGATCCGCCGCGCCTTGGAATGTTTTCATGTGGTGATCGTGAGCGGGGGTTTGGGGCCGACGTTCGATGATCTCACCCGGGAGGCGGCCTCGGAAGCGACCGGGCTGCCGCTCGCCCTATCCCATTCCCTATTGCGAGGCATACAGAAGAAATTTCGCCGCGCGCGATACCGCATGCCCGCCGCGAATGCCCGGCAGGCCTACCTGCTGCAAGACGCGGAGGCTATTCCAAACAGTGTAGGGACGGCGCCGGGGCAGTTCTTACTCCTTCCCCCCTTGTGGGGGAAGGTTGGGATGGGGGGTCCCCCCACCCCTGCCCTCCCCCACAAGGGGGGAGGGAGTTGTGAACAATTACTTGTGCTTCTCCCCGGCCCGCCGAATGAACTCTATCCGATGCTGGACAGCTTCGTTTTGCCTCGGCTGAAGCGCTTGAGCGCCGGCCAGGCGCACGCGGAAGCTCACCTGCATTTTGTCAACGTGCCGGAATCGGTGATCGATGATAAAGTCCGGCCGATCATCGCGCGCTACAGCATCCCTCACCCTTCGCCCTCTCCCTTCAAGGGAGAGGGTTGGGGTGAGGGATGGTCTGGTTCCCGGGTCGACTTCACCATCCTGGCGCATCTGGGATTGGTCGATCTGGACATTTTTGTTTCGAGTCCCTCGGCCCCGGCGGCACGAAAGACGTTGGCGCGAATCGTTCAATCGGTGAAGAAAGCGGTGGGTTCGCCGTTTTATGGGATGGACGAGGATTACCCGCTTGAGAAAGTGGTGGGCGACCGTCTGCGCTCGCGGCGCGCGACCTTAGCGGTCGCGGAATCCTGTACGGGGGGACTCTTGGCCAGCCGGCTGACGGAAGTTCCGGGAAGTTCAGATTATTTCGTGGAGGGATGGGTGACTTACGCGAACGCTTCCAAGGTCCGGGAACTCGGCGTACCCGAAGCGCTCGTGAAGAAGCACGGCGCCGTGTCCGAGCCGGTCGCCAAGGCGATGGCGCGCGGGATCCGGGAGCGGGCCGGTTCCACCTGGGGGATCGGCATCACCGGCGTCGCAGGCCCGGGTGGGGGAACCCCGAAGAAACCCGTGGGCCTGGTGTATGTCGGCCTTAGTTCTGCCAAGTCGACGATCGCCCAGGAATTTCGTTTTGGCGGGGACCGCGATGCGATCCGCAAACGCTCCGTCCTGGCTGCCCTGGACCTATTGCGGCGCATCTAGAGTCTTCTATAAAGACCTGAAAACTGTATTGACAATTGTCACTACTCATGATAAGCTTAGGGCATGAAAACGCTGCTCGATACATTTATTCCATCTGAGCATGGCAAAGTGCCGGCCAAGGAAGTTAACGAAGGCATTCATGAAATCCTGCGACTGTTGGGCGTTTCAGGGCGTGTCCTTGCTCATGGCCTGGGGATCGCGGAGGCACAGCTCCATCGCATGATGACTAAGAAAACAGGGTTTTATCGACCCCAGACCTTAACGCCCTTCTACCGGGTGGCGAAGCTGGTTGAGGAAGCCCGTCAGTCCCTCTCCGAACGAGGTGTAAAGTCTTGGCTAAACCGGCCGAATCCCTATCTGAATAACTTGCCCCCCATTCTTTGCGTTCGATCGGAACAAGAGTTGAGCAAAGTCGTCGCTCAACTGGCCGCGATCCGGTACGGTTTTCCCGCCTAAGTGTGGCTCACGCCTCCTTTGATGAGAACCTCATCGGCCAATTGCTCCCTGGAACTTCCCTTTCAGGCAATTATTTCCGAATGCTTGACCGTCGGTTTGGCTCCAAAATGGATGAGATCAGCCCCTCCCTTCTGTACGGGGGCCGTTATAACCCGGCGGGCGAATTCGGAGTGCTTTATTTCGCCATCAGCCCGCGATGCGCTTATACTGAATTGCTCAAGCAAGTCGAGGGTGTGAAGGAGGATCTACCCGCGCGGGTCGTGGGAACGTTTCGGCTAGATTTGCGGAAGTGTCTTGATCTAACGGACCCGCAGGTTCACAAAAGTCTCGGTATCAGCCTTGCGGATCTAACCGCTCCGACGGATTTTCGATTGACTCAACAGATTTCCCAGGCCGTGCGCAAAGTTGGTTTTGAAGCGCTGCTTGTTCCCTCAGCGGCTAGTCCCGAATGCAAGAATCTCGTTGTGTATAAAGATAAATTACTTCCGCCTTCCTTCTGCATCTTCGACGTCAAATCCATAGCGCCTTTTCCCAAAGCAGCTTTATAAAAATCCGCTTGTAAATTCCACCTTTTTGCGTTAACCTTAATTGTTTGAAATATCTATGAGCACCCTATTAAGAAAGTTGCGACTTCGCGTTGTGATCCGCCGGTATGAAGTGATCCTTATTGCCAGCGTCATGCTGTTATCCGGGGCCGTCATGCCGTCCAGTTGGGAACCCGCTTTTCGATCGTACCCCCTGCCCCCCGTCGTGCTCCCTCCGCAGCATCCCTGGATCGCTTTGACGTTTGATGACGGACCCCACGCCGGCAAAACTCAGGAATTGCTGATGGTCCTGCGCACCGCTCATGTCCCGGCCACTTTTTTTGTCGTTGGGAAGATGGCGGACCGATACCCCCAGCTCATCCGCGAAATCGCGCGTGACGGCCATGAACTGGCCAACCATACCTATAGCCATCCGGACATGTCGAGACTCTCCGATGCCCAGGTCATTTCCGAGCTGGAGAAAACCCGCGCCGTGATCCATAAATTGTCCGGCCAGGAGGGCTATCTCTTTCGCCCGCCCGGCGGCGACTTCAGCCGGCGCATGGTGCGCCTGACGGCCAAGGCGGGGTATCGCATGGTATTGTGGAGCGTGCTGACGCGGGATGTAGAGGGGGCCAGCAGCGCTTCAATGCGCGCACGGATCTTGAAAGGCGCTGACGATGGCGGCATTATTCTAATGCACTCGGGAATGAAGAACACCCTGGACATGTTGCCCGGCGTGATCGCGCAGCTTCGCCAGCGCGGGTATCACTTCGTTACCATCTCAACCCTTTTAGGGCTGTCTCCGGCCCATCCCACTCTCCCCGTGGAGATGCCCGTCCTGCAGACCGCTTCCAACCAGACGTATTGATCCCATATCCCTGTGAGCGATCTTCCCATCGATTCAATCCATTCCTCCGATTCTAAAAGCCGGCGATGGTTTGTGCTGACGCTGGTGGTTCTCGGGATCGCCGGAGTATTGATGGCTTACGTCGGGTGGTGGCCCGGTTCCACCGATGAACAGCGCTTTGTGGTCCCGAAGGGCGCCTCGGCCCGTACGGTGGCCCGGGGATTGCACGACGCCCGCCTCATCGGTTCCGCCTGGGCGTTTCGCATCTGGGCCAAATTGTCGGGGTCCAAGAGCGTGATTCGCCCCGGGGTTTACCGGCTGAAACCCGGGTGGACCGGGTATCGGGTGTATCGCCAAATTCGCCGTGGTCCGCCGCTCGAACGCGTGACCTTTCCGGAAGGCTGGACCGCACGGCAGATGGCGGAATTGCTCGAAAACCGGGGCGTGACGTCCGCGGACGAATTTCTCGCTGTCGTCTACAAAGAAAAGCGCGAAGGCTTCTTATTTCCCGACACCTATTTCTTAGACCAGGGCTTGCCCGCGGAGCAAGTGGTATCCCGGATGGTCCGACGCTTTCATGAAGCGGAACCCAAGGACATGGTGGCGCAGGCGAAGGCGCTGCATCTCAATTATCGTCAGATCGTCATTTTGGCGTCCCTGGTTGAGAAGGAAGCCCGGGTTCCCTCTGAGCGTGCGGTCATCGCGGCAGTGTTCTATAATCGTCTGAGAAAACATTGGCGGTTAGAATCATGCGCCACCGTCCAATATGCGCTGGGAAACTGGAAACCGAAATTGACGTATAAAGACATGGAAGTCGAATCGCCCTACAACACCTACAAACACGGCGGGCTGCCGCCGGGTCCGATCTGCAACCCGGGCAAGGCGGCCCTCGAGGCCGCCGCGCATCCCGCTTCCACCGACATGATGTTCTTTGTGGCCGAGGGAAACGGAACCCACCGATTCACACGTTACTATCAGGAACATCTCGCCGTGCAGAAACATAAACGGTGAACACCTCCGCGACGTTGACAGCGGTTTTGGTCTCTTTTTGCGCCTGTCACGTATCGGCCGATACTCTGGCGGAAAACCAAGCTCGCTTCGGTCAGGTCGATGGGACTGTTCAACTGCTTTCTCAGGGATCTTTGCAATGGGTCGACGCGCACATCGATCTTCCTCTCGAATCGGGCGATGAGATCCGCGTGGACGAGGACGGCCATGCCGAGATCTCGATCGCTAAGAACGTCCTGCTTTTCCTCGACAGCGGCTCGGACGTCATTGTGGGTCACGTGACCACGCAGGAGGGGCATTTGACCCTCACCCAAGGCGTGCTCTTGGGAAAAATCGAGACCGCAGGAGTCCGGGGATCTTGGGAGTTTGAAACGCCCCTGGGTGTTTGCGGAGTGCGCGGGACAGAGTTCGCGATCGTATACTCTGAAACGGAAGGCATGCACTTGGGCGTCTTAAAGGGACAAGTCGATCTAAGTCCGGCCGAAACGGCGGAGGGCCGCCAGCCCGCGGTCGTCATCGCCGCGCACCAAGAAGGCGTCCTGCAGAAAAAAAAGCCTTTGAAGACGTTGAAAACGTTTAGCCCGGTCGTACAAGCGCATGTCCCGCATGTGGCGATGCTCCAAAAACGCTTCCACGAAGTATCCCATGTGTGGGTCCCGCTGACGCCCGATTATCGTCAAGTGCTCCGCCGGAAATTTGTGGCGCCGATCCCCTCTAACAAAACGCGTCCTCATCGAGTCGCCCCGCGGCGGACGCGTCATAGCTAATATGAAAATCTCCGAAAAAGATCTCGATCGGGTCTTTAAGGCCACGCGGGCCATCACGTCTACCCTGCGCCTGTCCGAGTTGCTTGAAACCGTGATGCGTCTGGCCAGCGAAGTCGCCCGGGCCGAAGCGTCCGCGTTGTTACTGCTCGACCCGGCCACGGGGGAATTGTTTTTTGACGTTGCGCTCGGAGAAAAAGGCGGCGCCATCCAGCAGATCCGGCTTAAAAAAGGCGAGGGGATCGCAGGATGGGTAGCGGAGAATCGCAAGCCCACGGTCGTGAACGACGTGACAAAAGACCCGCGGTGGTCGCAGCGCGCGGATGACAAGAGCACGTTTAAAACCCGAGCGATCCTGGCACTTCCAATGATGGTCCGGGACCGGCTGATCGGCGTGGTGGAGGTCATTAACCGGACCGATGGGGCGCCTTTTAACGACGTCGACGTGGAAACCTTGGAAGCGTTTGCCGGACAGGCGGCGGTCGCGATCGAGAACGCGCGGTTGTTTGAATCGATACGGCAAGAGAAAGAAAAAATGTCAACGATCTTAGCGGAGATGACCGAAGGGACACTCCTGCTCGATGCGGGAGGGCGCGTCGCCCTGGCCAATCCCGCCGCCGAGCATCTGTTGGGGCAATCGTCGCTCAAAGGCAAGCCGTGGGAGAGCATCCAGGATACGTTTGACGTGAAACCGACGTGGGACGAGGTGCAGCGCACGCTCGGCGGCGCGGGCGGCATGGAGCTCGTCCGCAAAGCACAGCCGCCCTTACAATTGTCCGGGGTGATCAACCAAATATGCAGCGACCGGGGAGAGATCCAAGGATACCTGATCATTTTCCGGGACGTGACGGAAGAGCGGCGCGAGGCGCAGTTGAAGCGTAATTTTTTGTCTCTTGTTTCCCACAAGCTTAAAACCCCGCTGGTCGCGATCCGCGGTTTCACCCCGCTGTTACTGGAAAAGCCGGAGGAGCTGACGCCTTTTCAGAGAACCGGGATCGAGATGATCGATCGGAACAGCCAGCAACTGGCCAATTTGGTGGAAAAGCTGGTGTGGTTCTCGACGTTAGAAAGTGAGACGATGGAGTTGACGCGCAAACCCCAGTCCTGGCTTAGCGTCGTGGACGCCGCGCTGACGGATTTGGCGCCGTACCTCCGGACCCAACCGGCGGACATTCACCGTGAGCCCTCATTAAATACCCTGCCCCTGGTCCCCTTAGATAAAATATGGATGCAGCAGGTCGTCCGCAACGTGATTGAAAACGCGGTGAAGTTTAATACCAAACCCCAGCGCCATGTCCGGATCGGAGGCCGTGTCGGAGAAGGCCGCGTGGAGCTGACGGTCACGGATGATGGGATTGGCATTCCTTCAGAGGAACACGCTAAAATCTTTAACAAGTTCTATCAGATCGAGACCAGTTTCACGGGGCAGGTCCAAGGGATGGGCCTCGGCCTCGCGTTGGTGAAACGGATCGTCGAAGCTCACAGAGGCGATGTGCGTGTTGAATCTACGCTAGAGTCCGGAAGTACCTTTACCATCTCTCTCCCCGCGAAATAATTTATGCCGAACCAAACCACATCCATCCGCTCGGCCCCCTTGCCGTGGGATCCCTATCGCTGGCTTTCCTTCGGGGATTACGCCGACCTGTATTGGGAGGATGTCTCCTCCCTGGCGATCCGCTGGGAAGAAGGGAAAGTGGAGCGGTACACCGGCGGACAGGAAGTCGGGGCAGGACTTCGCTACTTGGTAGGCGAAGAGAACCGATATGGTTTCGCCGATAACCCGGACCGGGAGGCCCTGGAGAAGCTGTCTAAAGATCTCATAGGCACCCCTCACCCCCACCCTCTCCCGCAAGGGGAGAGGGAGTATAAGAAAATACCCTCTCCCCTTGCGGGAGAGGGAGTAAGGGTAAGGGGGGACTTCAAACGACAGCAATACCGCCCCCAAATTTTAAAGCCCGTGGGGAGCATACCGGCTGAAACGAAGGTCGCGCTCCTGCGAAAGGCGTTTGAAGCCGCCCAAGGGCCTTTCGTCAGGCAAGTGTCCATCAGTTATGGGGAAACCTCCAAACACATCCGCATTTTTACCTCTGCGGGAGATGCCACCGAAGAATGGCGGACGATCGTGACCTTTTCGATGACCGTCGTCGCCGAAAAGGACGGCTTGCTGCAGACGGCCCACGAGGCCGTCAGCGGGTCGGGTGGCTTTGAATTTTTCGATACCCACGATGTGGCCGCGCTGGGCCGCAAGGTGAGAGAACGCGCAGTCCGGCGGTTGAGCGCGCCACCCGCTCCCTCGGGTGAAATGCCGATCGTGATCGCGGCCGAGGCCGGGGGAACTTTGATTCACGAAGCGATCGGCCATCCTCTGGAAGCCGACGCCGTTCAAAAAGGGATTTCGCCGGTCTACAAAGGCGCCGTCGGCAAAGTCGTGGGCCATGAGAAAGTAAGCGTGCTGGAAGACCCGACAATGCCCGGGCAGCGGGGTTTTTACGCGTTCGATGACGAGGCGATCCCTGCGCAGCGTGTGGTGCTGGTGGACCATGGCGTCCTTAAAACCTACCTGTATGACCGTCAGACGGCGAGCCGGGACGGCGTGACATCCAACGGCCACGGCCGCCGGGAGTCGTTCCGCAACCGGCCTATCCCGCGCATGGCGAACACCTTTGTCGCCCCGGGCCCGGATGATCCTCAGAAAATACTGCGTTCTATTCCGAATGGGTTGCTGGTGACCAAAATGGGTGGAGGCCAGGTTGAAACAGCGACGGGCGATTTCGTGTTTGAAGTGGAAGAAGGATTCCTGTTGAAAGACGGCGAAGTGAAGGACCTGATCCGAGGCGCCAACCTGCTCGGAAACGGTCCCCAGGTCCTGCGCACCATCGATATGGTGGGAACGGACATGGGCTGGTCCGTCGGCACGTGCGGCAAAGAAGGACAAGGCGCCCCCGTATCGGACGGCTTACCGACCTTACGCATCCCCAAAGGCGTGGTTGTGGGCGGGATCTCCGGCTAATTAATCTTCAAAGTCCCCTAAAACCATTGAAAAATCGATCAGGTCGCGTTACGCTTGATCGATGGTTTGCTTAAACCTCCTTCCTTTTTTACCTGCATGCGCGCGGGCCTGCATGCGCGCGTTCTCAAAAACCCTCTTACTGGCCGGTCTGCTCGCCTCGCCTTCGCTCCTTCTTGCGGTTAACTGTCCTGGCAATACGTTCTACTGGGTGAGTGCGGGTGCGGCGAACTGGAACGTCGCGACCAATTGGTCGAACTCCTCCGGCGGAGCGACCTGCAATCAAGTCCCCTTCTCAACGGCCACGGTCGTTTTCGACTCCAAAGGCCTCGGCACCTGCAATATCAACGTGCCCGTCACGGTCTCTTCGATGACCATCAGCACGACGACGGTTGGGAGTTTCACGGGGATCGTCAATACGCAGAACAACATCGTCACGATCAGCTCGAACTTTGTTCAAAACAGTGGGACTTTCAACGCGGGATCGTCATCGATTACCGTGAAGGGCAGCTGGAACACGGCGGCGGCGGCGACCTTCTCGGCCGGGACGAGCAGCGTCACGTTTGCCGGCATCACGACGGGGAACAGCATTCAGACGGGCGGTCAAATCTTTTCACAGGTCATCATCAACGGCGCCGGCGGCTACTGGACGATGCAGGACTCGATGACGATCACGTCGACCATGACGCTGACGGCGGGGACGCTGGACACGAAACCGAACAGCAACTTCTTTATCAAGGTCGCAGGCGATTGGATTAATAACGGCGGCGTGTTTATCGTCAACAATAGCACAGTCTCGTTTACATCAACGGCATCCGAAGGCCGTGTTCGTTCCCGGGGATCCCCGTTCAGAAATGTTTTTATCGGCTCCAACACTACTGGCGGGTACTACACCCTTCAGGATTCGATGACGGTGTCCACCATCACCATCACATATTGTCTAGTTGGACCTACCGCAACCTGGTCATTAACGGCGCCGCGACGTTTACCGCGGCCGGGGCGTTGACGGTCAACGAAAGTCTCGCCCTGTCGGCTGGAACCTTGGATATGACCGCCAGCAATTTCGGAATTTCCGTTGCCAACAATTGGGTCAATACGGCAGGCATCTTTACGGCGCGTGCTTCGACGACAACGTTTAACGGATCTGCGGCGAGCCAGGGGATTAAGAGCCGAGGTTTTCCTTTCTCGAGCGTCGTGTTCAACGGGTCAGGAGGCTGGGTTCTACAAGATTCCATGACGGTTACCTCTAGCATGACATTAACGGCAGGAACGCTCGATACGTCCGCGTCAAATCTTGGAATTTCGGCGGGCGGGAGTTGGTACAACACCGCGGGCGTCACGTTTATCCCGAATGCGTCCACGGTGACGTTTACAGCGACGACGCCGCAAAAAATAAAATGCGTGGGCGCTAATTTTGGCTACGTCAGTTTCAACGGGACTGGTGGAAGCTGGGTCCTGCAGGACTCCATGACCGTCACATCCACGATGACGTTGGTCGCGGGGACTCTAGACACCAATGCCGCGAACAATTTCCCCATCATCCTGGGGGGAGACTGGATTACGACCGGCGGCGTCTTCAGCGTGAACGGCAGTACGGTCACGTTGAATGGTACGCTGGGCCAGAAGATCAATAACGCCGGCCAGGCGTTCAGCGTCCTCATCGATTCGAATACGTCCACGGGGGGTGTGACGTTCGCTTCGAGTTATTCGGCCACGGGCCTTTGGATCAATCCGACGGGGCTCAACAGCGCGACGACGGTATACTTCAACGCGGGGTCCACATTTAC
>WNFI01211233.1_pt1 | contig 12804 bp, 7 predicted proteins | sample 5400471 | NCBI WGS metagenome assembly WNFI01 (sample SAMN13153348, study PRJNA577476) | soil metagenome | isolation source: 100 cm saprolite on Douglas fir-dominated hillslope | place: USA:California | collected 2013-09-17
TTTGACCACTTCGCCATGCACGTCGGTCAGCCGGAAATCGCGGCCCTGGAAACGATAGGTCAGCTTGGTGTGATCCAGGCCCAGGCAGTGCAGGATCGTTGCCTGCAAATCGTGCACGTGCACCTGGTCTTTGGCGACGTGATAACCCAGCTCATCGGTTTCGCCATGCGTCACGCCGGACTTGATGCCGCCGCCAGCCATCCAGATCGAAAAACAATGCGGATGATGGTCGCGTCCCAGCAGCTTGCTGCCGTTGCGCTCCTCATTCATCGGCGTGCGTCCGAACTCGCCGCCCCAGATCACCAGCGTGTCCTCCAGCATGCCGCGCTGTTTTAGGTCCCGGAGCAAAGCCGCGGTCGGCTTGTCGGTTTCCTTGCATCGCTGGGGCAGCGACGTATTGAGATCGTCGCTCGCGTTCGTGCCATGACTATCCCAACCCCAGTGGAACAGTTGCACGAAGCGAGTGCCCCGTTCGAGCAGACGGCGGGCGAGCAGGCAATTATTTCCAAAGGAAACCTTGCCCGGCTCGATGCCGTACATTTCGTGTATTTCCTTCGGCTCTTTCGATATGTCCATCAACTCCGGCACACTGGCCTGCATGCGGTAGGCCAGTTCGTATTGAGCGATGCGGGTAAGCGTTTCGGGATCGCCCACTTGCTTGAGTTGCATCTCGTTCAGGTCCTTGAGCGCGTCGAGCGAGCGGCGGCGGGTCTCCTCGCTCATGCCCGGCGGATTGGAAACGAACAGCACCGGATCTCCCTGCGAACGGCACTGCACGCCCTGATAGACGGTGGGCAGGAACGCGCTGCCCCACAACGAAGCGCCGCCGTCCGGCGACTTGCCGCCCGATACCAGCACGACAAAGCCGGGCAGGTTTTGGGTCTCGCTGCCCAAACCATAACTGAGCCACGCGCCCATGCCGGGCCGTCCCTGTCGCGGCGCGCCGGTGTGCAGGAAGAGCTGCGCCGGCGCGTGATTGAACTGCTCCGTGCGCATCGACTTCACGATGCAGATATCGTCCACGAGTACGCCCAGGTGCGGCAGCAAGTCGGATAATTCAGCCCCCGCCTGGCCGCGCTTCGAGAAGCTGTGCGGCGTGCCCAGCATCTTGGGCACGCCCTTGATGAAGGCGAAACGCTCCTTCTTGAACAGCGATTCCGGACAGGGCTGGCCGTTGAGTTCCTTGAGCTTCGGCTTGTAATCGAACAGATCGAGCTGCGAAGGCGCGCCGGCCATGTGCAGATAAATCGCCCGTTTGGCCCGCGGCGCGAAGTGCGGTGATTTCGGCGCCAGCGGATTGACCCGGGCGGTCACCGACCGCGCGGCGAGAAGATTTTCATCGAGCAATGAGGCGAGGGCGATTCCCCCGATCCCGGTCGCGCACTTGCCGAAGAAATGGCGGCGCGTGACCGCTTGCAGACTCCGTTGGTTAAATTCGTGAAAGAAGGAATTCATGGTCACCTGGGAATTGAACCGGATCGTCTCCGGTTGCTGTTATCATGGCTGTTCCCTTTTGAAATACTCGCCCAGTGACGGATCGACCGGCGGTGAGGGCAGATCTTTGGAGGGCAAATCCGGGGAAGGCGAAGGCATTGGGCGAACATTTGGGGGCTGACGTGGTGGGGCGTTTTGGTGCTCAAGAATAGGCTGCCAACGTCCTTCTCTCCATTCGAAACGCCACCCCACGCCATTGATTAAGATCCGGAAGCGGCCGTCACTTTCCCATCCGCAATCAATGTCATGGTCGCCCGTTGTCTGAAATTCCAACGACCCACGAAATTGGGTGTTGCCATCTGCAGAAACTGAGAACTCGAAACGGGATTTTGTCACCTGGCGTACGTGAAGAGTCTTCTTGCCATTAGGCGAAACCGCCGATGCCTCTCTCTGGGCAGGGGCAGTACCGGGCCGTTGCGGGCTGGCCTTCATCTCCGTTTGGCCGGGGCTTGCGGCGACGAGAGCCGCAAAGAGCAGACACTGGACAAGCACTGCTTTCATATAGTGCCGATACTGGCGCCGCGCTCGCCGACTTTCGCCGGCCGCTCAGCGTGAAGCGTCAGCCTATCCTTTGGTGATGGTTTCATCCAGATTCAATAAAACGTTCGCCACAACCGTCCACGCCGCAAGCTCGGAAATGTCCATTCCTTCCGGCGGTTTGCCCAGTTCGCTATTCGCCATTTTCTCCGCCGCCGCGGCGTTCTGTTTGAAATTGGCCAGTTCGCTTTTGTACAGCGCGACGAGCCGTTCGGTTTCCTTGGGCTGCGGCGCGCGCGCGAGGCAGAGCCGGAAGGCGCGCGCGGCGCGCTGCTTCAAATCAGTGGCCGGCGCGCCGGCGACGCGGCGGGCCAGGGCCTGCGCTGCCTCCACGAAGGCCGGGTCGTTCAAGGTCGTCAGCGCCTGCAACGGCGTGTTGCTGCGCGAGCGTTTGAGCACGCAGAACTCCCGGCTCGGGGCGTCGAATGTCGTCATCGATGGGTACGGGTTCGTTCGCCGCCAGAAGGTGTAGATGCCGCGGCGATACTTGTCCGTGCCTTTGCTGGTCGTCCAGTTGTCGCCACTATAGACGACCTGCCACAAGCCTTCCGGCTGCGGCGGCATCACGCTGGGGCCGCCCTGCTTGCGGCCCAGCAAACCGGCAATCGCGAGCGCCTGGTCGCGGATCATCTCCGCTTCGAGCCGCACCCGCGGACCGCGCGCGAGCAAACGATTGTACGGATCGCGCTGGTAAGCCTCCGGCGTCACGCGCGAGGACTGCCGGTAGGTGGCCGACATCACGATGAACTTTTGCATCGCCTTCATGCTCCAGCCCCGCCGGATGAACTCCGTGGCCAGCCAGTCGAGCAATTCCGGGTGCGTCGGCGGATCGCCCTGGCTGCCAAAATCCTCGCTGGTCTCGACGATGCCGCGCCCGAAGAATTGTTCCCAATACCGGTTCATGGTCACGCGGGCCGTCAAAGGATTGCCGGCATCGACCAGCCAGCGGGCCAGCGCCAGGCGGTTGGCCGGCTGATTTTCGGGCAGCGGCGGCAACACGGAAGGCACACCGGGGCTGACCTTGTCGCCCTTGCTCAGGAAACTGCCGCGCAGGAGCACGTGCGTCTCGCGGCCTTTCTCCAGTTCCACCATCACGGAAGTGATCGGGATCGACTGGTCCAGGTTCGACTCCGCTCGGCGCAAGCCAGCCAATTCTTCCCGCAAGGTTTTCAACTCGGGCGCGATGGAATGATAGTATTGGGTCAGCTCGGCGTTCTGTTTGTCGTCCCGCTCGGCGGGCGCGGTGGCGAGGATTTTCCGGATGGCGTCCGGCAACGCGATTCCGAGGCCGGGTTGATCGTCGCTCGTCACCGACAAACGGAACCGGCCCACGTTGGCTTCCGGCCATTTCGAGTCGTGCCGCAGCATGAACGTCAGCGTGGCGCCTTGGGGGAACTCGATCGGTTTTTCGACCGCGAACCAGGCGGTGCGGTGGACGCGCAGCTTTTCGTCGTCGGCGTTGATCGCCCAGCCGTCCGTGGACTTCTCGCTGATGAGATTGGTCACGCTGTGGCCCTCCTGCGAATAGTCCGCCCCGGCGCTCTTGAGCCTGACCGGCAGGGCGGATTGCGGCTCGTCGGCCGGCGCCGCCCCCACTTCAAACCGGGTCAGCACGAAGTTGCCGTCTGGCTGCCGTCCCAATGATTTTTTGGGGAGACTGTCGTGGGTGCGCGCTTCCAATTTAAAGCCGGTAATCCGCTTAAGATCGGTGCGCGCGAGGACGGTGTACACGTCATTCGACGGATTCTTGCCTCCGGCCAAAAGCGATTTGCTCTGCGTCTTGGTGAAGGTCGCGCCGCCTTTGGAAGAATATTCGACCGGGTCGAGCACCTGCCAATTGGCCAGCTCGGCCGCCGCCTGGTTCTCCCACTCCGCCTGGGCCGCGGCCAGCTCCGGCGTTTGCTGGTTGTACTTTTCATCCAGCGGCTTGATCTTGTCCCGGAGAGTTTGAAGTTCCGCCGCCTGTTTCGGTTTCGGCACTTTCATGGTCGGCGCTTCGTCATCCTTGTCGGCGTCGGCCGTGTTATTGAGCAGGGCGTAGAACTGGTAATACTCCTTGGTCGTGAACGGATCGTATTTGTGGTTGTGGCATTGGCAGCAGCCGAAGGTCGTGCCCATCCAGACCGACATGGTGGTGTTGATGCGATCGATGATCGCCTCGTGGCGGAACTCTTCGTCGTCGGTGCCGCCTTCGGTGTTGGTCATGGTGTTACGATGGAAACCGGTGGCGATTTTTTGTGGCAACGTGGCGTTGGGGAGCATGTCGCCGGCAATCTGTTCGATGGTGAATTGATCGAACGGCAAGTCGCGGTTGAGCGCATTGACCACCCAATCGCGATACGGCCACATGCTGCGGCGATTGTCCTTTTCGTAGCCTTGCGTGTCGGCATAGCGGGCCAGGTCCAGCCAGGGCCGCGCCCAGCGCGCGCCATATTCGGGCGAAGTCAGGAGACGATCCACGAGCCTTTCATAAGCGTCGGGTTTTTTATCGGCGAGGAACGCATCGACTTCTTCCACACTGGGAGGCAACCCGATCAGATCGAGGCAGACCCGGCGGGCCAAAATTGCCGGCTCGGCTTCGGGCGAGGGTTGCAGCTTCTCGCGTTCCAAACGCGCGAGAACAAAGTAATCGATCGCGTTGCGCGGCCAGCCGCGGTTAGCCACCCTGGGCAGCGCCGGCCGCGCCGGTTTCACGTAAGCCCAATGCGGCTTCTCGCTCCCGGCCTCCGCCGGCCAATCCGCCCCTTGATCGATCCAGTTCCTGAGCAACGCGACTTGCGGTTCGGTCAACCGTTCGCCTTTCGGCGGCATCATTTCATCGGGGTCGGCGCTGCTGATTTTCTGAATCAGGATGCTTTCGCCACTGCGGCCGGCGACGATGGCGGGCTTGCCCGAATCGCCGCCCCGGAGAACGCTTTGCCGGCGGTCCAGCCGCAAACCGCTCTTCTGCTTTTTATCGCCATGACACTCGTAACAGCGCGCCTCGAACAAGGGGCGAATGTCGCGTTGGAAATCAATCCGGCCCTTGGCGGGCGGCGGAGCTTTTTCCGTTTCAATCGTCGCGCCTCGCGCCGGCGGCAAAAACAAACCGCCGAGCAGGCCTCCGATCGTTGTTATTCGCAGTAACCAATTCATCGGACCACTATCACAGCATGAGGTAACCGGCGTGGGAAAACCAGCACGTTCTTCGAGTACTTGAGACGGGGAAAGCACGCGTTTCCATCAAAAAATCCCCGGCGTTTTGGCTTCCCTCGCCAGGGCCGCAATGCTGGCGCCCAAAAATTGCCAGCGCGAAAACAACTCCAGTCCCCTGCGCTGGTGCACGCAGTTGCCAGGGCATTGGGAGACGAGCGCGATCGGCCGGAAAATCGCGGCCACCAGCCTGAAGACCGGGGCCGAATGCGAAACTCCTTGAGGCGCGCTGCTTTCCCGCGGTTGTACCGCGTGCCGCCAGCGGCTTACACGTCAAAGTCGAAGACGACGACCCTTTCCACGTGGGGAAGGACGGTGGCCTTGAAGCTTTCGTGCGCGGGGTGCGGCAAGTAAGCGTCGCGAGCCGCCCCATTTCCAAAGGTCATGATAAATCCGTGGGTAAAGCCGTCGTTCATTCCCTCCGGGCTGTTGTTTAGGCCGCCGACGTAGTCCTCGATGCCATCAACGGACTCGGACAACTCGAGGAGGTCGGCCATAATCTGGTCGATTTGCTCCTGGGTAGTCCCTGCTTTGAATTTCAGGAGGGCGATGTGTTTAACTTTGGACATAGCGTGGTTCCGTTTCTGGCACCGAACTTTGAGGCTTTTCGATGAGCCTCGGCGGCGGTTTGGTTATTTGGCGGCGAGCGCGCCTTCGATCGCTGCGACGACTTCGGGAGAGTCGGGCGTCACCTTGGGTTCGAATCGTTTGAGAATTTTTCCGTCCCGGCCAACGAGAAATTTTCCGAAGTTCCATCTCACGTCGCCGGGGAACGGAGAATCCTTCCCGGAAAGCGCGGCGTAGAGCGGATGCTGTTGCGGGCCTTTGACGTGCAGTTTATCGAACAGGGGAAAGCTGACATTATACTTGGAGGAACAGAATTGTTTGATCTCCTCGTTGGTTCCGGGTTCCTGCGCGCCGAAATCGTTGCAGGGAAAGCCGAGAACGGTGAAGCCTTTGTCTTTGTATTTCTGATGCACTGCTTCCAGCGACTTGTACTGCGGGGTAAAGCCGCATTGCGACGCGACGTTGACGACAAGCAGCACCTGGCCGTCGTAGGCCTTGAGCGAAGTCTCCTTGCCGTTGATGTCTTTGAGGGGGATGTCTGGAAGCTTGGTCACGGTCTGGGCCAACAGCGAACTGGCGCACAAAAGCGCAGCCAGCGGCAATCTTGTTTTCATGGCCGGAGTATCCGCAGAGGCGCCGCGAAATGTCAAATTGCGTTTTTAAGATCAGCGGCGCGGCAGGCCCCAAGGTTCAAACGCCCGTGAGCGGGGTGGGTGCGGTCTGGTCGCGGATCGTCAGGCCGGCCCTTGGTCTCGAACGAATTGACTCATGCAGTCGAGGCCGTTCACCAGACGCCGATCATGCGCTCTGCCGCACGTGCACCCAGGTATGGACGTGGGGTTCACCGCGGAAATACCAAAGCATCGCCGGCCCTTCGATCTGCCATACGTCCCACACCCCGTCATTGCCGATGTCGTGGTTTTTGTAGAACGCCATGTGCAGGTTATCGAATCCGTTTGCCTCGACGAGCTTCAGCGCCTCCTCCGCGTCCGCCGGGCGGAACGGGGCCAGCACATCGGCCATCACCTGGCGGACGTGCTCCTTCTGGTCGCGCGACAACCCGCTGATGGGAATGCCAGGCAGGCCGGTCTTCTTTCCGGTGAGCTTCACGGTGTCCGTGCCTTTCTCTGCGCGCGGCTCCGCCAGCAGGGCGATCTGGCGCTGCTTGCCATCGAGGGCCCGGAATACTTCGTTGGCCCGCAAGGCCTGGTACCAGTAGGCATTGCCGGGATGATCGGGCTTTTCATGGAAGCCTTGCGCGGCGTGGCCGTAAAAGATCGGCCCGCCGAAGGCCGCGCCCTCGACCGAATCGCCGTCACACCGACGGGTGACGTGCCGTCCGGCAAAAACGAATTCGAATTTGCCCGTGCCCGGCTCGCCAAACAGAGCGACCGTGCAGCCGCCGAAGCCCCCATCGTCTGCGTTGTCGTGCTCGACTTGCTTCAGCACGCGCTCGGCATAGGCCGGGCTATGCAGTCCGTTGAAGATTTCGCGGATCATCGCCTGCTGGTTGGGAGTGAAAAATTCGGAAACGTTTTTGTCGATGATGTGCCAGTTGTTGTCCACTTTGAGCCGCAGCGGATGATCGAAGGGGAAGGCGACCACCTTTTTTTGCGCCTCGCTGAGGCTTTTGTAGAGCGTTGCGACGAGCGTTTCGGACGCAGGGGCTTTTGTCTCCGTGTCCGCTGCGCGAGCGGAATACAGGACAGGCAGCGGAGCCGCGGCCGCCACCGCCACGCCGCTCAGGGTGGTTTTCAGGAAAGTCCGGCGCGTGATCGGGCCGCCGCAGTTGCAAGGATCAGGAAAGAGGTTCGTTGACATGCTTTACATCTGGCACAATTGCCGCGCGTTGACCAGCCTTTTGCGCAGGGCGGCGGGCGACTCCTCCTGGAAGGCGCGCCTTCCCGGCCGGCGCTGTGATCGGCCATCCCAAAACGCAAAGCAAATGGTTGCCATTGGCCGTCAAATGTGGTCTATTAGGCCGTTGCCTGTGGAAGGACAACCGAGCTTGGGTCCGGCGACGCCAACCATTAACTAAACCGAATTATGTCCACGATTACGGCAGAAAGCGGCATCATCCAAAAAACGTTGGAACTCTGCCAAACCATCCTTGAGCAGCCGGAGTTTCAAGTCACCCGGCGTCAGATCGACAGCTTCATGGCCGATGAGCAGGCCCAGACGCAGTACCAGCTCGTGATGCAAAAGGGCGACCTGCTCCAGCACAAGCAGCAGATGGGCCTGCCGCTGACCAATGAGGAAATCCTCGAATTCGAACAGCAGCGGGACGCGCTGGTGAACAATGCGGTGGCGCAGGGATTCATCGCCGCTCAACAGCACATGCACGGCGTGCAGGAATCGGTCGGCCAATATCTGTCCAAGACCTTTGAACTCGGGCGTCTCCCCAGCTCGGAAGATTTCAGCTCCGGTTCCTGCGGCTCAGGCTGCGGTTGCCACCACTAAAGGGTTCCGGCGCGCATCGCCACCGGCCGCTCCTTCCCGGAACGCGATTCGACAAACCTCTCGCAATCCCCAACACCGTCCAGTTCCGCCTCCGCCCGCCAGCCCGCGCCTAATCGGGCGGCAGGCTGGCCTCCGGCAGCACTCGGTAGAAGCGGTGACCGAAAGTGGCCGCGTCCGGATCCACAAAATGGATCGCGGCATCGGTCACGATGTTGGTGCAAACGGGAACCCAATCCACCAGATTGCTGGTCGCCTCGATGCGGAAACACCGGCTCGCGCAACTTCAGCACGACCGTTTCGATTAGTTCGTTGTCCGCGTCGGCCAGCGGCAACACGACGATCCGGGCCGAGTGACGGCCCGCAGGGATCGTGACCGAGCCGGGCAAAGCCACGTAATCCACCCCGTTGGAAGCGGTCCCGCCGATGTCGTAAAAGACCGTCAGGTCTGTGTTTGTGCCGTCGCTGCGCCGCACGACAAAGGTCGCCGTGTTGGTGCCCCAGAAGTTGGTTCCTTCCGAGGCAAACGGATCGCGCGCGACGATGTTGACGACCGGCGGCAAGTTGGTGCCGCCATCGTTGCTGTCCGCAATCGTCACCACCGCGTTACTCGGATAGCCGAGCGTGTAAAACCAAGTAACCGGCACAGGGAACAGGAGATTGGTAAACGGGGTGCCGGGCCTGATACCGATACCGGATCTCAGTTGGACCACAACTGTCTCGTCGCCCTCTTCAATTAAATCGTCGATGGGCGTGACCACAATGTCAGCCGAGGAGGCGCCGGCAGGAATCACTACATAATCGGAAAGTCTCTGGTAATCCAACCCGTTGATTGCCGTGCCGCCGGTGGAGTAGAAGACGGCCAAAGAAAAGGTCGTGTCGCCGGTTCGCGTCACGGTGAGGGAAGCCCCAACCACATAACAGCCCGGAGGAGGCGGGAGGATCGCCGGGCAGATCGGCGGCTGGACCGTAAGCACAACGGTCTTGGTCAGTACGGGCGGGACATCATCCGGATCGTCAATCGGAACCACCGCGATGATCGCCGAGCTCGCTCCTTCGGGAATCGTCACTGTCCCCGGTAAAAAATAATCGACACCGTTTGAAGCCGTGCCGCCCACATCATAGAAGACCACGAGCAGTGTGCCTGTGCTGCCGGTGCGCCAGACCGTGAAGATTGCCGGATCGATGCGGTCTGGGACCAGACAGGGCGGGGAGGCCAGTTCGCACGGGAGCAGCGCAAATTCTGTGCCGTCGGGTTTCGTGGCAACAATGTTGACCACGGGAGGCGGGTTGGTGCCGCCATCAAAGCTGTCCGCAATCGTCACGACCGCGTTGCTCGGATAGCCGACGATGTAGGGCGGCGGCCAAATAATCGGCAGCGGGAACGTCGGATCATTCAACGAGGTAACGCCGCCCAATAGCAGAATGGCGGGTCGCAATTGGAGCACGACCGTTTCGTCGCCCTCTTCAATCATATCGTCGATCGGCGTCACCACGATGTCCGCCGAGGAGGCGCCAGCGGGAATCACCACATAGTTGGAAAGCGTCTGGCAATCCACTCCGTTGATCGCCGAACCGCTGGTGAAGTAGAAGATAACCAGCGAGTTGTTCGTGTCGCCGGTTCGACTCACAGTGAATGTGCCGGGGTCGGGGCCGGTCTCCGCGGCGTTCGGGTCCGTGGCCAAGATGGTGACGACCGCCGGAGGCAGGTTGGTGTCAGGATTGTCCTCATGGATGTAGGCGACCGCCTGGTTGGATGGACCGACCACATAACAATTCGTGATATTTACAGGTGGCGGCACGAAACCTGGTGGCCAAATTGTTGTGCAAATCGACGGCTGGAGGGTGAGCTCGACGGTCTTGGTCAGCACGGGCGGGACATCATCCGGATCATCAATCGGAACCACTTCGATGGTCGCCGAACTCGCCCCTCCGGGAATGGTTACCGCGCCCGGCAGGAAAAAATAATCCACCCCGTTTGAAGCCGTGCCGCCAACAGCATAGGAGACGAAGAGTGGCGTGCCCGTGCTGCCGGTGCGCCAGACGGTGAAAACCGCAGGATCGAAGCGGTCAGCGATTAGACAGGGCGGGAAAGTCAGTTCGCAGGGCAGCAAGGCAAACTCCGTGCCGTCGGGTTTGGTGGCCACGATGTTGACCACCGTCCGCTCCGGCGTCGGTTGGACGGTGATTTTAACCGGGTCCGACGTGGCCGTCGCGCCGCCGTCATCCGTGGCCACGGCCGTCAGCACATAGTCGCCGGCGGATACGTTGTTCCAGAAGACATGGAAGGGATTGATCGGTGAAACGACCAACGGATTGTTCGTGGCAACTCCGAGACTGTTCGTCCCTTCGAAGAATTCCACCGTGGTGACAAAGCCGTCCAGGTCGTGGGCTTCGGCAAAAATCGGAATGTTCGCCGGCGCCAGGAACATTGTGCCATTGGTGGGGTAGCCGATGCGCACGACAGGGGGAATGTTAGTGCCTGGCGGCAGATCATTGTCCGCAATCGTCACCACCGCGTTGCTCGGAAAGCCGACGATATACGCGCCGATGAGGCTCAGGAGCGGCGAGGGGAACAGACGCAAGACCACCGTTTCGTTGCCTTCCACCAGGTTGTCGTCAATCGGCGTGATCGTGATCGAGGACGACCAGGCGCCGGCCGGAATCAAAACCGTGTTGGAGATCATTTGATAATCGAGCCCGTTAATGGCCGTGCCGCCGATGGCATAAAACACGAGCAAGGGGCTGTTTGTCCCCGCCGAACGCCGCACCTCGAAAGTTCCCGCGTCCGGGCCCGTCTCCGAAGCGGAGGGGTCGGTGGCTACAATCGTGACCACCGGCGCGTTGGTCGTGATCGGTATGACTCCGCCGGTTTGGGCGCGTACTGAACCAGACAGCAGGGCGGCGGCAAAAACGGGGAATGCGAAACTAACGGAGAAGTTGCGAGTTTTCATAGCTTGACCTTTCATTGACTTCAATTTTCTCTGCAAAACCAGTGTCGAACAAAGGACACCTCAAGCAGTCTTCGCGATTTGTACATCAAGCTCCTACCACAAGATGATTCTCCATTCAAGCATTTTTTTGCAGCTTCGCTTCGCCCAACCGCGTGCGCCCCGCCGGAGGGAACCGGGCATCGAAGTCACGGCAGCAACCTGACGCGATAAAATCGCTGAGGCTGACTCGTCCCGTTGACATCGCTCACCTGCAAAATCCCGCCGGTTCCCGCCAGGTTGTCGGCAACCGCCGCCCAGCTTCCGCCCGCCAGATCGGCAGTGCGCTCGACCCGATAACGATGGGCCGCGACGGTCGCAAAGCTAATGCCCACGTCAGCGCCGAGGATTCGCACGGACGTGATCTTGAAGACATCGGCCGGGTCAAGCGGGTTGGTGCCGGCGAGGTATTCCTGCAAATTCGTGGCGCCGTCCCCGTCGGGATCATCGTTCGGCCCGCCATTCGGAGCGTTGAGCGAACCAAAATAACGAATTTCCCATTCATCGGGCAACCCGTTCCCGTTCGTGTCCGGATTCACCAGCACCGAAAAGAGGCCGCTCAAGGCGTCGTGCGCATTCCCGTCATCGGCGCCGAGGAACATGTTTGTGGCCGGTTGCTGGACGACCAGATTCCCTTGCCAGACGCCGTTCACGAAGTTGCCGGATTTCGTGGGCGTGATCGGCACCGAAAAGCCGAAAGCCAGCCGGAGGTTGGGAACCATCGCTTTGGCGGCCGGCACTGGCGCTGTCGCGCCCGACCAGTTTAACGGATCGCCAAACTGGCCATCGTTCTGCGCAGCGAGGGACCGCGCCACGCCAGTACCCGTGGAGTGACAATAGCCATCGGTCGTGAAATAGAAGTTATTGAAGCTCAAATCGACCATCAAATTACTGGTGCCGTTGTAGTCGAAAGGGGTCGCGAACAGGAAACTTACCGGACCGTTCGACAGCACCATCTGGTTCGCCTGATACACGGTGGTCCAATCGTTCGTCTCCCAAGCGGGCGCGGCGTATCGGTTCGGGACCGTATGTTTCAGCCGGATCGTGAAGTTGTTCATGGTCTGTCCCGGGGTCAGCAGAACGTCCAACCCAAGCGCGACAATCCGACCGGAGCCGCCGATTTCGTTGGTCAGATAGATCACTTGCGTCCGGGCATCGTGATAACCGGTCGCCAGCGGGAACAGCCACGCCGAATTGCCGGTCCCGAGCAGGACGTCGGGACGGCCGGTGCGGCCACTCAACGCCACGGTGCCGGAGAAATTCATCGCCGGCCCATCCGCAAAATCTTTCGCCCTGATGCGCACCGGGAAGGGCTGGTCCACGTACTGCGTGGCGGGGATGGCGCTCCACTCCAGGTGATCGAACACGCCGGCCAATCCATCATCGTTCAGGATTGTGCCCTGCGCCTGGCCGCGGGCGATAGTCGCGTTGACGGGTCGGGAAAGGTTGACAAAAAAAGTCTCGTCAGGCTCGATCATCAAGTCGCCATTCACCGTCAAGTTGATGAAGTGATTGGTCTGTCCCGGCGAAAAAAGCAGCAGCCCGCTCTGAGCATGGTAATCGCTTC
>WNFI01197181.1_pt1 | contig 12802 bp, 10 predicted proteins | sample 5400471 | NCBI WGS metagenome assembly WNFI01 (sample SAMN13153348, study PRJNA577476) | soil metagenome | isolation source: 100 cm saprolite on Douglas fir-dominated hillslope | place: USA:California | collected 2013-09-17
GTTTTGTACCTTCTTTATATCCTGCATAATTTCATCAAGTCCGGTCATAGCCAAATAATGAGGCTCTAAGGGAATAATGACACTATCTGAGGCGACAAGGGCGGCGACTGATAAGTAACTTTTGCCTGGCGGCGTGTCAATGATTATAAAATCGAACTCTTGGCGTAGGGGATCAATAAGAGGACGCAAAGAACCAACCATAGTAGCCGTCATACCTGCGTCTACTTGTTCTAACCCTTTCGAGGCTGGTAACACTGATAAACCGTACTCGGTTCGTATAATAGCGTCCTGGGGGCTGAGATCAAGAGAAGTGAATAAATCAGCTAGAGAGGTTTTTACTGAATACGGGTCAATTCCTACGCTGATAGTTGCGTTCGCGGTATGTTCGAGGTCAATAAGTAAGGTTTTATATCCTTTAAGATGTAACGCCGTAGCTATGTTAACCGCGCTTGTGGTCTTTCCAACTCCACCTTTTCTAATAGCGATACTAATAACTTTGCTCATATCCTGGGCTGCTTAATCAGCATAGCAAAAAACCGTAAAAATACAAGTGGTTTTGTGGACTTGTGGGGTTGTGGGCTTCTTAGCTTCTAATCCTAGTGGTGGTGATCGACGGGTAAGAGGGGAGTGCTGTTATTCGTCGTCTTCCTCAACATTCTCAGCCTGCATCGGCTCTTGACAGGTACCGCATACTAAGGGCGCGTCTGGTTTCGCCCAAGCATTTAACCCGCAGCCAGGACACGTATATTTCGTTTTGCTGGCCGCCTTCTTCTTGCGGGCGGTATTGGTATCACTGCGGTCTGAATAGAGAATGGCCGGATGCTCGGCAAGAAGTTTGCTGACAGCACGGGCATAGCGCCCGTTCTCTTCAATACGATGTGTCATTTTTTGGCCGGTCTCTTTTCCTCCTTCCTCGCCGGTTGCAGTCGGGATAAGCCCGATCTCGCGCATTTTGGCCGCCCATTGTTTATCATGATAGCCCTTTCGCGGCGGATCTCCATAGTGGTGTTGCCACAAATGCACCATTTCATGCGCGAGGGTTGAAAGAACCTCATCTGGTTTCCGCGTGGCAAAGTGGACTGGATTAAGCGCGATCTCGTCAGTTACTTCTTTCGGGTTCGTAGTATTGGCGAAACGCTCCCCGGAGAAGAAACCGTATGCGCCTTTATGTCGCTGCATGGTTATCAGGCAAGGCGGCAAACTACCGGAAAAGAGTTCTCGGTTAAAGAAGTCATAGGCGGTAGAAAGAGAGGTGTATGTTTGTGTTGTCGGATTGTTCATATTCGTTCTCCCTTCATTTACTTTGTATCGTACGATACAATCGTACTCCTTCTTGGAGATGTTGTCAATCCGCAAATTGGGTTTTTTTGCTCATCCCCCCGAAAAGGTAAAATAGAAATTTGCCTTTTCTCTGCTCGTTTGCTACCATGCCTGTCAATCTATGGATAGAAAGCAGGAAAAGAAGCGTCTGTATGGCAAGGGTGGGGAAGTCAACGAACAAAAAATGAGAGATGAGTCGAGCAGTCGGGTGAAACGCATGACGCGAGAACGATTTCAAGCAATCCGCGAGGTAACAACCATTGAAGATGCCGGTTTTCACGTTGGCAAGCGCAATAGGGGACTGCGGCCTCAACCATTGAGAAGACATAAATAAGGCGTTCCGGTGAGATTACAACAGCATAAGGGAGTTAAAAAGCAAGGTATATGTTCTGCGCTCCTAAACCTGGCTTATAGTTTCCTGGGCTTCATAGCTGCATCTAGTATTTTAGCTTCAAAAGTTTCCGGATTCTCCGGTAGCGCGGGCCAATTTACCACTAGCCTATAACTTTCTGCTCCGGGGGTCTGGTCGTGTGTGTCGGCGGGTAAAAAAGTAGGGAGGGAAGATACCTAGTTCTTGTGACGGGTGGTGCTGCCGGTGTCTTCTTCTATGCCCTCAACCCGTTTTCTTAGTTTGTCAACCTTTACCCCTACAGTAAGAACGTCTGCTTTCGTCGCTACTGTCTCTTGTAACTCTTTTTGTCCGGCTGCAACCGCTTCTAAAATCGTTTTTTGTTCTGCTTGCTCTTGCTCTACTCGCTGTATATCTGCTTTGGTTGCCATGTTCTTTTCAATAACATCAAACCGCTTATTCAGTTGTTGTAGTAACTGGTCATTATCTGTCATAGCTCACATAGTATAGGGATTCTCTTTACGGTTTGCAAGAAAGAAAAGCGGGGAGGGAAGTGGTAAACATTCCCAAGATACCCTTAATTAGCCTTGTTTTTTCTTTCCCGTATTCTTTGACAGTACATACATTCTTCTTCAATGTCGTTTATTGGATACCAGTTGCTATGTTTACATTGTAAGTTACTACCTAAAAAACCGCCATACCCATAACCCTCTAATTGTTCTCCGCAGTCCTGACAGCTTAAACTGTTTACGCTAATGAACACGCTGACCACCTACCCCAAAACTGCTAATCAACACCCTGCCCACTAAGTGATAAATTGATGCAATTTTGCTAACGAAACCCTTGCCACCTGAAGGGGTCTATGGTACTGTTGAGGTAGATAGGGGAAAATTGAGGTTTTCCCCGCACTGCTTGAGCTTCGCTCTATCCCCTTGTATTCTCAAGAATGTATGCAAAGAAGCCAGGAGGGAGACGAATGGCAAATCAAGAACACCTTAACCTGCTTTTCCAGGGAGGCAGTCACTGGAATGAATGGAGACAACAACATTGGAAGGCAATACCCGACCTAACAAGTGCCGATCTCAGCAGTGCTCGCCTCAGCGGTGCTAATCTCAGCGGTACTAATTTCAGCGATGCTAATCTCAGCGGTGCCATCCTCAGCGGTGCCACCCTCACAGAAGCCAATCTCAGCGGTACCGATCTCAGGGGTGCTAATCTCAGCGGTGCCGATCTCAGGGGTGCCACCCTCAGCGGTGCCAATCTCAACAGAGCCACCTTCACAGAAGCTAACCTCAGCGGTGCCACCCTCACAGAAACCAATCTCAGCGGTGCCTACCTCTATAAAGCCATCCTCACAGGCCTAGACTTGAGCAAAAGGGATCTCAGCGGTGCCCACCTCCACGGTGCCACCCTCAGCGGTGCCAATCTCAGCGATGCTCGCCTAACCGATGCTCACCTCCATGGTGCCAATCTCAGCGGTGCCAATCTCAGCGGTGCCAATCTCAGGAGTGCCGATCTCAGGGGTGCAAACCTCAGGGATGCTCACTTCAGCGATGCCATCCTCGCTGGCCTAGACTTGAGCAATAAGGACCTTAGCGGTGCCAACCTCAGGGGCACCCACCTCAACGGTACCGATCTCAGCGGTACCGATCTCAGCGGTGCCAACCTCAGCGGTGCCAACCTCAGCAGAACTATCCTCAGCGGTGCAAACCTCAACGATGCCGATCTTAGGGGTGCCACCCTTAGCCGAGCCACCCTCAGCGGTGCCAATCTTAGCGGTGCCAACCTCAGCGATGCCAACCTTGCAGGCCTAGACTTGAGCAACAAGAACCTCAGCGGTGCCAACCTCAGCCGAGCCGATCTCAGCGGTACCACCCTCAGTGGTGCTGACCTCACTGGTACTGACCTCACTGGTACTGACCTCACTGGTGCTAATCTCACTGGCCTAGACTTGAGCAAAAAGGATCTCAGCGGTACTACCCTCAGTGGTACTACCCTCAGTGGTACTACCCTCAGTGGTACCAACTTCTGCGGTGCCATCCTCACTGGCCAAAACTTAAATGACAAGGACCTCAGCGGTGCCAACCTCAGCGGTGCCACCCTCAGCGGTGCCAACCTCTCCGAAGCCACCCTCAGCGGTGCCACCCTCAGCGGTGCCACCCTCAGCGGTGCCACCCTCAACAGAGCCTTCCTCACAGAAACCAACTTCAGTGGTGCCAATCTCAGCGGTGTCACCCTCAGCCGAGCTTTCCTCAGAGATGCCAACCTCAGCGGTGCCAACCTCAGAGATGCGGATCTCAGCCGAGCCACCCTCAGCGGTGCCATTCTCAGAGATACCACCCTCAGCAGTGCCAATCTCACAGGCCTAGACTTGAGTAATAGGGATCTCAGCGGTGCCGATCTCAGCGGTGCCGATCTCAGCGGTGCCAATCTCAGCGGTGCCAATCTCAGCAGTGCCAATCTCAGCAGTGCCAATCTCAGCAGAACTATCTTAGTAGGTACAAATCTGACCAACGCAATACTGAAAGATTGTATAATTTACGGCATATCCGCCTGGGATATACATCTTGATGGAGCAGAACAATTCAACCTTATCATCACTCCGGTTGACCAACCCATTATTACTGTGGACAATCTCAAGATTGCTCAGTTCATCTACCTCCTACTGAATAATGCGGAAATTCGTGAAGTCATTGACACCATTGCGAAAAAAGCTGTCCTCATTCTTGGACGTTTCACACCCGAGCGCAAAGTCGTCTTAGATAGTCTACGAGAAGAATTGCGCACACGTGGGTACTTACCTATTTTGTTTGATTTCGAGAAACCAGCAAGTAGAGACATCACCGAAACGGTTTCTACCCTTGCTCATCTGGCGCGGTTTGTGATTGCCGATATCACGGATGCGAAGAGCATCCCGCAAGAATTAACGATGATTGTTCCCAATCTTCCATCAGTCCCAGTCCAACCACTGATCCTTCAGTCGCAGCATGAATATGGCATGTTCGAGCACTTCAAGAGGTATCCCTGGGTTCTTCCTGTATACCAATACACAGATCAGGCAAGTTTGCTCCAATCCTTCGAAGAAAAAGTGATTGACACTGCTGAGCAGAAAGCACAGGAATTAGCAACGTGATAAGAAGCTACACGTAATGGCGGTCAGGTGTTTGAGTAACCCAATGAAAATACAGGGTGGTACGGGTGAGAGTAGCAGTGGACAGCATGCTGATTAGCAATTTGCTAGAACACGAGGTGGGGTGGGCAGAGTGGACAGTAGCAAAGCGGGCAGGGTCATCATTAACGAAAACAGCCTTAAACCGTAGTTATCGCCTATTCGTTTGTTGTGTTCACATTGCATAAAAGTTGCATGGTAGTATAACAAATAGACCTTGACCTAGTAAACCGGAAAAAAACAACGGTGTTCGATCCGTAAAATGGCAAAACTATAAGGCCGTTTTTTCCAGCCAGGTAAAACTAACCGAAAACTGCTTGTTATAGGCTATACAACTGGTAGGGCGTAGCCTCAAACGTCGGTTGTCGGGCCTTGTCGCGCGTCGGACAATATTTAATTTGCGGAGTGGAGCGGGGGGTTTGAGGCTAATTGACGGATTTTGAGAAAAAAGGTTCCTGTAACCTGAGCAATAGGCAGTTATAGTATACCGGAAACTTTCAATGTCATGCTCGGCAGGGGAGTAGATGGTACTTGTAACGGACATTATGGGAACTGAGGCAGAGAAAATAGATAGTACGGCTTTTTGTAATTGCTTTACTCAAAGTAAATATTATCTAAAACATCACTTGTAAACGCACCTGGATTATCCAAATAAATTTTTAGTGACTGTCTCAATATTTGCTCAGTTTTTGATAAGTCTTCTTTTGTTAGCTCATGCTTCTTCCCATGAGCGATTTTACTTCTTACTCCATACATCTTCTTAAGAAATTTGAAGAGGTTTTTTCTTTCTGCCATTTCGTGATTTACCACGAATGCTATCCTGAGAGAAAGTCTAAATGTAAGCTCATCATTGCCATCGGGTAAATATAGTGACTCTAAACCTATCATATAATCCAATAGCTTATCTACGTCGAACCTTCGTTCCATCCCAAACCCAAGTCTGCTGGAAGCAATTTTGAAAGTTTGGTTGCTTGCTTGTTTCATTTTTGCATATAATGCTTTTAACTCGTTTGCTTCTTGAGTGGTTAGTTTACATTTATCTCCAAGTACGGCATTTTCAAAAAACGAAACCCTGGTCGATGTGCCAGCATACGAGCGAAAAGTTACTGTTTCGGTTGTTATACCATGCTCTCGATAGACACCGGAAGATTTCAGAACCCTAAGTGCCTTAATTACTGTGTCAAATAAATCAACACTTTCGTTAAGCTCTCTCCCTATTTGTTCAGGAGATGGTTCAGGAGTGAACCCCCCTACCATCTTCTGCTTTGTATATTTTCTTTCGATCACAAACTCTGATTTTGAGAATTGAATATATGGTCTGTATTGCCTTTCCTGAATTTCTGTGCGGACATCTTGGACTTGAGGAAGTTTTTTTATTACTAATCCCTCTTCGAGAACTATCTCATCTACCTCAGACTCAAAATTATGCAATCTCACGGTATCTGCAAGCCGCATCGTATCGGAATAAAATAGCTCTTCAAATGCTTCATAATGTTCATTAAACGCAGAAAGATCAAAAGATGTATTTGCCGTATCCACATACACTTGCTGAATAAACCGCATAATACATGTCTCTGCATCTTCGGTTGTAGACATCCCGGCGGTTGTTCCGACCAATTTTCCCAACAGAGAACTGATTTTTGTATTAGCCTTCATAAGGTCAACGCATGTTTTAAACTCCTCAAATCTATTGATATCGTAGGCTAATCCATCAATCATGATGGAAATTTGAAAAGTGTCGGTGGTAGTGGGAGATTGTCCATTGAGTTTTAATACCTTATTGTATAAAGTGAATGCTTTCTTTGCTAAAAGCTCCAAATTATTCCTGAGTTCAGGATTGTTTATATGGTTACTCATACGTCTTTTCTTTGTATCGCTTTTCAATTTTTCCAGATTATATATCATTTACCTTTCAAAAGAAATGCATCTGTGTTGGAGAGTAGACAAAAGAGGACATGGCTATTTTCGAGGGTTTATACCTTTCTGATAGGGAGTACCCATAATCCACAGTTACGGGAACAAAAAATCTTGACTGCTCCGGCTCATTTGTACCGATAACATGCGCAGCCTGTTGAAAAATGCCCATACTGATGAGATTTGCGCATTGTAAGTTCTTCATTTACGCTCAGATTTTGATGCACAAATGCGAACTGATGAGGCTACTCGGAGTTTTTCAACAGGCTGATGCGCTTATGGGAACTGTACGGATAATTCGGGGGATGAGCAAAAATTACCTAATAGCAGTTTCATGATTGTACTGTCTTGCTTACTCCATAGAAAAATTGTTTTGACTGCTTCGCTCCTGGTGTCTGCTGGTCAAGCTCGTAGATATCATACTCGATATCTGAGAAATGATCTCTGCTCAGCCATCCAATGTGAGAATGATAGTCATAGATGCTCGCATATTTTCTTCCAAACACGTCATGATAGGTCAGCGTGAAACGAGCGAGTACCCCTAGATGGTCTTCATCATCTGGAACGGAGAGGGTATATCCCTTTATTACTGTATCTCTGCTGATATGGCTCCCTGGTGAAAGTGTTATTTTGTCTCCTGGTACACTAGGGGGAAGAGCGGGGTAGTTCCAAACAACATATCTATATTGCGGTAGCTGTGAGTTTACTGGTGGGCCAAAAAGGACACCATAAATAGTAAAGGCTGGCCCTACTCCAATATTCTTCAGTCCATCAATCTCCTGATTTTGCAGTTCCCATTTTACGTGATATTTCCCGGCTGATCTGTCAATAATTTTTTCTAAATCCCCAACAGGATACAGTACCGGGCGAAACTGGTTGAATTGCTGCTCCTGACCTACTTTTACTTGCTCTTGGCTTACTTTCACCTGATCTTGGCTTATCTGCACCTGCTTCTCATACGCTTGGATCGTTTTGTAAGTGAGTACAGCTATTACCACTGTAGCGACGGCGCTTACTCCTGCAATAACTAATGCAACGATTGTACCTGTGTCCAATTCCTTCCTCCTCCTAATCTTCCCCAACTTGTTTGATACGGATATGTACAATGACCCGTGTGCCACCTGGAAACAAACTTTCACTTGGGAACACATCCTCTCCTGGATAAAGAGGACAGTAAAATTCCAACTCTACCTCTTTAATGCGACTAGTTACAAGTTGAGGTGTCATGGTTGAGGATGTGGCGGCTTGAAGCGACGGAATAGTTATAGCGTCCTCAAGATTTACGGCTTCAATAATCTTCCAGAGTTCATCAAGCACTCGCTTTGGAATTTGAGCGTCTCTATCTGGATGGATTGACGCTTCTGCATTCACTACAATACCGTCGCGGCCATTTAATTGAATTTCCTCTTCATACACATGCATTATTGAAACATCTCCATTTATTTGAATTACGATATGAAGTGCTGTCTGGTGACAGCAACGTTGTAACTGATGCCGTACCAAATTTTGTGTAATGGTACACGGTAGAAAAGCCCGAAAGCCAGATTTGGCCTGAGTTTAACGCCTTCTCACTACATACAGTTACACAATAATCGAGATGGCATCTTGTAACTGGGCCAATTAGAAGTGATGGGTTATTCGTCAGGCCATTTCTCATCGAGATGAAAAATTTCCGCTCCTGTTTTGCCTTCGATAAAACTCCACTGCGATGTTTGTGTATCCCATATCCGTTGAGAAAGAGGCAATGCATCACGGTCTAAGGGATAGGTTGCAAATGGATTATGCCAAAGAACGGGAGTGTTTCTTGGAATGGCTCTGGGTATAAGCTCGTCTGCCATGAGAATTGCACTTACTTTCGGGTGTTTTTTAAAATACCTCTGGTTGATAAGTGTATCGCTGACATTTCGAGGGGAGATTGTGTTGACCGCATCAACGGCGATAATATAGGGAAGGTCAAAGTCGCCATACCTGGAAGGTCTTTTATCGTCCAGGCTATTGAATAAGGGCTTGAGTTCTCTGTCATAAGACCATTCGGCGGGATATCCAATTGGAGATAGTATTCCTTCTGTAGCAGTTTGTCGGCGTACTGGAGATACGGGCCGCAAATAAATCTCGACTTTAAACTCATCCTCATCAAAATCGCTAAGGAGTAGAGAAGGAAGTCCTTGCTCCTTCATTTGGGAAAACACTTCATCAGGATCACGTTCTGCAAGCTGTTTTTCTACATATTCAAGCAAAGTTTTTGTAGACGGTGTTTTTGAAGATTTGAGGGGAATATTGATGGCGACTAGTTCGAGACGGAAATTGGATGAGTCAAGTTTGTCCAAAGAGTCACACAGATTATCCAGCCAGACAAGACTTTTATCTTTTGCTTTATCCCCGATGCTTAGAGTTGCTTCAAGATAGAAGAGTGGAATTTCTTCTCTATACGTTAAAAAGTCAATAGGTTTTCCCTTTGTCATGCCTCTCGTTGGCTCCACTTCAACTATATACCCTTGAGTACGGAGGAGTTCATGACAATATATCTCGAAGAATGCTCCCCGATGTTTTCTGGTATCTTCCGAGCGAAATTCAGTACAGATATTTCGTAACTTATCCTGGTATTTTGTTAACGGATCAGTCTGGTTCATTCTTGCAAAGTCAGCAAACCACTGCTCAAGAAGAGTGCGAATGCGTTCTTGTTGGAGACGTACCGACTCATTCAAGTAAGCATAATCCGGTTCTGAGAAGTTTTTCTTCTTTGTTGTGGTACGTACTATGTCATCAAACAACTTCATGTAATCTTTCCTGCTGTGTTAATATTTACTATGCACCATTTCTACTTTAGAACATTCCATGAGTGAAAATTACCCCGTAGATAACCCTAGCTCTTGCTGCTCGGCTCCTGACTGTTGTACCCGTTGCGCTTGTTTGAATGTGCCAAACTGCGGAGGCATTTTCACCTCTGCATTGTGGAGCAGTTCTTCAATGGTAAGTATCTGGATGCGCGGGTAGTCCTGGTTCCATCCTGGGGAGTAGTAAAAGCCTGCGCTGACTGCCTCTGTTGTCATGTCTTTACTTGGTGGTTCTAAGGTGATAAACACACCTATAGCTGCTTGCTCCCGCTGCAATGTGCCTTTGAGGTCGCGGATATGGCTTGAATTGACATGACCTGATTTCACCTGCACCAGTACCCTTTTTGCCCTGCCTGTGTTGTCGTCTATAAAGGCGATAACTCCATCAATGCCTTTATCGCTTCCTTTCTTCCCCTCTCTGCTTCCCTCTTGTCCTCCTAGAGGTCGGGCGCGAATAAGAGAGAGTGACCACCATTGGAATTGATAACGGTCTTCTGTGGCAAGCTGACGAGCTGCTCCTATATCCTTTGGCTCTCCAACTACCTTAAACTTGATACCTGGGAACATGGCTTCGAGACGGTATTTCTGAAGTGCGATACTCAGATGGGTGATATCAATCCCTATCCATTTACGGTTTAGTTTTTGCGCGGCGGCTATAGCGGTTCCACAACCACAAAACGGGTCTAGCACAATATCATCTGGATTGCTGCTGGCGCTAATAATACGCTCCAACAGTGCAAGGGGTTTTTGCGTGGGATAGCCGAGTCGTTCTGCGGCTTGAGAGCTAATTGGCGGTATATCATCCCATAGGTTCTGGATACGATGACCTGGTGACTCATCGAGATAGCGTTTCAGGCGAATGCGGCCATCTTTATCAGGCGGAAACCAGAGCCGCCCCTGCCTATCATACTCCTCCATCTTCTCTCGACTAATAGCCCATCCATTCGGATGAGGTTTATACCCTTTGTAATCATAAATTAAGTTGGGGCGGTAGCCTGGGTTGCGTAAGTCGCTCGTCGTAAATCGGCGGCCATCAGGGTCCACATGTGTGAAAGAGCCTTCTATATGTTTTTGTGTGTAAGGGATGTACACTTGGTTCCAAGTTGGTTTCTCGCCACGAGCATAGTAAAGGATCGTATCGGTCACATCTCCATAGGTGGTACTGACGTTCCCATGAGAGCTAGTACGCTTCCAAATAAGCTCATTGCGGAAGCGTTTTACTCCAAAAATCGTATCAAGAATAATCTTGAGATAATGGCTTGCCGTTGGATCACAGTGTAAATATATGCTGCCTGTTGGTTTAAGGACACGGTGTAACTCTACAAGGCGAGCTGCCATCATGACAAGATAGGCCATCATCTGATTGTCACCAATGAAACCACGAAGAGACTCTATCATTTTGGCTATATGGTCGGGGGCTTCTGTGAGAAGTTCAGAGTATGCAGCCTCAGCCGCTAAATTCCAGTGCCAAGTATCTTCAAACGCGGTGATCTGCGCTTCGCTCTCAGTGCCATGCTCATCTTTAAACAGTACGTTATAATTTCGGCTTGAATTGAATGGCGGGTCAAGGTAAATAAGATCAACGCTCTCACTCGGAATATGCTCACGCAAGATAAGAAGATTATCACCATAAAATAGGGTGTTCTCGGTGATAGGACGTGGTGACATGCTCCCCTCCGTGTCCTGTAGTTTTTCACTAGCCAGTATAACATGGCTGTATAGAAGCACATCTAGTATAAAAGAAAATCTGGAAACAACTCGTCTTTTACCGTCTGCGAAAAACAAAATCTGTCCCAACTATCTTGCTTACCATCATCTTTAGAAAGGTTTCGGGAGTGCTATTCACAAAATTTTCGATTAACCAGGCGGGTTTATGGTTCAATAATGATTCAAGGTAGTTTGGTCTATATCTCACCAAGCTGGAAAGATAAAACATCACCGCATAGATTGCGAGAACTTCATTCATAGGTAACGGTGTAGTATGTGTTGCGTCCTGGTAAGGAAGAGCTAAATCAAATCCATTATGATCGTCATAATAATGAACACTAAAATGAGGGTTCAGAGCATCGATAATCTTCTGAAAAAGAACATTTTCGTTAACCATATCAATACTATTCATTGGAATAGGTGTTATGTCTTGAAAAAATCTGTGAGAGAGCAATTCTTGAGGAGGTATGTCAAAAACGGGGTAAAACAGTGGATATATTTGCACTTCTTGATAGGCATTTAAAAAATTTGAGTGTAGATTTAAGAATTCATTCAGCCCAGGCCTTGCAGGAATACCAAGAACTGTCCATGCTTGGTTTTGAGGTCTATGGGTTAGTATTGCTGCAAGTGACGATAAAATTTTACCGTTTCCATAGTTTACCATTAGATATTCGCGGTTAATATCAGTCGGGTAGCCTAACAATGACGAAATATTCAGAGTTGAGTTTATAGCCGTTGATATAACTGTGGAGGTCTCCGCTTCGTAAAATATTGGGAAAATACCATCGCATACCCTTACTATTTCCAGTTGAAAATCTGTATTCGTTGTACTTGTCTTGTAACTAAGACCATGCGTTACTGCTTGGTTTGTTCTGCCCATAATCATTTGTGGGTTTTTTAACAAGAGGTACGCTTTGACCAAATTGAGGAAGCTATAATAGTACAGCAAACTACTTGAGCGATAATGAAGAGTTTTTGCTGAACCATAGTAGGATTTTGCTTGCCTCACAAAAGCCTGAAGGTACTGAAATATTTCCTGATGGAGTGATTGCGGTTGGAGTCCCTTGGTTTGTATTAAATTTAGTCCAACTTCTTCCACTTCGGAATAGTACTCTAGGGTACTCCATAGCGCTCGCTCTATCTCAATATTTGTGAGTAGTGAAGCTCTTCTTTTCTCGCTAACAGGTAGCCTTGCCCAACCATCAAAACTACGAGCCATTGGCAACACTGTTTGTGACATGCTTTCCTCCACATCTTATTCCAGGCAGTATAACACGGAATGGAAAAAAGCACATCTGATATAGGAGAAAATATTAAGAGGTTCGCACAATGAAACAGCCTGTTGAAAAACCCTCTTAAGGATGAGCCTGTTATGTTAGCCGGGCATATCCAGCAAGAAATCAAGAGGGTACATGAGGGCCTGGAGATGGTTGGGTTGCTGGAGGGTCTTGCACATTTTGAATAGTCATATACTTGTTTGGTTCTAGCTCGATAATCACATCTGAAACA
>WNFI01310967.1_pt1 | contig 12801 bp, 10 predicted proteins | sample 5400471 | NCBI WGS metagenome assembly WNFI01 (sample SAMN13153348, study PRJNA577476) | soil metagenome | isolation source: 100 cm saprolite on Douglas fir-dominated hillslope | place: USA:California | collected 2013-09-17
GCCCAAGCACCTGGACGAGAAGGTGGCCCGGCTGCACCTGGACGCGCTCGGCGTCCGGCTCACCACCCTCACCAAGGAGCAGGCCAGCTACATCGGCGTTCCGGTCGAGGGCCCGTACAAGCCCGACCACTACCGTTACTGAGGATCTATGAGCGCGCGGCGTGGCGGGCCGGTGCCCGGCGGCGCACGGGTGGCTGGTGGCGCGGCGTGGCGCGACCGCGGGGAGATGCCTGACCGCGAGTCGGCGACCGGCGCCGCGCCGCTGCGCGATGCTGCGGTCGCGAACGGCAGGGCGGAGATGAAGAGGGAAGCCGGACCGCCGCCGGACTTTGTCCTGTCGGACGTGGCCGATCCGGGTCTGGCCGCAGTAGGCCTGGCCCGGATCGGCTGGGCCGAGCGCGCGATGCCCGTGCTCGGCCTGATCCGGGACAGGTTCGAGCGGCAGCACCCGTTCGCCGGGCTCGCGGTCGCCGCCTGCCTGCACGTCACCGCGGAAACCGCGGTTCTCGTGAACCTGGTCACGGCGGGCGGCGGGCGGGTCCACCTGGCCGCGTCCAACCCGCTGTCCACCCAGGACGACATCGCCGCGGCGCTGGCCGCCTGCCCCGGGGTCACCGTCCACGCCCGGGCGGGCGTCGACCGGGAGACCTACTACGAGCACATCCACCGGGTCCTGGACGCCGCTCCCGGCCTGGTCGTCGACGACGGCTGCGACCTGGTGAACACGCTGCATACCGAGCGGCCTGAGCTGCTGGCGGGCGTGCGCGGAGGCTGCGAGTCGACCACGACCGGGGTGGCCCGGCTGCGCCGGATGGCAGCGGAGGGAACGCTCGCGTTCCCCATGGTTGCGGCCGACGACTCGCGGACCAGGCGCATGTTCGACAACTTCTGCGGCACCGGGCAGTCGGTGATCGACGGGATCCTCCGGGCTACCAACACGCTGCTGGCCGGCAAGGTCGTCGTGGTGGCCGGCTACGGGCCATGCGGCAGCGGGATCGCCGACCGGGCCCGGGGCCTCGGCGCCCAGGTCATCGTCACCGAGGTCGACCCCGTCCGGGCCCTTGACGCTCTCATGCGGGGGTTCCGGGTGCTGCCGATGGCCGCGGCGGCGCCGCTCGGCCAGGTGTTCATCACCGCGACGGGGTCTCGCGACGTGATCGGCCCCGAGCATATGGCCCTGATGCGCGACGGTGCGATCCTGGCCAACGCGGGCCATTTCGACGTCGAGGTGGACGTGCGGGCGCTGGCCGGGCTCTCCGTCGCGGTCCACCCGGCCGTCCGCCCGCACGCCGACGAGTACCTGCTGACCGACGGCAGGCGGGTGATCCTGCTGGCTGAGGGACGAGTAGTCAACCTGGTCGCCGGCGAAGGCAACCCGGCCGCGGTGATGGACGTGTCGTTCGCCGTGCAGGCGCTCGCCCTCGCCTGGCTGGCCACGGCGGCGGGCGACGATCAGGCGGCATGGCCGGATGGCCTGCCGCCTGGCGTGCACGAGGTGCCTGCCGAGATCGACGCCCAGATCGCCACGCTCGCGCTGGCCTCCCTGGGCGCCGAGATCGACGCGCTGACCCCCGTTCAGAGGGATTATCTGGAGTCCTGGCGTCAGGGGTCCTAATCGCGGCAGCTACGCCGGCGGCGGGACGGCCGTCGGCTGGTGCCCGGCCGCGGGCGGCTGCCACACGGCCTCGAACTCGTCGCCAGTGAGCTGCTGGCTGCCCGCCGCGCTCTGCAGTGCGAGATCGAGGCCGTCTTTGCGCATCCGCATGTCGAGGTAGAGCAGGACGGTCACTCCGGCACTGATCGGCCGCGTCACCGCCCCAGCGACGATGCTGCCGACCGAACCGATGATCACCGCGGCGACGGTACGTGCCGCGGCCAGGCCGAAGATCCCGCCGGATCCCCCGGCAAGGGTCTCCACGATGGAGAAGGGGACTTGCAGCACGAGGCTGGCGAAGAAGACGATGATCGCGGCCAGCAGCAGGATTCCGAAGACGCGCCAGAAGCTCCGCCTGACCAGTCGCCAGGACCTGACGAGGGCGCCGGCCGGGCCCTGCCGCTCCAGTACTACGGCCGGGATGGCCAGGCTGAGCATGACCGAGAGCCAGATGGTCAGGCAGATCGACGCGATGCCGCCGAGCGCGCCCACGACGATCGCGGCCGCGGTGATGTGCGCCAGCGCCAGGATGACGACCAGGACTGCCACCGCGGCCCACGGGGCGACCACGCAGAGCGCGGTCAAGGCGATGGCCCCGATGATCGCGGGCAGCCGCGGCAGGGCGAGCTGCCACGCCTCGCCCATGCTCAGCTTGCGGCCAAGCACGCCGCGTCCGATGACCACGGTCAGCAGGCCGGTCAGGATGAGCTCCACCAGGAGGCCGACGGCGAAGAGGCCCAGAAGCGACGGCAGCACGACCGCGAAGACCTCGAACAGCACGTGCCTGGCCTGGGCGTGTGTCAGGGGCTGCCCCGAGGAAATGTGCAGGTTGGTCAGCACGCCGCGTAGGGCCAGCGAGACCGCTGCCGAGGCGATGCCGTAGCAGGTCAGCAGGATCGCCGAGAGGCCGAGCGTGGCCGCCGGGTTCTGCCGGATCGACGTGAGCGCCCCGCTCAGGATCTCGCCGACGGCCAGCGGGCGGAGCGGTATACCGCCAGGCTCGGGCCCGGATCTTCCGTAGCCCGGGTAGCCGTAGCCCGGGTAGCCGTAGCCGGGCTGGCCGTAGCCGGACATTTTTCTCCTCGACGGGCCGACGCGAGCCCTATCAGCGAGGCGTGCGCCACCGGATGGCGCCCATACTTGCACGACTTCAGATGTCGTGCGGGAGTTCTGTTGCGATAACGTTACAAACTTCGCGAACTGTCCCAGTGGATCGATCCGCCCAAGCTGTCGGCTAGCGGGCAGCGTGCCGTCGGCGCACACTCGTGATGTGGAGACTCCCGCGCTGCGGTGGCTCGATCCGCCGCAAGGCCCGGCGATCGCGCTGCTGGATCAGACCAGGCTCCCGGCCGAGGAAGCGGTCGTCACCTGCGCGGATGTCCCGGCCCTGGTGGGCGCGATCCGCCGCCTGGTGGTCCGCGGGGCACCGATGCTCGGGGTGGCGGGCGCCTTCGGGGTCGCGCTCGCCGCCTACCGCGGTGACGACGTGGCGGCCTCCGCTGCCCTGATCGAGGGGGCCAGGCCGACCGCGGTGAACCTGGGGTGGGGGGCCCGGCGCGCGCTGGCCGCATACCAGCGGGCCTCTCCGCGGGCGAGGGCACGGCCTTCGCCGTGATCCTCGCGGCGCACCGGGCCGGCCGGCTGGCCCGACTCTGGATCGACGAGACCAGGCCGTTGCTGCAGGGCGCGCGGCTGACCGCGTACGAGGCGAGGCGGGCGGGCCTGCCGCACGCGGTGCTGGCCGACTCGGCTGCCGCGTCGCTGCTGGCTGCCGGGGAGGTCGACATCATCCTGACCGGGGCCGACCGCATCGCGGCGGACGGCAGCGTCGCGAATAAGGTCGGCACGTACGGCCTCGCGGTGCTGGCCAGGCACCACGGGGTGCCGTTCGTGGTGGTGGCGCCGGTCTCCACCGTCGACCTGGCCACCCCGCACGGATCGGCCATCCAGGTCGAGCATCGGCCGCCCGAGGAGGTCACCAGCCTGGCGGGCGTGCCGGTGGCGCCGGCGGGCACTCCCGGGTACAACCCGGCCTTCGACGTGACGCCGCCGGAGCTGATCACCGCCGTCGTGACCGAACAAGGGGTCGCACAACCGGTCACAACGGGTACGCTGCGTGTTCTGAGTGCGGGACCAGCAGTGACAAGAGGTCCCTCGCCATCGCTTACGTGGAACGATGAGGTATATGAAGGGTCGCGTGCTGGTCGTCGATGACGACGCCGCTCTCGCCGAGATGCTGGGGATCGTGCTCCGCGGGGAGGGCTTCGAGCCTACGTTCGTCGCCGACGGTGACAAGGCGATGGACGTGTTCCGTGATACTCACCCGGATCTCGTGCTGCTCGATCTCATGCTGCCCGGCATGGACGGCATCGATGTCTGCCGGCAGATCCGGGCCGAGTCCGGGGTGCCGATCGTGATGCTCACCGCCAAGAGCGACACGGTCGACGTGGTGCTCGGGCTGGAGTCGGGCGCGGACGACTACATCGTGAAGCCGTTCCAGTCCAAGGTGCTGATCGCCAGGGTCAGGGCCAGGCTGCGCCGGACCGAGGACCCGGCGCCGGAGACGCTGCAGATCGGCGACGTGAGCATCGATGTCGCTGGGCACGCGGTGACCCGGGCCGGCGAGCCGCTGAACCTCACTCCGCTCGAGTTCGACCTGCTCGTCGCGCTGGCCAGGAAGCCGCGCCAGGTGTTCACCCGCGAGGTGCTGCTGGAGCAGGTCTGGGGCTACCGTCACGCCGCGGACACCCGGCTGGTCAACGTGCACGTCCAGCGGCTGCGTGCCAAGATCGAGAAAGACCCGGAACGCCCCGAGATCGTGGTCACGGTCCGAGGGGTCGGGTACAAGGCGGGACCGGGCTGATCCGCGGCCTGGCGTGGCCCGGCCGGCGGTCCCCCCGCGGCCGGTTCAGCGGAGGAAGGTCATGAAGGCGGCAGCGACCAGCAGCGCCGGCGGCGAGCCACCCACCGCCGCACTGAGCCTCGGTGAAACACGGAGCCTCGATCAGACACGGGGCCTCGATCAATCACGGGGCGTCGGGGCGGCGCGAGTGCCGTCCGGGAAGCCCCGGCGCCCGCCGGGCGTCGGCCCGGTCGTCACGGTGCCCGATACCATCCGGCGACTGCGCGAGCTGGCCGGGCGCAATGCAGCCCGCCTCCGCCGCCGCCTCGCCGCCGCGCACGGAGTGCTCCGCGCCAGCTGGCTCCGGTCACTGCAGCTCCGCGTGGTCACGACCACCCTGGTCATCTCCGCCGTCGTGGTCACGGTGCTCGGCTTCTTCCTGATGCAGCAGATAACGTCGGACCAGCTGAAGGCCAAGGAGACGCAGGCCGGCCTCGTGGTCCAAAGTGGCCAGATCACCGCGCGGACCCAGCCGGGCGTGGGCTCGCGCCCCAACAGCAACGACACCCCGGGCCTCATGTGGTCGATCGTGCACCAGCTTCAGGCCAGCGGACCGGAGAGCGACTACGCCGTCGCGATCCTGCTGGCCCCCGACTACGCGGGGCCGGTCTACCGGCTCGGGCAGACGGCCGGCATCGTGACCGAGCAGATCCCCGGGCGGCTCGTCGCCAAGGTGAACGGCCTGCAGAAGAGGAACGAGAGCCCGGTGAGCTTCACGCCGGCGGCCATGAGCTATAACGGCCACCCCGTGGCCGGGCTCGTCTACGGCGCCCCCGTCGGCAGCTACTACCAGCTGTACTACTTCTTCCCGCTGACCCAGGTCCAGCAGACCCTGACACTGATCCAGCGCACGCTCTTGGTCACCGGCCTGGCCCTGGTCTTCCTGTTCGCAGGGATCGCCGCGCTGGTCACGCGGTGGGTCGTGGCACCGGTCCGGCAGGCGGCCGGCAGCGCCCACCGGCTGTCCACGGGAAACCTCAGCGAGCGGATGCCAGTGCGCGGAGCGGACGAGCTGGCGGCCCTGGCGACGTCGTTCAACGAGATGGCGACCAGCCTGCAGGACAAGATGAACGCGCTGGAGGATCTCTCCCAGGTGCAGCGCGTGTTCGTGTCCGACGTCTCGCACGAGCTGCGCACGCCGATGACGACGATCAGGTTCGCCGCCGACGTGCTGTTCGCGAGCAGGGAGCAGTTCGACGCCCCCGTGGCCCGCTCGGCGGAGCTGCTGCAGAGCCAGCTGGAGCGGTTCGAGACGCTGCTCACTGATCTGCTGGAGATCAGCCGGTACGACGCCAACGTGGCGGTCCTGGACCCGGAGCCGGTCGATATCTGCGATCTCGCGCGGCACGCCGCCGACGTGGCGCAGCACCTCGCCGAGCGCCGCGGCGCCAAGATCGAGTTCAGGCTTCCGGCCGAGCCGTGCGTGGCCGACGTGGACCGCGCCCGGGTGGAGCGCATCTTGCGGAACCTGCTGGTCAACGCGGTCGAGCACGGCGAAGGCAAGGACGCGGTGGTGACCGTGGCCGGCGATTCCGCCGCCGTGGCCGTGGCGGTGAGGGACTACGGGATCGGCCTCGCCGCAGGCGAGGAGCGGCTCGTGTTCGATCGCTTCTGGCGCGCGGATCCGGCCCGGGCGCGAACCACCGGGGGCACCGGTCTGGGCCTGGCCATCGCGCTGGAGGACGCCAGGATCCACGGCGGATGGCTGGAGGCCTGGGGCGAGCCCGGCCGGGGCTCGGTGTTCCGGCTCACACTGCCGCGGACGGTCGGCGCTGAGCTGGCCGGATCGCCGCTGCCCCTCGCCCCTGACGGGGCGGAGGTAGCCGAGACCGCAGCCACGGTCCGCCTGGCCGGCGGACATGGCACGGTCCGGATGACGGACGAGATTCCCGCCCTCCGCCTGGCCGATGCATCTGGCGCAATTCGCATGGCCGAGAATTCCGGCGCGGCCGGCCGGGCCGGCCTGGCCGCGGCGACCGCGGGGGCCGTGGCCGCAGCGGCCGCCGCCGATCCTGCCTCGCATGATGGTCCTGGCCGGTGATCGGTTCGAGGCACGCTCATCGGAGCGCAGAAAGGCTGGCCGGGTCGCCAGCCCTGGCCCTAGGGGGGTCGACCCCCCTTCAACCCCCCGCCGCGGAGCAAGCTCCGCGCAGCCGATCGCGGAGCCGCCCGGCCCGGGGTGGAGCGCCACGCAGATCGTGACCGGCTTCGTCGCGGCCAACGCCAGCTTTGCCAGCGACCACGAGGTGGGCCGGCAGTACCTCGACGCCGCGGAGCAACGCACCTGGAAACCCGGCTGGGCTGTCAACGTGTTCAGCGGCATGACGACGGGGCCCCCCGTCAGCTACGGGAAGCAGTTCGACGCCAGCGAGCCCGGCGGAACTACCAGGGTCGTCGTCGTCGTCACCGGCCTGCGGGTGGCGACGCTGACGGCCACCGGGCAGTCACTGGTCTCCTCCGGCTCGCCCAAGCAGAACTACCAGTTCACGCTCATCAAGAACAACGGCCAGTGGCGGATCATCAACCCGCCGCCGTACCTGCTGCTGACCCAGCCCGACTTCCAGCGCGTATACCAGCCGCGAAACCTGTACTTCCTCGCCGGGTCGGGTCAGACGCTGGTGCCCGATCCGGTGTTCGTGCCGCAGCAGGACACGAATGCCCAGCTGGCCACCGGGCTGGCGACCGCGCTGCTGCAAGATCCCAAGGGGTGGCTTCAGGGGGCAGCACGTACGGGATTCCCGCAGAACTCCCATTTGATCGGCCAGGTAAAGATCGACGGCCCTAACGCAATCGTCGACCTGGGCGGCAAGGCGTCCACCGCTGATCTGTCGCAGCAGGAGCGGATGGCCGCGCAGCTGGCCTGGACGCTCGCCAGCGGGCCCGCGCCGATTCAGTCGGTCGAGCTGGAAATCAACGGCCGCCCGTTGCAGATCGCGGGCAGCCAGCTTCAGCTGCTTGGGACGTACAGCGACTGGGTGCCCACCCCCTCAGCGGGATCCAGCCTGTACTACATCGGCAGCGGCGGAACGGTTCATGCGCTGTCCGGCGTCGGGCCGCCAGGTTCGGGGCAGCTGGGCGGCGTTACCCCGGTGACCGGCGCGGGGGGTAAAGGCCGCCCTGAGACAGTGGCCCTCGTCCTCCGGCGCCTGCACCTCGCTGAGCTGGGATCGGCACGGTGATCTCTGGATCACTGCTGGAGGCAGCGTCTGGATGCTGCCAGCAGGCAAAGACTCCGCCTCCCCGGTCTCCCCGGCGGGGGACAACGTGACCGCGTTCCGGGTGGCCCCGGACGGCGTCCGGGCCGTCATGATCGTCAACGGCACCCAGCTGCAACTCGTGGCCATCATTCACACTGGCAGCCCGTCTGCCTCATTTGGAGACCCGGTGGCCATTGGCGGCTCGGGCATCACCGATCCCGAGGCACTGACCTGGTACGACGCGAACAACATGATCGTCTTGGACGGGGGCTCATCGGGAGGTCAGCTCGACGAAGTCCCCCTCAACGGCGGCCAGCCCATCCCGATCGCGTCCGAGGGCAACATCGTGTCGGTGACGGCCACGAGCCCCTCGGGTCCCAGCCCGAACATCGCGGTCGGCCTGTCCGGCGGCCAGATCATGGTCGCGGCGAACCTGGGAGCATTCGAGAGCACGCACGCCACTGGTCAGGCGCCGGTCTACCCGGGCTGAGCAATCCGGAGCCGCGCAATCCGGCCTGTCCGAATCGGGGCTCTGCATGCCCTGGGCCCAGCGGGGACGACCCCCCTGCGGAGCAAGATCCGCGAGCAGATCGGACGATATGCGGTCAGCTGCGGCCTGTGCGCCAGCCGCGCGGCCCTTTTCGGCGAAGACAGCGGGCACCCCCTCCTGACATTCGCTCCGGGTGGGGCTAGCGTCGTGTCATGGCACCCGCCCGGGCCCGTGGTTGCGCCGCGCAGGCTTCCCCACCAGCGGGAAGGCTGCTGCGGCAAGCCGATGCCAGCCGCAGGCGAAACGGCCCACGTAAGGCGACTTCTTGTCGACTGATCACGGTGCGGCTTAGAGGTAAGTCCTGCCCCGCCGGGAGATCCGACGTCTCCCGGGTAGGGAGAAGGGCAGTAGTGGCTCACGCGGCTGCGAGCCCCTCAGCAGGCGGATGTGGGGTCGAAGACCAGGTCGGCCGGGCGGGTGCCGCGTTTAGTCCGGGCAGAAGGGGGTTCCCAAGTGGACATCATCTTCAAGGGCCGGCACACGGACGTGCTGGATCGATTCCGCAAGCACGCGACGGCGAAGCTCGCCAAGATCGGAAAGCTGGACCAGACGTTCTCCAAACTGGAATCGCGGCTGCGCCGCGCGGGTGACCGGCGCAAGTGCCGGCATGGCGCGCACGCCGCTGTCCGGCTGATCGACCTGCCCGTGGCCGACGATGCCACGGTGGAGCTGACCCGCGTGCGGCCGGAGCCGGCGTCCGAAGACGCGGCGCAGGACGACGCGCGGCGGTCAGGACAGGCGGCCGACGACAGCGCGCAGGCCGATGATGTCGTCCCGATCCCGATGCAGGGAGACGGGCCCCTGGCGGTGCGGCAGAAGTACCACCGCGCCAGCCCGATGGCCATTGACCAGGCTCTGTTCGAGATGGAGCTGGTGGGCCATGACTTCTTCCTGTTCCGCGACGCCGAGGATGGTCACCCGAGCGTGGTGTACCGGCGTCGGGGCTACCAGTACGGTGTGATTCGCTTGGTAGAGGAGGTGACGGACGATACGGTCGGCCAGCCGCCGAGCCGCACGGCGTGGAGTTCGGCGAACGGCCAGGTCACGAAGGCGGCGATCATCCCGGCTCGGTAGAGACGGCGACGGCGCGCCCGGCGCGGTCGCAGGCTTGCGTTGCGGGCGCCCGTCGGCAAGAGTTTGATCACAGCGCACCGCGATGTGGGCGAGGCCTGCGCGCCGGCCGTGCCGAGCGCGATCGCGGGACGGTCAGGGAGGAGGCATCATGGGCGACAGCCCCGGCAGCAGCGCGGCCGCCCAGGATGCCTCGCCGCGGACGGAGCCGATCCGCACGATGATCGTCGATGATCACGCCCTGTTCCGCCGCGGCCTCGAGATGGTTCTGGAGGGCGAGCCGGACATCGATCTGGTCGGCCAGGCGAGCGACGGAGCCGAGGCCGTCGAGAAGGCGGCCGCGTCGCTGCCCGATATCGTCCTGATGGACATCCGCATGCCCCGCAGCAACGGGATCGAGGCGTGCCGGGCGATGAAAGAGGCCGCCCCGAGCGCCAAGATCGTAATTCTCACGATCAGTGACGAGGAGGAGGACCTCTTCGAGGCGATCCGGGCCGGGGCGAGCGGCTACCTGCTCAAGGACATCCCGCTGGACGAGGTCGCCGACACGGTCCGGGCGGTACACGGCGGTCAGTCCCTGATCAACCCGTCCATGGCGGGCAAGCTTCTCACCGAGTTCGCCGCCCTGGCCCGGCGCGACGAGGAGGAGCGCGCCCAGGAGGTGCCGGCCCCGCGGCTGACCGAACGGGAGATGCAGGTACTCAAGCTCGTTGCCCGCGGGATGAACAATCGCGACATCGCCAAGGAGCTGTTCATCTCCGAGAACACGGTGAAGAACCATGTCCGCAACATCCTGGAGAAACTGCAGATCCACTCCAGGATGGAGGCGGTCATGGTCGCGGTCCGGGAGAAGCTGATCGAGTTCACCTGACCGCCGCGTTCCATCCATAACGCGGGTTCGCGGCGTGGTCCTGTTAGGTCACGCGAGAGATCGCCTTTCGCAGCCGCGGCTCCAGGCTGGCCGGCTGTACCTGGCCGACATCGACGTTGTCACACCCCACCCAGGAGGCGGCGTCCCGGAGCGCGCGCGCCATGGCCTCGGTGGCGGACGGCGTCTCGAGCGAGAGCTTGCGCGCGACCAGTGTCCGGCCGCTGCGCGCCGGATCGACGCGGCCGACGATGCGTCCCCGCGCCAGCAGCGGCATCGTGAAGTACCCGTGCACGCGCTTCGCCCGCGGCACGTAGGCCTCCAGGCTGTGCTCGAAGCCGAACATCCGAAGCGTCCGCTTCCGGTCCCAGATGAGCGAATCGAACGGCGACAGGAGCGTGACCCGGTGCCGGCCGTGCCCGGGAAGGGTAGCTGGGCCGGGAAGGGTGGGCGGGCTGGGAAGGGTGGGTGGGCTGGGCGATATTGAGTCCGGGTCCGCCCAGGCGGGGACCGCCGGCCCCACGCGCGGCCCGGCGATCTCGACCGGCGTCAGCCCGGCCGCCGCCGCGGCATCGTCCGCCGAGATGGCCTGGCCGTCCTGCCGCTGGCCTGCGCCGCCGAACCGCAACCGCTGGTAGTCGGCCAGGTCGGCGCGGGTCACCACACCGAGGGCGCGGGCGGCGACCGCCGCCAGATGCGTGAGGCACTCGGCATCCGTGGGATCGGCGCGCAGCAGTTCCGGCGGCAGCACGCGCTCCGGCAGGTCGTACACCCGCCGCCAGCCGATCCGGCGCGCGCAGATGACATGGCCGGTGTCGAGCAGCCACTCGACGGCGACCTTCGTCTCCGACCAGTCCCACCAGGCCCCCCCGTTCCTGGCCCCGCCCAGCTGGGTGGCGTTCAGCGGTCCGTCGGCCCGGAGCCTGGCCAGGACCTCGGCGCAGGCTCTCTCGGAGATCTCGTGCCAGCGCATGCCCCGGGCCGCGAACGCCCGCCGCCGGAACGCGTAGTACGGCCATTCCTCGATGGGCAGCACGCAGGCGGCGTGCGACCAGTACTCGAAGGCATCCGGCCGGCCGGGATTCCAGTAAGCGCGCTCGATCCGCTCTCGGGGCACGGCTCCCAGCCGGGCGTACGCGACAAGCTCGTGGGACCGCGCGAGCACGCTGATCGTGTCCAGCTGAACCGCGCCGAGCCGCCGGAGCATGCCGGACACCCCGCCGCGCCGCGCCTGGCTGCCGACGAACCCCTGCGCCCGGAGCGTTATCAGCCGGGCATCGTCCGGGGACAGGGTCAGCTGCGGTGCGGGACGGGGAGGGCTCGCCACGAGGCGAGACTAGCCGCGAACTCTGACATTCCGTGCGCTGCGTTATGGACGATGTCTCGAAGGCGCCGGCGGGACGCCAGGCCGGCCTAGTACCAGTCCTCGAAGATGTTGGTGGCGAGCGCGAGCAGGCCGCCCACGACGGCCAGGCCGAGGCCGATCCAGAACACCACCCAGGTCGGGCCGAAGACGAGCGCGAGGCCGCCGGCCAGGAAGCCGGCCACGATGATCGAGACCGCGACCCAGGACACGGCCCGGCCGTGGAATGTCGGCGGATACGAGACCGGGGTTCCGGCGGTCTGGGGCACGAACGCGGTCTGCTCCGCCAAGCCCGCGGGCCCGGGCCCCGCGGCAGCGCTGCCGAAAGTGCCCGGCTCCACCTGGTGCGACATCCGCGCTCCTCCTCTCGTCCGGCTGCTCGCGTGCTCTTTACCGTGTCAGGGCTCTTGCTCATATATTGTGGCCAGGCCCATGCCCCGGGGAGCACCTGCCCCTACGGTATCGGCCTTACGATGAGGGCTCGGCTTCACCCCGGGTCTCGCCTACCATGGCTGTAGGCACGGTGGCAGGAGCCCGCCGCGATGCCCTTCGCCCGCCCGGTCGGCGCCCCCTGGTTCGGGGCACAGTGATCCGGGGCCCCGCCGGTCAGGGTCCCGTGGTCCGGGGCAGAGCGGTCCGGGCGGAGCGGCCGCGGCAAGGCGGGCGCACCGGGCCAGTGAGCCAGACGATCCGCGAGGAGCGCGACGCAAGTGCCAGCCATCATCGATAGTGTCCTTCGCGCAGGAGAGGGCAAGATCCTGCGCAAGCTCAAGCGGATAGCTGATCAGGTCAACTCGATCGAAGAGGACTTCGCCGCGCTGAGCGACGCCGAGCTTCGCGCGCTGACCGATGAGTTCCGGCAGCGGCATGCCGACGGCGAGTCGCTCGACGACCTGCTGCCCGAGGCGTTCGCGACCGTCCGCGAGGCCGCTAAGAGAACCCTGGGCCAGCGGCATTTCGACGTGCAGCTGATGGGCGGCGGCGCCCTGCACATGGGCAACATCGCCGAGATGAGGACCGGCGAGGGCAAGACGCTCACGGCCGTGCTGCCCGCCTACCTGAACGCCTTGCCCGGCAAGGGCGTTCATGTGGTCACCGTCAATGACTACCTGGCCAAGCGCGACTCCGAGTGGATGGGGCGGATCCACCGGTTCCTGGGCCTCGAGGTGGGCGTGATCCTGGCCCAGATGGAGCCG
>WNFI01686086.1_pt1 | contig 12800 bp, 7 predicted proteins | sample 5400471 | NCBI WGS metagenome assembly WNFI01 (sample SAMN13153348, study PRJNA577476) | soil metagenome | isolation source: 100 cm saprolite on Douglas fir-dominated hillslope | place: USA:California | collected 2013-09-17
CGTGTTGAACATTTCGATCCTCGGGATGAGGCGCATGCGTTCGCCCAGATGGAACGGGCGGTCGACGCCGAAGTCGAATGTGAAGAAAGCATTGTCCTTTCGCAAAGTATTGCGTCCCAGGTCGACGCCGTTCACAAAACGCGGCTCGGGGGTAATCGGCTGCGCCGAGTGCGCCTGCATGCGAACGTTGCCGTGGAAGCCCCAGGGCAGATCGGCTACAGAGTAGGCGTTGAACTTGTGGCGCTCGTCGCGGTCGCTGTAGGCGTACTCGCTCTTGAGGTTGAAAAGATTTGCGTAGCGGAACGTGAACGGGTCACGTTCGTTGGAATCATCGTCCCGGTCGCTCGAGTAAGTGTAGTTCGCATCAAAAAGGAAGTGATGGCTCATGCGCTTACGTATGCCGATGGTGAAGCCACGGTAGAGCGATTTCGCCGAACTAACTGTGTCTGTGATTGTGCCAACCTTCGGGAAGGGAGTGAAACTGGCGAAGCCTGCTAACGAGCTCAGGTATGTGGCCGTATCACCGCTGGTGGGGATGCATACACCGGGTTGCTGCCAGGTCGCTCCCATATTGGTACAGACTTGGGCTGCCGTGGCTCCTTTGTCATTTGGATCGGTTGAGACCGTAGCTGCCGGCACCGGTGCGACGTTGGGATTGGTGAAGCGGGTGAGGTGAACGCCCTTGGACATGGTGAAATCCACGTAGGCAGCGTAGTCGCCGACGAGCTGCTGTTCATAGCCCACATTCGTCGTGTAAATGCGCGGGTTGGCGTAGCTCTTGCTGAATACGGTGACACCTGCTCCCACAAGAGGCAGCGTTGCCGGCTGAACCGTAACAGTGCCAGGGTAAGTCGGTGGGACTCCGCCTGTTCCTGCTCCCGTATCAAAGCCTGTGCCTGCCACGATTTCCTGCTGCTGCACGCCGTTGGTAGTGATGGCACCGGTCTGGGTCAACATGTTCTGACGTGCGTTGAAAATTCCCCAGCTCGCCCGGAGCGCGGACTTGCCGTTACCGCGAATGTCCCAAGCGAAGCCAATACGCGGCTGGAACTCCTTGTACTGGTTGGGGAGGAATCCAGTCGAATCAAAGGCGGGATTGCCAAGGTAATCCTTGTAGGAGGTACTGGATGGCGGAACGGTGGGATCCGGGAACTTCTGGGCATCCCAGCGCAATCCATAGTTGAAGGTGAAGTTTCGCCAGATTTTCCATGTGTCCTGAATGAAGAGAGAGTAGTCTTCGTTGGCTATGTTGGCTCTTCCGGACTGATCGAGTGATTCCGTCGAAGTGGTAGGACCGTGTTGAAGATATAGAAGCAATGGACCACCAGTGAAGGCACTTCCACCCGGACAGTTTCCATTGGCCACAAGCGATATGTCTGTGAAAGTTCCGTCCGCGCATTCCGCTGCAGTCGGGCCAAATCCATTTCGCGAATGTCGGTACGATAAAAAAGCTCGTCGATGGTTGGCTCCAAAAAGAAAGGCTGTCCGAACCGGAAGGTGGGGCCAAAGCCCATTGCCGTGTCCGGCACGCTGGATGGGTTGATCGTGCCCCGCGGCCTGAGCTCGCGCGCGTATGTGAAATGCGCTTCGTTCAGCATGGTATTGGAGAGAGTGCTGAACCAGTTGGTGCTGACGGCTTGAATCTTGGAGGGGCCCTCGATACCGTTGGCGGAGGTGCCATAGGTAGGAACGTCGAAGGTCTCGTTCGGATTCTTGGACCAGTCGTAGTTGTAGGAACCGAAAATCTGGTTCCTGGCATTCAAGTTGTAGTCCACGCGCCCAAAGATTGCGGCATTTCTCACCTGATGGATGACGGGCTGTCCTTCATCGGTGTTCTTGAAGGGCGACGGAAACGCCGCCGTCTTAAAGAAATTCAGGAGCGCAACGCGCTGGCATTCCCCGCTCGCGTTTATCGCGGCATCGTCCGTTCCCGCAACCGGGGTTGCCACGGAACAGGCCGGCCCGAGTGGCGCACTGAGATTTGCCCGCGTCAGGTTCTCGCGGATGCCCTCACCGGCGGCGAAGAAAAATAGCTTGTCCTTGATGAGGGGGCCGCCGAAGCTGCCGCCGAACTGATTGCGGCGAAAACCGTCGAGTGGCTTGCCGTCCGAGGTGGCCGCAGTCAAGGCTTCGGTGCGGAAGTATTCAAAGCCAGAGCCGTGAATGGCGTTGGTACCGGATTTCGTGACGACGTTGATTACCCCGCCCGCGCTGCGGCCGAACTCCGCGTTGGCGCCGCTCGCCGTGATTTGAAACTCCTTTACGGCTTCCAGCGTAATGTCGATCGCCGCGCGCTGGCCACCCATCTGCTCCCCGAAGAATCCGTTGTTGTAGTCGCCGCCGTCGAGGCTGATATTGTTAAAAATGCCGCGCTGCCCGTTGATGTTGATTTCGTCGCCGTCCGGCCCCTGGGAAATGCTGACGCCGGGGGTCAGAGTGAGCAGGTCTTCAAACTTGCGCCCGAGAACGGGAGTAGTAGCCACGGCCAATTCATCAAGGGTGGAAGAGGATTCCGTTTTTGTAACTTCCACGATGGGCACGTCGGTGACGACAATCTGCTGTGCGACAGAAGAAACCTTCATTGTTACTGGCAGCGTGATGGTTTGCCCTACGGTGAGATTTACATTTTCCTGAACGATTGTGGCGAACCCGGCTTTGTTGATGGTGAGGGTGTAGCGCCCTGGCGCAAGACTCAGAAAGGCGAAATGGCCGTCCGTGTTGGTGGTATCCGTCTGCGTGAAGTTGGTGTCCAAATTTTTTGCTTCGACGGTCGCGCCCGCGACGCTTCCGCCCTTCTCATCCAGAACATCTCCCTGGACGGTTCCCGCAGTGATCTGCGACTGCGCCCACCCCAGTGAAGCACAACACAACGCAAGCGCGAGCACAAAAAAAGCACACAGCAATTTTTTCATTTTCTCTCCCCCAGACATCACATCCCCTATTCGCACGAGCCATGGAATTCCCCAGAAGGTTGGGGCGGCTCGCAAGAACTTATGCTGCGAGGGAGTTTATGCCGAGACGGTCCAAAAGCACAAGAGTCGTGCCTGTGGAGACCTTAAGTGCTTCGAACCAAGTTTTGAATGCAATCCATCGGTCTACGGGAATGCACCACGGATGTTGCGCGATGGATGGGCGCGACGTCAGCTATAATCGCGGCCCGTGGAAACAATTCTCGATTCGATTCGCGTCGTGGAAATGACGGAGGCGCTCGCCGGCCCGTATTGCGCGATGCTGCTCGGCGATTTTGGCGCGGACGTGATCAAGGTCGAGCGGCCGGGAACCGGCGACCAGTCCCGCGGCTGGGGCCCGCCGTTTGTGGAAAGCGAGTCCGCCTACTTTCTTGCGGCGAATCGCAACAAGCGATCGATTACTCTCAACTACGATCATCCGCGCGGCGCGGAAGCGTTGCAGAGACTCCTCGCGAGCGCGGATGTTTTTATTAACAACCAGCCATCATTGGCGTCGCTGCAAAAGCGCGGCATCGATCCGGATTCGCTGTGCGCGAAATACCCGCGGCTCATTTATTGCAGCATCACCGGGTACGGATTCACGGGCCCGAAAGCGGGGATGCCGGGTTACGACATTCTCGCGCAAGCGGAAGCCGGCGTGATGAGCTTCACGGGGGAGGCGGGCGGCGGGCCGATGCGCTATCCGATCGCGATTGCGGATATGACTTGCGGGATGTATGCGGCGATGGGGATTCTCGCGGCGCTTTTTGCGAGGGGAAAAACCGGGCGCGGACAATTGATCGACATGGCGCTTTTCGATTCGCAACTAACGTGGCTGGCGAACGCGGGGAGCAGCTACCTGAACGCAGGCGTTTCGCCCAAGCGCTGGGGAAATGCGCATCCGAACATTGTGCCGTACGAAGCGTACTGCGCCGGGGACGGCAAATATTTTGTGGTCGGAGTGGGGACTGAGGCGTTGTGGAAGAGATTCGTGCAGGTGATGAACATTCAAGACGACATTGGAAGAGATGAACGATTCACTACCAATGCGCTGAGAATCAAAAACCGGGAAATCCTCGCGCCGCTGCTGCAAAATATCTTTCAGCAGAAGCCGGCGGCAACGTGGCTGGAGAAATTTGCGGAGGCGGACATCCCAGCCGGGCCGATCAACACGGTTGCGGAGGCAATCGAGGACCGGCAGACGCGCGCGCGGGGCTTGATTGTGCAGCTCGAACATCCCGCGATCGGGATGGCGAAGAGCATCGCGAATCCTATCCGTTTTTCAAACACCCCGGTGAGCTACCGGTTGGCGCCGCCGCTGCTCGGCGAGCACACCGGCGAAATTCTGCAGGGCCTGGGCTATTCGGCGGAAGACGCGCGGGCGATGGCGGCTGATTCCGCGACCTGACGCAAGCCCCCTCGGACTAACGGAGACCTCCTACCAGGGCTGGATCCAGGAGGGGGGTACACCCCCCCATCAATGTTGCATGAATATCAAAACAAAGGACTTACTAGAATAGCATTTCGTAGGTATTTGATTCTAAAGGACATGTTTTTGGTTGTTTGGGGAAAGCAATACTTGAAAAGGCGACCCAAGAAAGTAGGCAACACTTCGCGGCTCAGGAGAGGCACAACCCAGATAAGGGTCGGAACAAGCTGCCGCAGTCGAATTGGTAGCTGGTTAACAAGAGTCTTCCGCATCCCCGGGGGGGTCTCGGATGTGTGGCAAACAAAGGACTTAAAACCACGTGTTTTGGAAGTGTGGCAAATAAAGGAGTTACGGGCGCATTTTAGGGATGTGTGGCAAATAAAGAATTTACGGCGATTTTTGCTGCAAAACGGTGCACTCCGAGGCGGTAAGGTAAACGTCTCCGCTTACACTTTTACCAGTAAATACATGTACCACACATGGCTCAAGAAATCAAATGTTTTGTTGGGAAGGTGTGGGCGCGCGGAATCGTCCTCAGATGAAATTAGCAACCCCGAAATAGGCGTGAACTCCTTCGCCGCCGCCGAGTGCTACTGCCATTCGGAATACCACGTCCTTGCCCATATAGATGGAGATGCCACCGCCGAAGCTCTGATGCATGCCGGAGAAATCCAGATCGCTGTTGCGCAAAGCCACTTTGCCGGCGTCGTAGGCCAATACCAGGCCCAAGTGGCTGCACACCGTACGAATCACACCCTCTTTGCAGGGTGCGCATTCCGCGCACAGTTTGCGGTCGTATTCGGCCTTGACGGTCATGAGATCCGGGCCGCGGAAGCGATAGTCCTTGAAAGCGCGCAAAGAGGGCTGATTATCGATGTCGCTACCGCCGATGGTTTCCTGGAGGTAAAAAGGGACGGCATGTCCCGCACTGGCATCCGACACGGAGTATTTCCAGACAACGGAGAAATAGTTCTGTTCGATCACGCCACCATGCTTCTTTTTTTCCGGGTAAAAGCGGTGTTCGACGTTGGCTGCGAAACGCCGGAAGGAGAAGTGGCCGGTGCTGGTGTCCTGGTAGAAGTTGTAGCCGACATGGTAATCGAGGGCAAACTGCTTGAGAAAGCGCTTATGAGGGTGGAGAAAAATCTCTTCGTGGACCATGGGCGGCTGCGTGGTCAGTCCGGGCGCCGTTTGCTCGGTGTACTGCTGTTGGATGGAGACGACATTCGTGCCCGTCACGCCGCCCACGCTGGGCCAGAGGCCTTCGAATTTGCCGCCGGCGGAGAGCCAGGAAACTTCGGGGAACGGAGCCGTGACTTCGATTCCAGCGGAGGTATCGCGCTGGCTGAATTTCACGGAATTATTGACGTTGGTGTTTGGACCCAAGCCGTAGAAGGTCATCATCGGCAGGGAGCGGTTGCGAGCGTATATATTGATCCCGAGCGACTCTCGCGGCGAAGACTTGTTCCAGTCTTTGTCGATGGTTAGCTGACTGCTGAATTTCAATTCGGCGAGCCAGAACTTGCGGATGGTGATCAGCGAGGCAGCCACCAACTGGTTCTGCGCGCCACCCGACTCGTTGAGGTCGCGTGCGTAGCGTCCGCCACCACCCACGCCGCTGCCGGGAACGATGCTTTGCGCTACGAAATGAAAAGGGCGCGCCCTGAAGGTAGACGAGGCACAAGCGAAGAAACTCTCCCCTTTGTGGGGTTTGTGAAAGATGTCCGAACAGTGCGACCGCCATTCGGTCCAGTCGGATGTGGAGGTTACCCAAGCGGGAGTGCCGGTAGCCGGCGCAGGAGTGGACGCGAGGGTGGTGGTCTGCGACGATGCCGAATATCCCTGACCGAGCAGGACAGCAGCCAGCACAACTGCGCGAGTAAATTGCCGCGGCCCCATCGAATTCCTTCGCGTGCTGCTCATCGGTCCTCCTCGGCTTCCCTTCCGGCTCCAGCCGTGCTTCGGTCAGTTGTTTGAACCGGCGGCACCGGCCTTGCCGGGGGCTTGGGCGCGGATTTTGGCGTAGACGCTCTGCATGTACGCCGCCGCTTGCGCTTCGGTCTTGATGGCGTTCGGGTCAACGGCGGACCGCTGATTCGGCGGAAGCAGCTTTTGCTCGAGCGCAGCGGTCTGCTGGACCTGGGCCTTGAGATGTTCATTGATGGGCTGAGCAAGCTGCGCAGGGCTCGGCGGTTCAGACTTTGCGCCGGCGCCCAGATCGATCTTTTCGTCTCGAGGCTCCTGGAGCGTGAGGTTGTCCTCGAAGGTGTTGGCAATCTTGTCGCGCAACGTGAGGTGGGAGCTGGCGACGTTGGGAAGGAGAAGCTTGAGAGCAGTGGCGATAATTGAAGTGTGATCGTAAATTCGGTGATCGATGGTTCCGGGCTGGATGTACGGGGAGATCAGCACAGCAGGAACACGCACGCCCAGGCGCGTGAAATCAAAGGACGGATCAAGGGAGATGCCGTTGTTGGTCCAAACCTTGACGTCTGGGTTCACAGTGGTGGGCGGCGGCACGTGATCGTAGAGTCCGCCGTGCTCGTCGTAGACGATCACGAGCAGAGTGGAGTTGCGGACCTTGGGGTTTCCCCAAATGGCCTTGAAAACGGTTTGGATGAGGGCTTCGCCTTCCTTCACATTGTGATCGGGGTGCTGGTCGCTGGCGGAAAAGGCGGGCTGGCCATTGCCACCGGCAGAATTTGCAAAACGAGGCTCGAGGAAACTATAGGCCGGGAGATCGTTGTCGGCGCAGGCTGGAAGAAAATCATCATTGAACGAACCAAAAAAATCGGGATTCCCGGCGAGGCCGTCGAAGGTCGAGGCCATGGTGGAATCTTGGTAGTAAATGACGGAGTCGATTTTGTTCTGGGCGAGGCGTTCGTAAATTGTCGTGGACATATTGCGCCAGTCAATTCCCATGTCCACGCGGCCCATGGAGGTCGCGCCGTGCATAAACGCGCGATTGGGAAATGTCGGGCCAGGCACGGAGGAAAACCAGCGGTCGCAGACGCAGAATTGTTGCGCCAGGTTGGTCAGCACCGGCAGCGTTTGGGGGGAGAAACATTTCATGATGCGATGCGCGGCTTGCGGATTGCCGGTTTTTCCCTCGTAGCTGCGCACAAAGCCACTCATCGAGGGATCCTGCATCACAGAAGTCTTGGCGTCGCCGTAGAGTTGAGTAAGCGTATCGAAGCCGGAGTGCCCCGGGTCAGGTGTGAAGTCCCCGGCAAAACCTGCATTGCTAGAAACTTGGGCGACTCCGCCCACGAAGTCGACGTTCGTCTCGCTCCCCTTAAGACCGTCGATCTGCCAAGTGTCGCTCTGCGCGAATCCGAGCATGTGGTCGAAGGAGCGGTTTTCCATCATGAGGACGACGATGTACTTCAGGTTATCTAGTCCGGCTGGCGGCATATACACCCCCAATGGCGTTGCGGAAATGGGCTAGCTCTGTGTAAGTAGTGAGGTTGAGGGCGCAAACCGTATCATTGCCCGCGCAATCCAACTTCATTGGGGGAATGAACCCGCACCGACTACGAACCAGCGTAGAGATGGAACGGTGCCCAAGTGAAAAAGCTTGGCGATGCAGGCCAGTGGCAGGAGGCTGAATCTGGTAGCGCCAGCCCGCCGCGGCGGGCTGGCGCTTTTTTCGGTGTCAGAATTTCAGCGGTGAGGGTGGGAAGAGAAAGAGCCGGCAGGGATGCCGGCGCTACAGAGACTCTTATGAGCCGGCGTAGAGCTGGAAGGGAGCCCAGTAGAAGGGCTTCTTAAAGACGGAGCCGGGGTCGGCGGAACGCAGCAGCCCGAGCTTGGCGTCGCGCAGGGCGGTGGCGGGGTCCTTGCCCTGGCTCAATTCGCCGTAGAGCGCGTCCATCAATTGCGGCGTGGACGCGTCGCTGACTTCCCAAAGCGCGCCAATGACGTTGTGCGCCCCTGCACGCAAGAACGCCCAGGATAGGCCGACCAAGCCTTCACCCGAATAGGCGCGCGTGCCGGAGCCGTTGCAAGCGGAGATGGTCACGAGGTTGGCGTTCAAGCGATGCTGGACGATGTCGCGCGCATAAAGCTTGTAAGAGTCCCCTTCCAGGCTGAGGATCACCGCGGATTCCAGAGGGCGAGTGCGGCTGGCGGTTCCGTGCGTGACGAAGTGGAGATAGGCAAACCGTTCCGGGTTGCTGCTGAGATACGCCGCCGGGGTGGCCTGCTTCCCTTCCAGCACTTTGCGTTTCTGGTCCGGAAAGTAGCGCGCGATGTTGGTCATTTCCGCGGGCGCCTGGGCCAACGCGGGAAAGTCGGGGTTCGGCTGCTCCGTGTTGCCGACAAGGAGGAGGCTCTTTTCTTTTGTTGCGGGGCGCATGGCCGAAGAGCCGAGCAACGTCAGCGAGCTCGCCGTGGTCAAAGTGACGTCTTCGATCCAGAAGTGCGGCTTTGGATCAGGGACGATCAAGGTCTCGAAGTTCAGCCCGTAAAGACTCTCCGCCGGGAGCAAAATCACGCGCGATCCTTTAGGAATCAGCTTTTTCGCCGGCTCGACCAGCATGGCGTACAACTTTTTCCCATCGGAACTGCCGGCGTCCTGCGCGTCGCGCATGCCCAGAAGCGCCTTTCGATAGGACTTCACCAACGGCTCAATCTCCGAGGCCTTCGGCAGCTTGAAATAAACAGTCTTCGCGGGAGTGATCACCCACAAGTAGGAGTTGTTCTGCCCAATCCAGTAGAAGACCAGGGTCGACTGAAAGCGAGCAGCTGACTGCTGAGGTTGAACGCGAGAGGACGTGGGCACGCCCTTTTGGGAAGGCTCGGACAACCCTTCGGTGAGGGTTCGGGTGCGGCTAAGTTCGGCGACACGAAGTGCGTCGTCAGGGCGATGCTTGTCGATGAGGAAGTCGATGTAGGCGTCGTAGAATTCGATGGCGCTAGTAAGGAAGGAGAGGCGAAGCTCGAGGCTGTGGATGGACCGGCGTGCTGCGTCGATGGTGTTAATGGAGGAGCGGAACTGGCGTTCTGCTTCCAGCGGGCGACTCCGCTCCAAAAGCTGGGCGAGGCGGGCGTGCGCCTCCCAACGCAAGGAAGTCTCCTTAGAAGAATCGGCAATCAGTTTCCAGAAGAGTTGTGCGGCCTGGGGGTCATGATGCTTTGCGGCTTCGATGCGGGCGGTGAGAAGAAGTGAAGAAAGGACCACCGAGTGGTCCGAAGCCGCGTTCTCCATCTTGGAGACTTCCTGATTGTATTTTTCGGCTGCATCGAGACGCCGGCTCGACAGAGCGATCTCAGAGAGGACAATCAAGCACTGAGCGAGGGTGGCCTTGTCGTCCAAGCTTTGCGCCAAGGGAAGAGCCTGGAGCGAGATTGCCTCGGCGTCGGCATAGCGGCCCTGTTGGCGGTAGACATCGCCAAGTGTGACGAGCCAATAGACGCGATTACTAACAAGTCCGGCACGGGCGGAGGTCCTTTCGGCTTCTTTGAACATGGCTTCTGCATTCTCAAAATCACCGAGAGCGGAATAGTTCCAGCCAAGATTGCCGAGAGTAAGAGCCGTCGAAGCAAGCGCGTTAAGCGCCTGGGACTTCTGTAGCGCGACCTTAAACCAGTCGATGGCCTCGTCATAGTGTTCCTGCATCATCGCAACGTTTCCGAGGCTGCCAAGGGCGTTGGTCTCCTGATACTGCTGATTTCGTTCGCGGGCGACGGCGAGGACGGACTGAAAAGCAGCCGTGGATTCAGCATATCTCCTGCGGTGCATTTCCAGGGTGCCGCGGGCCTGAGCAACTTCGGCGATCAAATCCGGCTGGAAGGCGCGAGCCATATCAGCCGCAGCAGCCAAATCCGAATCCGCTTCGTCAAATTGCTGGATGGAATCGTGGGCGATGCCCTGGATTAGTCTACGGCGGACTGCAACCGACGCGTGGGCGAGGGCGGGAGTAGGTTCTTCGCCCAAGAGGCGAAGTGCCTCAGCGTAGGAGCCGCGATAGATGAGGATGTAGGCTTTCTGAATGCGGAAGCGCCAAGCCCAGGAAACATCGGAGTTTGCGTACTTCGCTAGCGCCTTGTTTACATCGACCAGCGCCGTCTCAAAATCCCCATGGCGAATCTTCTCAAGGATCGCGGCGGATTCACTTTCGGGAGACTGCTTCCGAGAGCACGCCGAAGCAGCCACCAAAATCGTCAGCAGGAGGAGTAGGGGCCTATTCAGTTTCCACTCGGCACTGGCGGATAGGGCTGGCCGTTGGTGGTGGCTTGGACGATGGTGCCAGTGCCGCTGACGGGAGAGCCGAGCTCCAGGCGGATCATCGTGAGGGTGCGACGGCCGTGCTGGAAGAGAACTTCTCCCAAAAAGACTTTGCCAAATTCCGGAACGATAAAGGCGTGGCCAACCCGCTTGACGCCCGGGCAAGTGGTTTTCATCTCTTTGACGCATGAGCAGAGGAGAGCTCCGTGAATTTCCGGCGCCTTGACGGGCTGACCGGTGTGAAACGGATCCTCCGCCATTTTGCGGAAATCGGCGTTGGATTGGAACTCTTTTCTCGCGTCCTCAAAAGTCAGGAGGCGTTCAAAAAGATCGAGGTCAAGGGTCGCGTCGATGGGACATCCGGCGATGCGGAGGTTTTCGAACCTGGTGCCGACCATGGTGACGCGAGGCTCGGCGTGGTCGAGGTGGTGGCTGGAGGCGAGGCGAGCGACGACGCGGTCGGCGGTGACGACATCAAGGATGTTCAGATCCTCGACCGAGGAGGTGACCAGCGTGGTATGGCTGTCGTTGGACTCGTGCTTGCTGCCAGAGACGTGGGAGTAACCCTTGCCAAAAGTGACGAACTCCTTGAAGCGGAAATTCTCCACACGGGAGTTGCCGTGGCCCCCGATCGTCGGCAAAGACGTTGCGCCCTGCAGTTCGATTAGGTGATCGACGGGACGCTTGAATTGAGCGCTAAGAACATGAGCATTAGCGTGGTAATGATACGTTCTGTGGGCAGGGGCTGGCATCAAACGCACCTCAGTTACTTACTTGGGTGCCCGATACTCTTTCATCTACGGAAGAATTTCAATAGCAAAGTCGAGGCGCAGGACCTCGTCCCTGGGCGGCTGACCCTGCAAACCGGGGGCGCCGGTAAATACCAGGGTGTACTTGCCGGGCCGAACGAGTCCGCCCGGAACAACGAGATGCGCTTCTTTGTTGGCGCTGGAGCCGGGGATGCTCACTTGAAGGACCGAGCGGCCCGATTCATCCTGGATCTGGCAGACGTAGCTTTCGAAGGTCCGCGAAGGCGTAAAGTCGAAATCGAGGGCAAAGCTTTCGGCCGGGTGGATCTGCACCTTTACTTCATTGCCGCCGCGCGTGTTGGCCATCTGCAAGGAAAAAGAGGATGTGAATAATTGTGCGGCTCTCTGCGTGGCCGCTTCTTTTGCCCGCGGAATCGTGAAGATGTTCTGATAAGCGACGACAAGCAAGAGCGCCGCAAACGCGGGGACCGCGACGATCGGCCGCAGCCAACTGAACCATCCGCCGCGTGCCGGAACGGGATCTTTCGCGAACGAACTCGCCTTCTCTTGCCGCAAGACTTCGCGCGTGGTGTCCACAAACGCCGCGGCGGCCTTCAAATCGATCGCGCATTCCGCGCAATCGAAATAATGCTCTTCGTACTCCTCCCGCTGGACCGCGGAGAGTTCGCCGAGCACATACTTTACTGCCGCTTGCAGCTGTATTGCCTCGTTATGGTCCATTTGTGCCATCCGTAAGGTAGTGCGGGGGGGCGCAAAATCGTTTCACCGGTGTCCCAAGCCAGTCGCCCGCCGGGCAATCCCCATCTGGCCTTTCTCATAGACAGCCTTGAACTTATCTTTGGCGCGATGAACCAGCACCCTCAGGTATTCTCGATCAACCCCCAATTCCCGGCACACGCTGTCTTTCTCCTTTTCTTCCAGGAAGATAGCGCGAAGAAGGTCGCGGTCGCGTTTTGGCATTCCGTCGAGGATGCGGCGCACTTGCTCCGCGGATTGCTTGGTGACGAGCATGCCCTCCAGGTCCAATACCTTATCCGGGATATCCATGTGCGCGTCCTCCATCGGCTGGTTTTTTCCGGTAGACCGGTAATGCTCGAGCAAGACGTTGTTACAAATGGAGTTAACGAATGCTCCAAAGCGCTCTGGTTGGCGCACCCCGCCGTCTTTGTGTAGAGCAGCAATGACTCGAATGAAGGTCTCCTGCCGTAAGTCCTCTACTTTGTCGGAGGTCAGCGTCCGGGAGCGGAGCTTGATGCGCAGAAGTTGCTCAAAATAAGCGACAAAGTGCTGCTCGGTCGAGGGGTCCCCCTCCCGCAGCCGTTCCACGTACGCATTGTCAAAAGTGAAGAACTGCACGCAAACCTCGGATTCTTGGGGGAGGAGTATAGCGTCGCCCCCGGCTGAGGGCAATGAGTCTTCTGTTTCCT
>WNFI01064507.1_pt1 | contig 12798 bp, 10 predicted proteins | sample 5400471 | NCBI WGS metagenome assembly WNFI01 (sample SAMN13153348, study PRJNA577476) | soil metagenome | isolation source: 100 cm saprolite on Douglas fir-dominated hillslope | place: USA:California | collected 2013-09-17
CCTCGTAGGCCATTACCGGGCCCAGGTCCGAGCCGCCGATCCCGACGTTCACTACGTTCTTGATCGGTTTGCCGGTGAAGCCCTTCCACTCGCCCGAGCGCACCCGCTCGGCGAAGCCGGACATCCGCCCGAGGACCTCGTGGACCTGCGCGACCACGTCGACCCCGCCGGTGACCAGCGAGCTTTCCTTCGGCATCCGCAGCGCGACGTGCAGCACGGCCCGGTTCTCGGACACGTTGATCCGCTCGCCGGCGAACATCATGTCCCGGCGCTGCTCCAGCTCGGACTCCTCGGCCAGCCGGATCAGCAGCCGCAGCGTCTCGTCGGTGACCCTGTTCTTCGAGTAGTCGAGGTAGAGGCCGGCCGCCTCGGCGCTCAGGCGCTCCCCGCGCCCGGGATCCTCGGCGAACAGCTCGCGCAGGTGGCGCCCGGCGATCTCGGAGTGGTGCTGCTCGAGCGCCTTCCAGGCCGGGCGCTGGCGCAGCGGGACGGTCGGCATCGGTCGTTCCTCCAAGCGGTCGTCGGGTCCGGTCATCGGGTCATTGGGCCGGGTCACTTCCGGCCAGGCGCTCGCGGGCGACCTCGGCAACCCGCTCGGGCGTGAACCCGAACTTGGTGAGCAGCTGCTTCAGCGGCGCGGACGCGCCGAACGTGTGCATGCCGACGACCGCGCCGCCGTCGCCCACGTAACGGTCCCAGCCCAGCGTCGAGGCCTGCTCGACGGCGACCCGCGCCTTCACCCGGCCGGGCAGGACCTGCTCCCGGTACTCCAGCGGCTGCCGGTCGAACGAGGTCGGAGCGGTCCAGGGTGGGCAGGGCCTGGCGGGACAAGACCAGCGCGGCAGGCTCGTGCCGCAGCGCGGTGACGATCCGCCAGGTCTCGACGACCTCGTTGGCGTCGGCCGGCCGGAAGACCAGGAGGCCCGGCATGGCCCGCAGCGAGGCCAGCTGCTCGACCGGCTGGTGGGTGGGCCCGTCCTCGCCCAGGCCGATCGAGTCGTGCGTGAAGATGTGCAGGACCGGGATCTCCATCAGGGCGGACAGCCTGATCGCGCCGCGCGCGTAGTCGGAGAAGGTCAGGAAGCTGGACCAGAACGGCCGCAGCTTGGTCAGCGCGAGCCCGTTGGCAACGGCGGCCGACGCGTGCTCGCGGATGCCGAAGTGCAGGTTGCGGCCCGGCCGGTCATCCGGCTGGAAGTCGCCGGCCGCGCCGAACGTCAGGCGGGTCTTGGTCGACGGCGTGAGGTCGGCCGAGCCGCCGAGCAGCCACGGCACGTGCTGGGCCACGGCGTTCAATACCTGAGCGGAGGAATCCCGGGTCGCGATCCCCTTCGGGTCCGGCTTGAACTCCGGCAGGTCAGCCGCCCAGCCCTCCGGCAGGGTCCGGCGCTGCATCTGCTCGATCTCGTCCGCCAGCTCCGGATAGGCGGCGCGGTAGGCGCGCAGCGTCGCCTCCCACGCCGTGCGCCCGTCGTTGCCGCGGCGCCCGATGCCTTCGGCGAACCAGTCGTAGATCCCCTCCGGGACGTAGAAGTCCTCGTCCTCCGGCATGCCGAGGAAGCGCTTGGTGGCCTTGACGGCTTCCACGCCGAGCGCCTCGCCGTGAGCCTTCGGGCTGTCCTCGACCGGTGAGCCGTAGCCGATGTGGCTGTGCACCAGCATCAGCGTGGGGCGCTCGTGCTCGGCCTGGAACGAGTGCAGCGCGCGGGCCACCTGGCCGGTGTCGTTCACGTCGGCGACCGTGGTCACGTTCCAGCCGTAGGCGATGAAGCGCGCCGCAACGTCCTCGGTGAAGGTGATGTCGGTGTGGCCCTCGATCGTGACCCTGTTCGAGTCGTAGATCCAGCAGAGGTTGGACAGCTGCAGATGGCCGGCCAGCGAGGCGGCCTCGGACGAGACGCCCTCCATCATGCAGCCGTCGCCGGCCAGGGCGTACACGTTGAAGTCGAAGAGGGCGAAGTCGTCGCGGTTGTAGCGGGCAGCCAGCCACTGGCCGGCGATCGCCATGCCGACCGACGTCGCGACGCCCTGGCCGAGCGGGCCGGTCGTCGCCTCGACGCCGCTGGTCCACCGGTACTCCGGATGGCCCGGGCAGTGCGAGCCGAGCTGGCGGAACGTCTTCAGGTCGTCCATGGTGACGCACGGCGTCCCGAGCACCTCGTAGTCCGGGTCGACGGCGCGGGTGCCGGTTAGGTGCAGCAGCGCCCAGAGCAATGCCGAGGCGTGGCCCTCGGAGAGCACGAAACGGTCGCGATTCGGCCAGATCGGGTCGGCGGGATCGAAGCGCAGGAAGCGCTGCCACAGGGTGTACGCCACCGGGGCGATCCCCATCGGGGTGCCGGGGTGCCCGGAGTTGGCCTTCTGGACCGCGTCCATGCACAGGCCGCGGATCGTGTTGATGGACAGCGTGTCGAGGTCCGTGGTGGTGGTCAAGCTGGCCTCCGTGAGGTCGGTTCGCGCCCAGCGCTCAGTCTTGCCACTACCCAGTCTGGCCCAGCGCCGGCCTGCGTCCGGCGCCGGCTCACGTCAGCGCGGGCGCCTCATCCAGCCGCCTGGCTCGCATCGTCCTGCTGGTCTGGCTGGTTTTCGTATTCGGGGCCGAGGACCTCGGCGCTACCGGATGACGGAATCATCCTGCTCTTGTCGTAGCTGCCTATCTGCGCTGGCACGGTCATCCGTTTCTCGGTCACATGGTCCCATAGCTCAAGGCGCGCATCGACTGGTTCAGCGATCTTGTCCAGGTAATACCGGGGTATCTCGTACACAAGGTGCCCGGCGAGCGTGCTCTCCGGCGGCAGCTCGAATGGCATGCCGATCGGGCTCAGGCTCAGCGACGGCGGCAGCGTCCAGTCCGGCGGCGGGCAGACGGCCTCGCCGACGCGCCCCCATGAGCCGGGGACCAGCTTGATGTAGAGCAGGACGGTCAGGCTGGCGCCCTGCTCGCTCCCGGTGTTCCTGAAACGCGCGTTGAACGATCGCAGGTGCGCGGGAACCGAGAGGCCGCTGCCGCCTTCGCGTTGCGTGTCTATGGAGCCGGTGCCGTATATCTCGACGTCGATATCTGGAAAGTCCGGCTTGGCCCCCGGCGGGAATGGCCAGCTCCTTATCGCGCCGAAGAAGCACGTGAACGCAGCCAGGAACGTGATGAGCGCCCCCAGCATCCACCCGTTCACGAAGAGCGAGTAATTTGCGTCCTTCACGAAATACGCAATGGCAACGGCCGTCAGGAAAGCGAACAGCGCGAGGAACAGCGCTCCGAGCCACAGCCAGAGTTCACGGTACGGTCGCACGGCCGGGAGTCTACGCTGATCGGGGCAAAGGGCACGGCCAGTCAGCCCACTAGGCTCGCCTTCTATGGACTGGCAGGATCTGGCCGACGTCCCGTTCGCCGCGGCGCTGACGCCGCATGCCGGCGCCCTGGCGCCCGGGACCGAGTATGACGGCCTGCACTTCGACCAGCTGAGCTTCGATGAGCCGCGGGCGGCGAGCAGCCGGTTCACCGAATGCGCCTTCACGAAGGTCTCCTTCCAGGGCGGATGGCTGCAGCGGGCGCGCTTCACCGACGTGCTGCTGCGCGACGCGCGGCTGATCGCGACCGGCCTGGCGGAGACGCAGTGGGCCGACGTGGCCCTCGCCGGGTGCACGGCCGCAGGCGTCGAGGCGTTCGGGGCGGAGCTGCGCCGGGTGACCCTCCGCCGGTGCAAACTCGACTCGGTGAACTTTCGCGGCGCCGAGCTCACCGAGGTGACCTTCGATGACTGCGACCTGCGCGACGTGGACTTCGCGGGCGCGACGCTGGCCCGGACCGCGTTCCCGAACTCGCGGCTGGCCAGGACCGACTTCACCCGCGTGACCATGGACGCGACCGACCTGCGCGGCGCGGAGCTCGGCATCATCGTCGACTCCACCTCGCTGCGCGGCGCAATCATCAGCACAGCGCAGCTCGTGCACCTCGCCCCCGTGCTAGCGGAGACCCTGGGCATCACCGTGAGCGACGCTTGACGTGCCACAGCCGTGGTCTTCCATGATCGTGGTAGGTGAGTGACGATAGTCGCACCTCATCTACCACGATCAGGAAGGCCGCTGGTTTTGGCGCGCTCCTGGAAGCCGCCGGGGGAGTTATCCGCAGGCGCGGATAATGAGCTGTCGCTGCCCGCGTCGGCCCGGCGACACTCGGCACGTGGCTGGGCAGCTTCCTGATGAGTTCCGCGCCATGGTGCAGCGTCAGTGCGGCATTTTCGCCCGCTGGCAGGCGAATGCGATGGAGGTGGACCCGGGCGCTGTTACCGCCCGGCTGCGGAGCGGGCGGTGGCAGCGGCTGTACCACGGTGTCTGCGCGGCGTTCACCGGTCGGCTCTGCCGCGAGGCTGAGCTATGGGCCGCGGTTGTGCTGGTCGGCCCGCGTGCCGTGCTCAGCCATCAGACCGCAGCCGAACTCGAGGGTTTTGCGGCCCGGCCGAGCAGGCTGATCCACGTGACGGCCCAACTGGCGCAGCACAGAGCCCGTGTTCCGGGCATCATCGTGCACCGCTCAGGACGGCTCGACGTGGCCAGCCACCCGTTACGGACGCCGCCGCGGACCAGGGTCGAGGAGACGGCGGTCGACCTGGCGCACCTGGCAGCCACTTTCGACGATGCTTTCGGGTGGATCAGCCGTCCATGCTGCAAGGGGCTGACCACGCCGGCCCTGCTTGGGCAGGTAATGCAATCGCGCAGCAAGATCCGCTGGCGCACTGAGCTCACCCTTGCCCTAGCTGACGTCGCTGAGGGCGTGCACTCTCCCCTGGAGTACCGCTACGTGCGCAACGTCGAGCGCGCCCACGGTCTGCCCGTCGCCAAGCGCCAGGTGCTGATCCCCCGCGGGGGTCATCGCCAGTATCTCGACAACCTGTACCAGGACTGGGGCCTGGGCGTAGAGCTGGATGGACAGGCCTTCCACCCGGCCGAGGATCGATGGCAGGACATCGGCCGGGACAATGCGCTGGCCGCGGACGGGATAGTCATCCTCAGGTACGGCTGGCCCGATGTCAGCGACCGGCCGTGTCAAGTGGCGATCCAGGTCGGCGGCGCCGCCGACCACGATCAAGGACCATCGACACTGTTCGAGGTCGTCGCCCAGCATGACCGGCGCGGGACCAGGGGAGGGCTGCTGGCTGGGCGCCTGGGGAATACTGGACCCATGGTCGATGACGTGGCGCGGGAACGCGCGATCTACCAGGGGCTGAAGGCGGCAGACGAGGTTGCTGCCGCCCTTCAGTCGCATCTCATCGAGGAGCACGGAGCTGATCCGGACCGCTCCGCGGCGCAGAGTTCCGCCACCAACTCGCTCAGGCTGCTGCGGCAGGCCCGCGAGCGCCTCGGCGAGGGACTGCGCGCTGTCGAGGCCGATATCATCGCCGAGTCTGACGAGATCTCTATGCGCCGTCCGTAACTTACGGTCGGCCGGATGATCTCCAGGTTATCGGCCGGCGAGGTTGTCGGTGGCCGCGATCAGGTGGTCGGTCATGTCCGGGCCGCCGGTGTGACCGCCGCCGACGAGGTGGAGCTCGGCATCCGGCCAGGCCTGGGCCAGCTCCCACGCGGTGACCGGCGGGCCGCCGAGGTCAAGGCGGCCGTGCACGAGAACGCCGGGGATGCCCGCGAGGCGGTCGGCGCCGCGCAGCAGTTCGCCGTCCTCGAGCCAGGCGCGGTGATGGAAGTAGTGGGTCACGATCCGGGCGAAGGCCATCCGGAAGCGCGGGTCCTCGTACCGCGGGCTCGGCTGGTGACCGTCTTCCAGCGAAATCACGGCGTCTTCCCAGTCGCACCAGTCGCGCGCGGCCCGTTCCCTGACCGCTGGGTCGGCGTCATGGAGCAGCCGGTAGTAGGCGGCGACCAGGTCCGTGTCGGCGCTCGTCGCGCCCGCGCCGGCTCGGAACCGGGCCCACTCCCCGGGGAAGAACCGGCCGACGCCGTGATAGAGCCAGTCGATGTCCGCGTGCCGTGTCATGGTGACGGAGGCCAGCACGATCTCGCTGACCCGCCGCGGGTGCCGTTCGGCATAGGCGAGCGCGAGCGTGGATCCCCAGGAGATGCCCCAGACCAGCCAGCGGTCGACGCCCAGGTGCGCGCGCAGGAGCTCGATGTCGGCGACCAGGTGGTGGGTCGTGTTGGCGTGCAGTCCGGTGGCCGGGTCGCTGGCGTGCGGCAGGCTGCGGCCCGCGCCGCGCTGATCGAACAGCACGACCCGGTAGGCGCCGGGGTTGAAGTACCGGCGGAAGCCCGCAATGCAGCCCGAACCCGGCCCTCCGTGCAGGACCACCGCAGGCTTGCCGGCCGGGTTGCCGCAGGCCTCCCAGTACACGCTCTGGCCGTCGCCCACCTCGAGCATCCCGTGCTCGTACGGCTCGACCTCGGGATAGCGGTCCGCCATGGGTGCGCCCCCCCCCGATCAGTGGTGTCGGCCGGGCAGCGGTCGATGCAACAGCGCTGTTATATCGTAGCGGCCGGCGCAGGAAGCCGGCGTTCACGGCCCGGTCGATGCCGGGGGCGAAGATACTCATGCGGCCGGTCACCGGCGGGAGCGCGGCGAGAATCTGGTCCTCGGCCGCCACCTGACCGTCGGTGACCAGCACCAGGAACCGCTCCCGACCGGCGCCCTGATGGGTGTCGGCGGGGGCGCTCTCGGCCGAGCTTGTGTTAGCAGGCGCGCTCTCGGCCTGGCCTGTCCCGGCGGGAGCGGCAGCGGCCAGGATGGTGGCCGCGGCGCGGCCGGGCCGGGTGGCCGGGGTGCCTGCCGGCGATCTAGGAGCGAAACCCGCGTATATGACGGGTTTCGCTCCTAGATCACGCGGAGGCGCCGCAGAGGCAGGCAGAGCTGGGCTTTGTATCATGATATGACGGTTATGTCAGGCGAGCGGCCGGGTGCCAGCGCCCGCCGTCATGGCCACCCAGATCGTCTGCCGCACGTGGTGGTTGACGAAGGTCACCCGGCGCGCGCCGGCGCCGAGGGCTGACGCGGCGGTTGCCCGCAGCGGAGCCGGAGCCAGAGTCGGCCGCGGCCGCGCCATCCCATGGTGGTCAGGAGCGCCGGGTCCGGATAACAGAAAACTGGCGCGGCAGCTGGCCGTCTCCGGGCAATCGCGGCGACTGTCGGGCGGGCTCGCAAGGCCCGCGACATCATGCGAAGGCGGAGATTTCTGTTATCGGCCGCGGGCTTCCGGCGTCTCCCGTCACGGGCGGGCAGATCCGGACCAGCCGGGCCCGGGCCGCGAGGACAGGGCCCGTGCCGGCGACACGAACGTGAATGAGGTGCCATGTCGCACGAGAGCCAGTCGCACGAGAGCCACGGGCGCGCGGGCCGGGCGGGATCCGGCGGCCGCCATGTGCTCCGCCGGGCGGCCGCCCGGTCCCACCACGTCCGGCTCGCGTCCAAGGCTGCCGGCTCGCTCCAGCCGAAGCTGCTGGCCGCGACCCTCGCGGCCGCCTGCGCCGCAGGCGGCGCCCTGGCCGTAGCGCACCAGCACCGGGCGCGGCCGACGGGCTTCACCAGCCCCCCGGCCACGGCCGCCCCGATGACCGCGGTGATCGCCCGCCCGCAAGCGCCGCGCCTGGAGCGGCGGCCAGCGGTCACCGTCGCGGCCAACGCGAAGAAGGGCGTCAGCGCCTGGCCGTTCAGCGGCGTCAGCAAAGCCCTGGCCGACTCCGGCGCGTCCTGGTACTACACCTGGTCAACTGATCACGCGGGCATCGCCAGCCCGCGCGGCGTGCGGTTTGTCCCGATGATCTGGGGGCCGGGCAGCGTCACCGCGGCGACGCTCAGCCAGGCCAGGCATGAAGGCCCCATCCTGCTCGGCTTCAACGAGCCGGACATGAGCAGCCAGTCGAACATGAACGTCTCGGCGGCGCTCGCCCTCTGGCCGCGGCTGATGGCCACCGGGATGCGGCTGGGCAGCCCCGCCGTCGCGACAGGCGCCGCCACGCCCGGCGGCTGGCTGGACCGCTTCATGCGCGGCGCCGCCGCCCGCCACTACCGCGTCAACTTCATCACCGTGCACTGGTACGGTGCGGACTTCGCGACCGGGCCCGCCACCGGTCAGCTGAAGAGCTACCTGCAGGCGATCCATGCCCGCTACCACCTGCCGATCTGGCTGACCGAGTTCGCGCTCGCCAGATTCGGGGGCTCGCCCGCGTTCCCCAGCCAGGCCCAGCAGGCGGCCTTCCTCACGGCGTCGACCTCGATGCTGGAGCGGCTGCGCTACGTGCAGCGCTACGCGTGGTTCGCGCTGCCCGCCACGCCGACCGACGGCAGCGCCGGACTGTTCCGCCCCGGCCCTGTAGCCACGCGGGCGGGCCGGGCCTTCGAGGCCGTCGACGCCCGCCGCTGAGCCGTCCTGGCCGCGGCCGCGCAGCGCCTCGCCCACGGGTCAGCGCCACGGGCGGGCGGCCCGGGCGGCCCAGTACGTTACGGGCGGCTCGGCCAGGCGCAGTGGCGGGATGTCGCCGAGGGCCAGCGCCGCGAGGTTCGCCTGGAGCTGCTGCCCGCTGACCGCTCCCGAGAGCACGATGCCGGCCCAGGGCTGGGCGAGTGCCGCGGCCCGGCACGATCGAGGGCTCGAGCAGATTCCAGGTCACCTGCGCGACCGAGAACAGCGGCTGGCCGTCGACCCGGGCCGCCATCGCCCGCCGGAGCGTATCGGCCTGGCTCGGGCCGCTGGTGGTCAGGCCGATGAGCACGCCGTCGGCGCGCAGGCCGGCGAGCGCGGCCAGCAGGGCCTGGTCGCCGAGCAGCCCGGAATCCGGGGTCAGCGAGTGCACCTGGTACAGCGCGAGCCGCCGGCCGAGCAGGGCGCGGGTCTCGGCGAGCTGGGCGGTGAACATGGCCAGGGAGTGCTCCTTGACCTCCTGCTGCTCGGCATCAAGACGCCAGCCGCCGGTGTACCGGTAGCCCCACTTGGATCCGACGACCACGTCGGCATGCCCGCGGTCGGCCAGCCAGCCGGCGAGGAACTCCTCGGCCCGGCCGTAGGACCGGGCCGCATCGACGTACCGGACCCCGGCGTCGTAGGCCGCGTCCAGCACGGAGAACGTACGGGCCCGCAAGGCCGGCACGCTGCGGTCGGTCAGGTCGTGGCTCCGGCCGGTGGTGATGTAGGCGGGCCGGCCTAGCGCCGCCAGGCCCAGGCCGATCCGCGAGACCACGGGGCCGCCCGGCCCGAGTCTGGTCACCGGCATGCGGGCCGTCATCGCGCCTGTCCCAGCGCTCGCTGGCGTTGACGCACCGCTGGACGGCCCATGGGGCGTTGCGCCGAAGAGCAGAACCCTGGCCCAGCCACCCCGTCGGCCCGGCTGATCACCGAATGGACAGCCCAGCTATGACCCTGGTCACGCTAGCGACTATGCCCGAACGGCAGAGATGCCACAATACTCACGCCAAACAGGCTAGTGGATTCTGGAAATAAGTTGCCAATTTCCGAACGCGGGCGTAGCGTGCAAACAGAAACCGGAACTCAGCCGCCGCCCGTTGCAAACCGCCGGGCCAGGGCCATCACGCGATACGCCCGGGCGGCACCGGGGGGAGTCATGTCGCGCGGAGCGAGCTTGCGGCCGGGCGGGACCCACCACGCCCGGCTGGCCGACGCCAGGGAGCGCTTCCTGACGGCGGAGCCGGTCGAGCCGGGCCAGGTGCGTGACACGATCCTGGCGTCCTGGTGGCGTTCCCGGGACTGGCAGGTCGCGGCCGACCGCATCGACCTGTCCTACGTTCGCGATCCCGACCTAGACACCCCGCTGACCCGCACTTCCCTCCCGGTGCTGCAGAACCTGCGCGACAGTCTCGAAGGCCAGGCGGTCAGCGTCATCCTCACCGATGCGCATGGCGTGGCGCTCTGCCGGCTGACAGCCGACCACGATCTGGAGCGGCACCTTGACAGCGTCCAGCTAGCGCCGGGCTTCAGCTATGCCGAGGAGTTCGTCGGCACCAACGGGATCGGCACCGCGCTGGAGAGCGGCCGGGCGGCACACGTGTTCGGGCACGAGCACTACGCCGAGCACCTCGAGGACCTCGCCTGCGCCGCGGTGCCGATCTACCACCCGATCTCCGGCAAGGCCATCGCCGCCATGAACCTGACCTGCTGGCGCAAGGACGCCGGCCGGCTGGTGATCGCGCTCGCCCAGAGCACCGCCGGCCAGATCACGCAGGCGCTGCTCAACGACAGCAGCGCGCGGGAGTTCCAGCTGCTGCAGGAGTATCTGCGGGCCTGCCGGCACACCGGCGGGATCGTCTTTGCTGTGACCAGCGACATGGTACTCATGAACGACCACGCACGGAACGTGCTCGATCCTGGCGACCAGGCCGCGCTTCTCGGCCATGCAGCCGAGGCCCTGGCCGGCGACCACTCTGGTCCGGTGGATGTCGAGCTGCCCAGCGGGGCTAATGCCCGGATGCACTGCCGGCCCGTGCGCGGGCCGGGCCCGCGGCAGCTTGTCAGCGGTGTCGTGCAGGTAAAGCTGCTCGAGCTGGCCGGCCGACCGGCGGTCGATGCCGCCGCCAGGCCGCGGGCGCACGGGCTCGTGCCCGGCCTGGGCGGCTCCGGTCCGCTGTGGCTGCGCGGGCACCGGCAGGTGGACACGGCCTGCGCCTCGGGGGAGTGGCTCTCGCTGGAGGGCGAGCCCGGCGTCGGCAAGCTGGCGCTGCTGCGGGCTGTCCACCGGCGCCGCAATCCGGCCGGCACGTTCCATGTGCTGGACGCCGCCCAGGCCGGTGATCACGACTGGATGGCGCGGGTACTCGGCGAACTGCTCGAGGGCGAGGGGAGCCTGGTCATCCGCCACGTCGACCGGCTCAGCGCCGTGCCGCTGCAAGCGCTGTGGATAGCCCTGGAGCAGGCGCTGGCCGCAGGCAGGCAGCAGATGCTGTGGGTTGCGGTCACGCTCAGCCAGGGCCCGGCTAGCGGCGACCTGGCCGGGCTGCTGAAGTTCTTCCCCCGGGCCGTGGAGCTTCCCCCGCTCCGCCACCACATCGAGGACCTACATGAGCTCGTGCCGTTCTTCCTGGCCAGGCTGAACCCTCACGGCCAGCCGGTCTGCTCGCCAGAGGCAATGCAGCTGCTGCTGCGGTCCAACTGGCCGGGCAACACCGAACAGCTCTGGCAGGTCCTCAGACGGGTCGTTCAGCACCGGCGCAGCGGGACAATCTATCCGCGTGACCTGCCGCCGGAATGCTGGAGCGTGAGCCGCAGGCTGCTCAGCCCGCTGCAGTCGATGGAGCGCGATGCCATCGTGAAGAGCCTGCTTGACCACCAGGGCAACAAGGCCAAGGCAGCCGGATCACTGGGCATGTCCCGGGCGACGATCTACCGTAAGGTCCACGAGTACGGGATAGTCACCCCAGCCAGCTGACCGCCGGCGCGGTGCCGTGGGGGCGGGAGCTAGCCACGGTGCGCACAGACACCGCGGCGGGGTGGGCCGTGAGGGCGCGCGACAGGCTTCGGCGGTATCGGCTACGATGAGTTCCGTCATGCGGCGCTACGTACTCATCCTTAGCAGCCGTAGCGGGACCTGATCAGGGCAGGCCAGCAACCCGCTACGGGCCTAGCTGGGATGCCCGACCCGCCCATCGCACGCTCTGAGTCAGGAGTACGCCATGTCTGATACCTATCCCGGGAACGAGCCCGCCGACAGCTCCGACGACGCCCGGCGGGCGCTGCAGGCCGTCCAGTTCGCCCTGGACCGCCGCGACAACGGCGGCGACTCTGGCGCCGCCGCGCGCGAGCATCCCGCTCGCGGAGCGTGAAGCGGATCGTCCGCCTAAGACTGGCTCCGGCATGGGCCGCTGCCCGGCGGGGCACCGAGAACGCGGGAGGCACTACCCGGCCGCAGGGCCGCCGGCCCGGGCCAGCGCGGCCAGCTCCCGCGCCGCGGCCACGACCAGGGGCGCCAGGCGGCGGCCGGGGGAGCTGCCCAGCCGGCTGGCCGGCCCCGACACGCACAGCGCGCCGAGCAGCGTGCCGTCCCGCAGGACCGGGGCGCTGACGCTGGCCACGCCGGGCTCGCGCTCGGCGACGCTCGACGCCCACCCCCGCCGCCGCGCCGCGGCCAGCTCGGCCGCGGGCACCGCAGGAAACCGCTCGGCGTCATCCGACCAGGCCAGGAGGACCTTCCCTCCTGAACCCGCGTCGAGCGGCAGCAACGCGCCGACCGGCACGCTGTCGCGCAGGCCCGTGCCCGCATCGCGCGCGGCGACGCACAGCCGCCGGTCGCCGGAGCGCAGGTACAGCTGGACGCTCTCGCCGGTCTGGTCGTGCAGACGCGCGAGCAGCCCGGCCGCGAGCGTGCCGAGCTCGAGCCCGGGGCCGGCCCGCAGCGCCAGCTCGGTCAGCCGCGGCCCGAGCCGGAACGCGCCGGCCGCGTCCCGCCCAACCAGGCGGTGCGACTCGAGCGCGACCAGCAGCCGGTGCGCGGTCGGCCGCGGGAGCCCGCTGGCCTCGGCCAGCGACCGCAGCGACCGGGGGCCGTCGCCGAGCAGGTCGAGCAGGGCCATCGAGCGGTCGAGCACGCCGACTCCGCTGATCCGGTTGCGGCCCGGGTCAGCCGACCCTAGACTGTCCATTAATTGAACAGCGTATCTCATTATTCGAGACAACGCGAGACGAGGAAACCAGTGACCGGACGCCTCTTCGACAAGATCTGGGACCGCCATCTCGTGGCCAGCCCGGCGGACGAGCCGCCGCTGCTCTACATCGACCTGCACCTCGTGCACGAGGTCACGTCGCCGCAGGCGTTCGAGGGCATCGAGCTCGCGGGCCGGAAGGTGCGCCG
>WNFI01123144.1_pt1 | contig 12798 bp, 13 predicted proteins | sample 5400471 | NCBI WGS metagenome assembly WNFI01 (sample SAMN13153348, study PRJNA577476) | soil metagenome | isolation source: 100 cm saprolite on Douglas fir-dominated hillslope | place: USA:California | collected 2013-09-17
ATCGGCTCCTCGCTGAAGCTGACCTCCGAAGGAGTCACCCACGTCGAGCAGTCCAAAGGGGGCATGAGCTACATGTCCGCCAGCGATCCGCGGATTCATTTTGGTTTGGGGAAGCGCACCAAGATCGAATCTCTGGAGATTACTTGGCCAAGCGGTCTGGTCGAAAAACTAACCAACGTGCCTATTGATAAAATCATTCCCGTCAAGGAAGGCGCAGGAATTGTGGCGCGCAACTTTCCAAGGGTTCCCAGTAAATGACAAGACTCGGTCGAATCGGCGATCATCAACCATGAATCTTCTTCGGCGGCGTTTCCTCGGCTCATCCCTAGTCGTACTCGGAAGTTCTCTACTGGACGCGCTCATGACGCCACTCTGGAAGTGGCGCGGTTCGCTGCGCCTTGAAGCCGCGCCCTTCCCGAATCCGTCCGTCTCGAATTCACCGGCAACCTCCTCGGTCCAATTCGTCGACGTGGCTCGCGAAGCCGGCCTGCTTGCCCCGAATGTTTGGGGCGGCGTCGATCACAAAAAGTACATCATCGAGGCGAAAGGCAGCGGCCTCGCTTTTTTTGATTACGACCATGACGGCTGGCTCGACATCTATCTCACGAACGGAACGCGCTTCAATACCGATTGGCCGGCGGGCAAAGGTCCTACCTCTCATCTGTACAAAAATAATCGCGACGGCACATTCACCGATGTTACTGAAAAATCCGGCCTGGGCCGCACCGGTTGGCAAACGGGCGTCTGCGTCGGCGACTACGACAACGACGGATGGGACGATCTCTTCTGCTGTTTCTGGGGACACAACATTCTTTTTCGTAACAATGGCAACGGCACCTTTACCGATGTCACTCGCAAAGCCGGCTTATACGACGAAAAAATCCGCTGGGGTGCCGGTTGCACCTGGCTCGATTACGACCGCGATGGTCTCCTCGATCTTTTCGTCTGCAACTACATCAAACTCGATCCGGAAAAAACTCCTTCGAAAGAGGATCCTCCGCAGTGCCAGTGGAAGGGAATTCCCACCATGTGCGGCCCGCGCGGCTTGCCGGGCGACACCAACGTTCTCTATCACAACAACTGCGACGGAACTTTTACGGATGTCTCCGAGAAGTCCGGGATCCTGAAGCCCGGCCCGCGATATTCCATCACCGCCGTCTCGTATGATTTCGACAACGATGGCTGGCCCGATATTTATGTGGCGGTGGACTCGCAACCCAGCATGTTGTTTCACAACAACCACGATGGCACGTTCACCGACGTCGCGGTAATTGCGGGGTGCGCCTACAGCGAGAACGGGCACGAGCAAGCTGGGATGGGCGTTGCGGTTGCCGATTACGATTGCGATGGCTCGCTCGACATTTTCAAGACGAATTTTGCCGATGATACTTGTAACCTCTACCACAACAATGGCGACGGAACTTTCAGCGATGTCACGTTCTCGTCTGGAATCGGCATCAACAATCAATACGTCGCGTGGGGCTGCGGTTTTATTGATGTTGACAATGACGGCTGGCAGGACATCCTGCAGATCAACGGCCACGTTTACCCGGAAATCGAGGGACACGATACCGGCCAGACCTACAAAAACCCGCGTCTGGTCTACAAAAACCTGGGCGATGGACGATTCAAAGATGTTTCTTCGGAGATGGGGCCCGGCATCAGCGAGCATTTCTCGAGTCGCGGCGCGGCGTTCGGCGATTATGACAACGATGGTGACATGGACGCGCTGGTTCTAAACATGAACGACCCGCCTTCGCTTCTTCGCAACGATGGTGGTAACCAGCAAAACTGGATCAAGATCAAGCTGCTCGGGACCAAGTGCAATCGCACCGCCATCGGCGCTCGTGTGCGCGTCGTGACCGGCAAGCATGTGCAGATGGACGAAGTCCACAGCGGCACCAGCGTGATGTCGCAAGGCGACCTCCGCCTCCACTTCGGCCTCGGAAAAACTCAAACCATCGATCTCATCGAAGTGAAATGGCCGACCACGCAAAAAGTGGAACAGTTCAAGCAGGTGAAAGCCAATCAGATACTGACCATCCGCGAAGGCAGCGGCATCGTCACGACCGCCAACTCCAAAACTAAATAGGAACTCCCGCTTTCAAAGCTATTCTTTTTCGTCGCGGCTTCTGAATCGCGCTCAATAATCAGGTGGTGTTTGTAGCGAATGTGGTGTTATCACCGGCGCACCTTCTAAGCTCCAAGCCGTTGATGGCAGCCGCCCTTGATCAATCGCGGCTTGCATGAGTTTCTCGACGTCGATCTTCTGGGTCCCCGGCTCATCAGCATTTTCTTTCCAGAGTTCAGGCGTAACCGGGACTGAAACGTGTGCGGTTTCAATCGTTACGCGTTGCAATCGAACCGATACTGAATGCGAGTTAGCCATATATGAGCATGATACAACGCTAAGAGGGCTTCATTCGGATGCTTAAGTTTTCAATACGGTGCCGGGCTTGCCGGCTGGTCCTTCAGAATAATCAAGAATTGCCGCAGTTCTCGCCGCCGGCTTTCCAGCGCTGCGGTTTCCGCTTTCTCCATCTGCTCGTACACTCGAAATTCTTGCTTGGCCTTCGATTCTTCGCCCATTCGCCGGTAGGTCAGGCCGAGCCGGTAATGTGGTTCGCTAAGCTGCGGACTCGCTTCGATTGCTTTTTTGTAATCGCGAATCGCTTGATCAAGTCCACCGCGCCCGGAATGCAAAATCCCAAGCTGCAAATAGGCCTCGCCGTACTTCGGATCAATACCCGCCGCTTTTTCTAGCAACATTTCGGCCTGCTGCAGCGCGGCTGAATTGTCCAATCCCCGGTTGCGCTTCCACAGCGTTAATCCGTAGTAATAATTGGCCGATGCATTTTCAGGCTGCTCCCGCACAAACCGCGCAAGCTTTTCCTCGCTGCAGGGCAGCAGCGCTGTCGCCGACTTTTGCATTTTTCCCAGAAACAAATAGGGAGCTGAATCACCCGGTTGCAAATCAGAAGCTTCGCAAATCCGCCGAGCCGCTTCCTCATAAGAGCCGCTGGCGTAAAGCGCCGCGCCAAGTCCCGCCAGCATTCTTGCCGAGCCGGGATGCAGCCGAGTCCCTTTCGTAAAAACTTCCACTGCTGGCTGGTCTGCCTTGTGCAAAAGCAGCTCCGTGCCCCACTCGAAGTAATTTCGCTCGCTCGGATCCATTTGAGCCGCGCGCTCATATTCCCTCACGGCCTCCAGTGGCTCTCCCAATCGTTCATCCAGTTCGCCGAGCACCCGGTGTACGTCGGGCGTATCCCCGCTCGCCAGCATCTTTCGCGCTTGCTCACGTGCTGCACGCAATTGCACTTCCGATTTCCGTGAATCCAACGAATGCGCTCCAGCTTTGGTATCCAAGCCAGCGTTTCCACCAGCCCCGCCGTTCTTCAACGCCAGTGTTTCCTTGGCCAGCGCTTCGCTGGTTCGCGCCGTAACGTCCGACCCGTGCATCCCGGCATTGTTCCAATCAGTGACTCCAGCTACGGTGAAGTTCGGTTTGTCATCAAATTCCATTTCTGCCGGTCGGGAACCAGCGTTGCCGGAATCGGTCTGACCCACCGCTAAAGGTTCCAACGTCAAATCCACATGCTTCTTCTCGCCGGCCGACAGTTCAAACGCACTCGAACCCCGATCGCGCATTCCCGGCTTTTCCGCCCTCACCACGTATTTGCCCGGTTCAGAAAGCGAAAACACGAAGGTTCCGTCTGCTTTCGTCTTTGTCTCGGCGGAATGGGCAGCATCTTTTCCTTCCAGCCTAACTGCCGTATCGCCAACCGTATCACCCGCAGGGCTCCGCACCACGCCCTCGACAGTGATTCTGCCCCCCTGCGGCAAAGGCAGGGCAGCGCTCTGGCCCAAAGCCAATCCCCCAGTCAAGCCCAGCAACACCCACGCGACGACGAAGTTCACCGCGAAAAAGCCGCCCACGAATTTCCTATCGGTCAAACGAAGCCTCATTTCGCGATTCTAGCCCCCGCCATCTTGAGATGGAACTCTTTTTCCTAGCGTGCGAACAAGTACAACTGGTCGTCTTCGGTCACGATGGTCGGCAGTGGAAGGGGCGCAAGAGAGCGCCGGAATTTTACGAATGAGAGCGTGAAAATGGTTAGCGCAGGAATCCGCCCCGAGCTCGAGAACTTTACAATTTCAGTGGGCTCAGGCATAAGAGGAGCGTAGACACGCACATGAATCTTTCAAAAAAATGGCAACGCCCCTGACATTTCTATGAAGGCGATGCTCCTTTCCAAATATCGGCATCTTGAGATTGCCGAGCTTCCCACGCCAACCCCCGGGCCCGGCGAACTCCTGGTCAAAGTGGCGGCCTGCGGAATTTGCGGCAGCGACGTGCACGGCTACGACGGTTCCTCCGGCCGCCGCATTCCGCCGATCGTGATGGGCCACGAAGCCTCCGGCCTAATCGCCGGCCTCGGCCCCCAAGCAAGCGGCTGGTCCGAAGGCGATCGCGTCACCTTTGATTCCACGATTTCTTGCGGAACTTGTCCGTATTGCGCGCGCGGAGAAATCAATCTTTGCGACCGCCGGCAGGTCCTGGGCGTTTCCTGCACGGATTATCGCTGCGCCGGAGCTTTCGCCGAATACGTCATCGTTCCACAGCGAATCGTTTATCGCTTGCCGGATAAGCTCTCTTTTTCGGAAGCCGCCATGCTGGAGGCCGTTGCCGTCGCGGTGCATGCAGTTTCCCTCTCCCGAATTTCCCCCGGCGATAAGGCCCTCGTTCTTGGCGCCGGAATGATCGGTCTTCTCTGCCTGCAAGCACTCCGCGCCGCTGGTTGTTCAACTGTATATATCGCGGATGTGGATGCATCGCGCCTGAAACTCGCCAAAGAAATCGGTGCAACGGAAACGCTGCATGCCACCGGCGACAAACTAGTTGCCGAAATTCTCAGCCGTACAAACGGGGCGGGCGTCGACGTGGCCGTGGAAGCCGTCGGCGTTGATGCTACCGTCCGGTCCGCGGTCGCGCCAGGTTCGCATCCAGGGCTCTTGCGCCTCCGCCGGAGAATATCCGCTAGCCATTGAGCTTTTGACCAGCGGTGCCATCAAGGTAAAGCCGCTCATCTCCGCGGTCGCGCCTCTCGAAGAAGGCCCACAATGGTTTGAGCGGCTATATTCGCACGAGCCGAACCTGATGAAAGTCGTCCTTACTCCAGGAACAGTTTCATGAACGCACTAGCATGACCAACGGACTCTTCGATCTCACCGGACGAGTAGCGATCGTCACCGGGACGAGCCGCGGGCTGGGTCAATTCATGGCGCGCGCTCTCGCGAAAGCGGGCGCGGACCTTGTACTAACCAGCCGCATCCGCGATCATTTGCTCCCCTTTGAAACGGAGATCAAAGCGCTCGGCCGCCGCGCCGTTTCGTTAGAACTCGACGTCCGCAACCAGTCAAGCATTGGGCAATTTGCCAAAAACGCCGAGGCCGCATATGGCCACGTGGATATTCTCGTGAACAATGCCGGTTGCAATGTCCGCAAGCCCGCGCTCGAGGTGACGTGGGAAGACTGGAACGTGATTCTTGACACCAATTTGCGCGGGAGTTTTTTCGTCGCGCAGTCCGTGGCGCGCTTGATGGTTCCGCGCCGTTACGGCCGCATCATCAACATAGGCTCGGTCACCAGCGTCGCCGGTTATGCCGGCCTCGGCCCCTACGGCGCAAGCCGTGGGGGCATTCGACAATTGACCATGAGCCTCGCGGACGATTGGGGCAAGCATGGCATTACCGTGAACTGCCTCGCACCAGGATGGTTTCGCACCGACCAAAATAAAGTGCTGTACGAAAACAAAGAGTGGGTCGAGTACCTGTGCGATCGCATTCCGCTCAAACGCCCCGGCCAGCCGCAAGACTTGGATGCGGCGGTAGTGTTCCTCGCAGCCGAATCCAGCCGTTACGTGACGGGGCAAACCCTGCTCGTGGATGGTGGAATCTCCACTGGCGCGACTCGCGCACTGGTTTCGCCAGGTCCGGCGAAACCGTCAGAACCAAGCTAGACCTGGCGTTTTCACTTCACGTGTCGCGCTTTTCTACTTCAAGCCGGTTCAGGGATCGGTTCTATCCGCCCGAGTAGAAAGACATATCCCCCGATTCCAACGAGCAAAAAAACCGTAGCGGCAATAAACGCTCCGGAAAAGGAATGCGTTGCCTGCACCACGTATCCTGTAACAACCGGCGCAGCGATCCCCGCGAGTTGATTGCACAGATTCAGAATCCCTCCCAAGGTGCCGACGCTTTCTCGGGGAGCAATCAGCGAGGGGATCGACCAACCTACCGGCGATGCAGCAGACAATCCGCCGATGGAGACGCTGATCCAAAATAGTGCGCTCACCGCAGTGTGGGCGTTTGCTGCGCCGAGAATCCCCAAGCCGAAAGCCGTTCCGCCAATCAATACCCCCTGGCGGACTCGAACCGCCCTCCAACCGCGCTGAATTAACGTATCTACTAGCCAGCCACCGATAACCAGGTCGGTAAACGTGGCGAACGACCAGGGCACAGCGGTATAGATAGCAGAATGAAGCAAATCTATATGAAGGGTGGCCTTAAGATATGACGGCAGCCACGTCAGGAGAAAATAGAAAGTGTAATTGTAAGACGCGAAGCCCAGGCACAAGCCCCATACTTTGCGTTTCCGCAGCAAGTAAATCAGCGGCGCCCCTTTAGCGGCTCTCACGCGATCCTCTGGCTGCGCTCCGCCTTTGGCGATGAACTCGCGCTCCGAGGCTGTCAGCAATTTGTCCTCGCTCGGATTTCGATAAAAAGCGTAGAACAGCGCGAAATAGAAAAGGCTGATGAGTCCCGTCACGGCAAAATTCCACCGCCACCCGAAATAAAACAGCAAAACGCCCAGTATCGGTATGCCGATCGCGGAAGAAAATTTCGCTGCGGAGTCAAACATGGCGGTGGCCAGGCTGCGCTCATTTTGCGGGAACCAATAGCCGATTGCTTTTGAATTGGCCGGGAATGTCGGCGCCTCGCCGATCCCCAACAGAAAACGCGCCCCAAATAAACCGCTGACGCCGGTGGCGATCGCCGTTGCGAAGGAAGCCACGCTCCAAATCACAGTGCTGATGATGCCCACGCGGCGCACGCCAAATCGATCCAGCAGCAGCCCTGAGGGCAGTTGGAGCAACATGTACGTCCAGTTGTAAGCGCCTGAGAGCCAGCCGAACATCACCGCCGAGATTCCAAACGAGGCCTCGAGCGCATCCCGGGATACCGAAAGATTTACGCGGTCGAAATAATTGACCAGAACTCCGACACCCAACAGGAGCGCAATTGCCCACCGCCTGCGCGGTATTTTTTTGCGGCCAGTTTCCGGCTGCAGCATCTCTTGTCTCCGTTTGCGGCGGTAATGATAGCGTATCCCGTCACCAGTCCATCGAAATAAACCGCTTACGTGGGAGCGCGTATTCTTCTTCGACTGCAGGAACGCATTAAGAATTAGAATCCGAATCCGAGGAAGGTGGGAAGATCACCATCTGCTTATGATGTTCCTAGCCGATTGCCAATCGCAGAGAAAAGTCCAGTCGGGAAGGCTTGACAGGGGTGACGCTCTCTTTAGTCCGTCACCCTATCGGCTTGTCTGCGGCCTACACGCAAGGAATCTTTTACATGGCTAATGCAGCTGCCTCCCGCAGGTGTGCTAGTTGCAGGTTGCTCGGGAGCCAAAAGCCTCCGCGATTTCATTTCCGAAATAAATGCGGTACGTACCAGCGGGTGTAGGTTGCCAACCCCAACAAGAGCACGACCCACCAGAGCACCAGCACAGTTCGCATCCACATCTTGTAGTTAATGATTCGCAATTTCTCCGGCAAAACGCTCGTGCCCGCGGACAGCAGGATGTACAAGCCCGCGAGTTCGGTGACGGTTCCGACCGCACCGTGGGTCGTCGCCAGCGCGTAGTAAGCCTTCCCTAGCTTCGCCGGAATCCTGGGAAGCACATGAACGCGGAATGAAGGAATCATCATCAGCGCAACTACAGCGAGGTTCAGAAGCACGATGGCGGATTGGCACCAAGCGTGTTGCCGAAAGCGCCCCTTGCGAGCAAGCCGAGCGCCGGCCAACAGAGCTACTCCCATGGCGATTTCCAGGGCAAGGACTAAATCGGCAGCCCGCGGAGCAGCCGTTTCAAAGAATTCTTCTCTCAACAGATTGTCACCATGCAGACTGCCGATTGCGGTGGCGCAGTGGACAAAATTCATCTTGCCAGTTAGAAGGGAAGTGCTAAGGTCACACATCAGCGTCGGCCATGAACACCACCTCTTTGGCTCTGCGGGCGAGAACACTCAAAGCCACAAACGTGATGGGTGCACTGTATTTCGACGAAACTGCTCAGCCTCCGTACGAGTTTGTCGCGGAGTCACTTCCAATGGCCGGGCACGCAGCAAATTCTCGAAACGACTCGCGCCCCTTTAGCAACGCACTCGAATTCTTCCTTTTCAGCAGTACGACACTTTGCGTCTTTGTCTCGCCCCCGTTTTCTCCAGGTTCCGCAACGCAAACGTAGATTCCCGAAGATTTCTGATCGAGAACCTTGATCGCCAACTTCCTCATTCCGCCCGGCGCCTCGATGATGGCTCCGTTTTCGTCCATCCTCTGCGCCGTGAAACCATAATCCGCAAGCGTCTTCTTTCCTTTTTCCTTCTTCGGCCGGAACGCGGAGGGCAGTGAAGTCAAATCCATTTTCTCGACCACGAATGACGCTATCTTTTCTTTGGGATATGCGGCCTCATTCCCGGCCGCCACCAGCGGCGCGCATGATAGCGCTGCAAGTGCCAACACAAGTTTGGTGTTCATTTTCCTTCTCCTTTTATGCTCATTGACTTATTCCGCGCGTTTCTTTGCAAACGTCTTGAGAGTTTCCGTCTTGCCCATCCTGCCGCGTCAGCTTAAGATGCCTTGCACCTGGTTACCCGCGACCATGCAAATCCTCTGTAATTCCTCGTAAGTGAAGTACGTTTCTTCCTGGTTGCCGGCGCGCTCCACGTGGCCTAGTCCTGATTCCTTCGAGATACGGTTGAGCTCCGTTTCAGGTATGCCAAACATCAAAGAGGCTCTTGTTCGGGTGACATATTTTGGGACTTGATGGTTCATAACTGCTCCTTGTGCCGCCATGATCCAGGCGGCCACTGTGCCAACAAACAGATTCATCATCTTGCAAATACATCCTTGAGTTGCTAGAGAATCCCTTCTCTCAGCTAGTCTTGGAAAACGTCTATCCCGGTCCATTCACTCCGCTGAGAAAGCCGCCGAGGTGTCCCGTCAGTGCGACGATCACTACGGCCACAGCTTCGATCGGCAAGCGGTATCCGGGCAGAATCTCCTCTTGCTTGCGTCTGGTTCTCATGTGAATGAACCACACAGTACAGATCAGGAGGCTCGACAGGCATCCCATCACGAGATGCATCAAAAGGATGCCTTTCAGCTTCTGCCCCTCGAGTTCCCACTGCCACGCGAGAATTCCAGTGGCTACCACGGGTATGGTTGCGATCGCCGCGACAAGCATGTTGTAGTAGGCCGCCGCAGCCAGAAGGCGTTGCTTCTTCCATTGCGCAAGGAAATCAAAGAGGACGCCAATGATAAACAGCGCAATCGGGAAGTGGATCAGCACGACGTGTTGCGCGTGCTTCGCGAAAACTACCGTTTTAATGTCGAACGGATGCAAGGTCGCTCCTCACTCACTGCACGATGACTTTGCCGGTCATCTTCGGATGAATTGAACAAAAGTAGGGATAAGTTCCCGCTTTGCTGAACGTAAAGGAAAACTTTTCGTCCGTGTCGAGCACCTTGGACTTAAACGTCTTCGAATCATCCGTGCTGACGACCGTATGGGGAATGTCGTCTCGGTTTGTCCAAGTAACCATAGTTCCCACGGGCACCGTTAGCGTTACAGGACCGAAGCTGAAGTTGTCGATCTTCACCTCCATCGTCGACATCTTCTCCTGCGCGCTTAAGGCGAAACCTCTGCGGCCTTCTATGGTCCCCACAAATCCGATCGTTAGCACTGCCGCGAGTATTACAACAGACACACTTCTCCTCATGCTTCTTCTCCTTTTCTTATCTGAGTCAAGTTCGAATTGTTTTCTGAGTTTGGCTAAGTCTTCCTCAGGCGAGTGAAGAATCAACCACTGCCAAAGCGTGCTTCCCTTGTATGTAGTTCACATTGGTGATGCCGAGGACGCTTTTCAGTTGCTCCGCTGGCACCTTCATCGGGCCCGGTGAATCGGCTTTGCCCGGCGCCGGTTGTGGAAACGCCGTTGACGCCGCCGGTTGTGGAAACGCCGTTGACGCCGCGGTATGAAACGTCACGTTTCCCTCGACCTTCTGCATCGTCTGGTGGATATGCCCATTGAGCACCGTCACCGAACCGAATTTCTTCAAATACGCCAGTGCTTGCGCACTATCGTCCGTTCCCCAGCCCCACTCCGGATAGACCGACCAGAGTGGAATGTGCGCAAACACGACAATCGGAGTACTGTGCTTCAAGTGTTTTACATCGTCTTCCAGCCACTCAAGCTGGTCGTGGCCCAGCGTTCCGAGCCCGCCGGCCTTCAGATTCATCACGTTGACCAGCCCGATGAAGTGCACGCCCTTCTTTTCGAAGCTGTACCATCCCGCGCCCTTGCTACCTTTTCCATAGCGCTCCAGAAACTGTTTCCCATCGTCATTCAGCACGTCGTGTTCACCGGGCACGTAGAAGACATCCTTGGGGGCCGCGCCTTTCAAGATCTGGTCCACCGTATCAAACTCTTCGGGCTTCGAGAGGTGGCTGATGTCGCCAGTGTGCAGCATGAATTCCGGCGCTGCTGACAATCCATTGATCTTGTCTACTGCGGCCTTTAGCGTCCCTGCAACATCCGGATTCGCCGGCTTGTTGAATCCCATGTGACTGTCGCTGATCTGCACGAAGCTGAGCTGGCCCTTGGCGGCAGACATGGCGTGATGGCCCATGGCATAAGATTGCAGCACTCCGCCCTTGATCACACACAGAGTGCCTGTTCCAGCCCAGGCCATGCATTTCAGGAAACCGCGGCGGTCAATTCCGTCATGATTGTGGTCGTGCAGAATGAGGTTGTGATCGTTTTTCTCGGTTAAATTATTTCGTGACATCTACTTCCTCCTGGAACACGCTTGATCAAGCGGCGAGAGCATTGCTACAGGGCCAGTTGGGTCGTTGCTCCCGCCGCCCGCTGAGGCGTGTTACATCTGCCTAGACTGCGCTGAGCGTCGATTTATTCCCGACGATTTATTCCCGACGATTTTCGCGTTTCGTGCTTTGTCATTCTTCGTGCTTTGTCAAAAATTGGGAATAAAATGCGTAGGCGAGGAGTCTTAAAAGGAAGGGCCAGGATAATCGGGAGTGCTACAGGCGCAGGAGAGAATCCGGTTTGAACAGTTGGTGGTGCCGCATCTGGACGCCGCAGTCAACTTGGCGCGCTGGCTTTTGCGGAATCGTGCCGATGCCGAGGATGTGGCGCAGGAAGCCATGTTGCGCGCCTACCGCTTCTTCGAGCAGTTTCGAGGCGGCGATGCGCGGGCTTGGTTGCTGCAGATTGTGAGAAACAGTTGCTATTCATGGCTGGGAAAGAACCGTCCCTTGGAGCTGATGACTGAATTCGATGAAGAGTTACACGCGGGGCCGGCGGCGAATCCTGAAACTCTGGCGACGCAGGCGGACGAGCGCGAACGGCTGATGAGTGCACTGGAGTCGCTTCCGCCGCGGTTCCGGGAAGTGATTGTCCTGCGCGAACTGGAAGGCTGCTCATATAAAGAGATTGCGGAGATCACAGGGATTCCCATGGGCACGGTCATGTCAACTTTGTCCAGAGCACGCGAAAGGCTGCAGCGCACACTAACCGCCGTGGCAACCAAGGAGGCGTCATGACTTGTGATCTGGCGCACACTACGCTTCACGGCTATTGCGACGGGGAACTTGATGCCGTACGCGCAGCGGAGTTCGAACGCCATCTTGACCACTGCAACGAGTGCCGCACCTCTCTGGACGAAACCCAGGCCCTGCGGGCGCGCCTGCGGACGCACGATCTTTATGAACGCACGTCGACCCAGCTCAGGGAGCGGATTGAGAAACAACTCGGCCTAAGCGGCGCCGAGGCGCAAAAGCCGGCGCGAGCAGGGTCGCTACGGTGGTTGCTGGTCCCGGCGTTTGCGGTGGCCATTGTGGCAATCGTCGCGGTCTTGGCGCGGTTTCCAATTCAGCCCCGTGTGGTGGCGACGGCGACTGCTTCCGAGCTGATTGACGCCCATGTTCGCTCGCTGCAGCCCGGGCATTTGACCGATGTGGCCTCAACCGACCAGCACACGGTCAAGCCGTGGTTCGATGGTAAGCTGGATTTTGTTCCGCCAGTGAGCGATTTCGCCACCCAAGGATTTCCGTTGGTGGGTGGCCGTCTGGATGTTTTGAACGGGCACAGCGTTGCAGCCTTGGTCTATGCGCGGCGCAAACATACGATCAATGTGTTCGTGTGGCCCGCCCGGCAGGGAGAATCGTCTCTTTATGGGTGGGGGGCGCGGGACGGCTACAACTGGGGAATTTGGCAGGGCGGAGATATGAATTTTTGCCTGGTTTCAGACGCAGCCCAATCCGATCTGCGAGAGCTGCAACAACTGATCCATCCGTGATATTGCTCTTTGTGAGAAGCTAGACTTCAGATGGGTCAACCTGCAGCCTCGTCTGTTAAACAGCACAAAACCGCAGCGCCGTTTCTTTGCTGGTGGGCACAGGCGCGTACATCTTTTTTCTGGATGGTCGCT
>WNFI01197514.1_pt1 | contig 12797 bp, 12 predicted proteins | sample 5400471 | NCBI WGS metagenome assembly WNFI01 (sample SAMN13153348, study PRJNA577476) | soil metagenome | isolation source: 100 cm saprolite on Douglas fir-dominated hillslope | place: USA:California | collected 2013-09-17
GTCCTTGATGTATTGCCAGATGATCCGGGTCATCTCGTCGCCATCGAGTTCGACGACGGGGTTGGTCACCTTGATTTTTGCCATGGGGGATCGGGCCTTACCTTGAGAGTGTCTGCTGAGGTGGGAGGAACGGGTTCGTTCCGGTCAGGCCCTATAGCATCGTGGCGACAAGGGTGGAAGGCGAATGGGCAGGCAGATTTGGCAGGTTTTAGGCAAGCCCGAAACGCCGCTCCAGCCAGGCTCTGGCCTTGCCAGGCGTCATGGCGCGGATCACCGCGGCGCAGAATGGACGGAATCCAGGTGCCGCCGCGGCGCGGTTCGCGGTGAGGCCTGCTCAGGCTCACCCGGAGAGTCAAAATGATGGCTTAGACCCATTATTTTGCTTGAGAATTTCTGTCAGACGGGCAAACGAGGGCGCAGCTCTAAGAGGTTGAATCAAAAACTTAATGAGTTGAATCAGAAAGTGAGGCGATGTCCGGTACCGACAAGACCAAAGCCCCGACAGACCTCGCAGGTCCGGTTGTTGTCCTGGTCGAGCCGCAGCTCGGCGAGAACATCGGCATGGCGGCGCGGGCGATGGGAAATTTCGGCCTGACCCGGCTGCGCATCGTCAATCCGCGCGACGGCTGGCCCAACGTGCACGCGCGGCGTGCGGCGTCCGGGGCGGATCACATCCTGGACCAGGTCGAGTTGTTCTGTTCGGTCGAGCGGGCGGTGGCCGACTGCACGTTGCTGTTCGCCACCACCGCGCGGGCCCACGACCAGGCCAAACCGGTGGTGGCGCCGCAAGCTGCCGCGCAGGAGATGTCCACCCAGATCGCCAGCGGCGGCAAGGTCGGCATCCTGTTCGGACGCGAGCGCTATGGCCTGCAGAACGAAGAGGTCGCACTCGCCGACCGCATCATCACCTTTCCGGTCAATCCGGCGTTCGCCTCGCTCAACCTGGCCCAGGCGGTGCTCTTGATCGGCTACGAATGGTTCAAGCTGGCGGCCAACGGGTCGCTGCCGTTCGCGATGCCGGAGCGCTCCGAGCGCGCCTCGCAGCACCAGATGCAGGCGTTCTTCGACAATCTGGTGCGCGAACTGGACAGAGTCGAATTCCTGCGCCCGGCGGAAAAGCGCGAGACCATGCTGGTCAATCTGCGCAATATTTTCAGCCGCATGGAGCCGACCAAGCAGGACATGCATACCCTGCATGGCGTGGTGATGGCGATCGCCGAGGGGCGCAAGGGTCCGGCCAAGGGCGGGGTGCTCGACGGCGAGCAGGCGACACGGCTGCGGGCGCTGCTCGCCGAACACGGGCAGGGCGCGTTGCCGTCCGAGAGCGGCACGGTGCGCGGGCTGGCGCGGCTGCTGCGGCGTAATCCCACCGATGCCGAGCGCATCCTGTGGCAGGCGCTCACCACCGACCGCCGCTTTGCCGGTCAGTTCAAGCGCCAGACCCCGGTCGGCCGTCACATCCCCGATTTCGTCTCGTTCGTCCAGCGTATCGCCATTGAACTGATCAACGCCGACGAGACTGAAGTGATCGCGAAGGATCGCGCCGCGCGGCAGACCTGGCTGGAGGCGCGCGGCTACCGGGTAGCCGCGATCAGGGCCGACGAGGTGACAAGCGACCTCGGGGCGGTGCTCGGGCGGCTGGAGACGGCGCTGGCAGGGTAGCGTGATCAGGAGAGTTCGATAACCACTCCCCGCGTGTGCGGGGAGAGGTTACGCCGTCGCCCGCGATCCCCAGTGCCTTGATGCGGGACGCCAGCGTGGTCGGCTTGATGTCGAGCATTTCAGCAGCACCACGTGGGCCGAAGACCTTGCCGGCGCAGGCCTGAAGTGCGGCGAGAATGTTGGCGCGCTCGTGGTCGCGCATTTCCGACGCCGTCATGACGACCGGACGGGCCTCGGCCTTCAGCCGGCCCGGTCCTGTCGAGGGCTGGGCGCCGGAATTGTCGGGCAGATCGATCCGCAACCGCCCGTTCTGGGCGAGAATCGCCGCGCGCTCGATCACGTTCTGCAACTCGCGAACGTTGCCGGGCCAGTCGTAGCGCGCAAGCCGCCGCGCATCGCCTTCCGACAGTCTTAGATCCGATTTCAGTTCCTTGCTTTCGCTCATCAGAAAATGCTGGGTCAACAGCGGGATGTCCTCGCGCCGTTCGCGCAGCGGTACCGACTCCACCGGAAACACATTGAGCCGGAAATAGAGGTCTTCGCGAAATCGGCCGCGCTGCACTTCCTGCTTGAGATCGCGATTGGTGGCGGCGATCAGGCGTACGTCAACCGTACGGGTGCGCTCTTCGCCGACCCGCTCGAAATTGCCCTCCTGCAGCACGCGCAGCAGCTTGCCTTGCAATTCGAGCGGGATTTCACCGATTTCGTCGAGAAACAGGGTGCCTCCGTCGGCCAGTTCGAAGCGGCCGATGCGGTCGCGCACCGCGCCGGTGAAGGCGCCGCGGACGTGACCGAAGAACTCGCTCTCGAACAATTCGCGCGGTATCGCCGCGCAATTCACCCGGATCAGCGGCCGGTCGCGGCGGCCAGAGGCTTCATGGATGGCGCGCGCGATCAATTCCTTGCCGGTGCCGGATTCGCCCGTGATCATCACCGCTGCTGTCGTCGGCGCGACCAGCTTGACCTGACGCAGCGTTTTCTGGATCGCCTCGCTCTGGCCGATGATGCCGCGCGGATTGGTCTCGATGCGGATTTCTTCCTGCAGATAGGCATTTTCCAGTTCAAGCCGTTCGCGCAGGCGGTCGACTTCGGCGAGCGCCGCGTGCAGCTTTTCGTCGGCCTCGCGGCGCTGGCTGACGTCGCGAAACACGATCACCGCACCCACCACCATGCTGCGGTCGCGGATCGGCGTCGAGGTGTATTCGACCCACACTGGCGAGCCATCCTTGCGCCAGAACACCTCGCCATCGACCTGGTGCACGGCACCGTCGCGGAATGCCGCGTAGATCGGACAATCCTGATGCGGGTAGTGACGCCCGTCATGATGGGTGTGATGGACGATGGCGTGAATTTCCTTGCCGACCAGTTCCTCGGCGGCCCAGCCCAGCATCCGCTCCGCCGCGGGATTGACGAAAGTGGTCTTGCCCTCGGTGTTGACGCCATAGATGCCTTCGCCGGCGGCGCGCAGGATCAACTGGTTTTCCCGTTCGATGTCCTGAAACACCCGCTCGACCCGCTGCCAGGCGGCGATGCCGCCGCGCATGTGATCCTCGGCGGCTGCGTCCACAGTGCGTCGGCGGCGCGCTTCGAGATCGCTCATGGTGAGCAGCAGCAGCGAACGGCCGTCATGCGGCACCAGCGAGCCGGCATATTCGAGCCGGAGACTTTGCCCGGTGGCGTGGCGCGGCGTCAGCGCGTTGGTCCAGAACGCGCCCTTGTCGAGCACGGCCTGGGTGAACACGATGAGCGCCGGCAATTGTCCGGCATGCAGCGTGCTTACCCTGGTCTGCCGCAGCAGCGCGCGGTCGTAGCCCAAGAGCGCGCAGGCCGCCGGATTGGCATCGACGATCAGGTCGGAATGGGGATCGAGCAGGAGCGTCGGCAGAATCGAAAAATCGAAGGCGACTGCGCGCAGATCGAACTCGCGCGCGGTCGCTGCAAAACCGTGGTCCATGCGGCGAAAACTCCGAGAAATCGTAATTCTATTACGATTTCTCGTGTATCACGAGTTTTCGTAATAGCCAATCAGCAGCCAAAACCCTGCGCCAATCGGGCAATTCGAGGAGATGAGGGCTGGCATGCTCCTTGCGTAATGGACGGCAACGTCACGCAGGAGGTCTCATGTCCACGTTCGACAATCCGTTCGATCCCGGCCGTCGTCTCCGCGCCTCCGGTTGCAGTTGCGGCCGGCATGTGAGCGAAGCCGAACACGCCTCCGCCACGCAATTGTCGCTTGCGCCGGCGATTGCGTCGACAGAACAGTCCCGTTTCGAAGGCGTCGTGGCCTCGGCGGTGATGCGGGCGATGTTCCCGCAGGATGTCGCGCGGCGCGCGTTCCTTAAATCGGTCGGCGTTTCCACGGCGCTGGCCGCGGTGTCGCAGTTCTTTCCGCTGCAAACCGCCACCGAGGTTTTCGCGCAGGGCGCGCCCCTTGAAAAGAAAGATCTCAAGATCGGCTTCATCCCGATCACCTGCGCAACCCCGATCATCATGGCGGCGCCGATGGGATTTTACTCGAAATACGGCCTCAACGTCGAAGTCATCAAGACCGCGGGCTGGGCGGTGATCCGCGACAAGACCATCAACAAGGAATACGACGCAGCGCACATGCTGTCGCCGATGCCGCTCGCCATCACCATGGGCGCCGGCTCCAATCCGCTGCCCTACACCATGCCGGCGGTGGAGAACATCAACGGCCAGGCGATCACGCTGGCGGTGAAGCATAAAGACAAGCGCGACCCGAAGGACTGGAAGGGATTCAAGTTCGCGGTGCCGTTCGATTATTCGATGCACAATTATCTGCTGCGCTATTATCTCGCCGAGCACGGCATCGATCCCGATACCGACGTGCAGATCCGCGCGGTGCCGCCGCCGGAAATGGTCGCCAATCTTCGGGCCGACAATATCGACGGCTTCCTCGGCCCCGATCCGATGAACCAGCGCGCGGTCTATGATGGCGTCGGCTTTATCCACATCCTGACCAGGGACATCTGGGAAGGCCATCCGTGCTGCGCGTTTGCGGCATCGAAGGAATTCGTCACCCTGATGCCGAACACCTATGGCGCGCTCTTGAAATCGATCATCGAAGCGACCGCGTTCGCGCATAAGGCGGAAAACCGCAAGCAGATCGCGGAAGCGATCGCGCCGGCGAATTATCTGAACCAGCCGGCGATCGTGCTGGAGCAAATCCTCACCGGCACCTTCGCCGACGGCCTCGGCAACGTCATCACCCAGCCGAACCGGATCGACTTCGATCCGTTCCCCTGGCAGTCCTTCGCGGTGTGGATCATGACCCAGATGAAGCGCTGGGGTCAGATCAAGGGCGACGTCGATTACAAGGGCATCGCCGACCAGGTCTACCTCGCCACCGACACCGCAAAGCTGATGCAGGAAGCCGGCCTGACCCCACCGACCACCACCTCCAAGACCTTCATGGTGATGGGCAAGACCTTCGATTCGGCAAAGCCGGAGGAATATCTGAATAGCTTCAAGATCAGGAAGGCGTCGTGAGGCAGGGATGGTGTCGCCTGTGACACGACCACATCTCCCCACGTCGTCCCGGCGCGGGCCGGGACCCATAACCTCTGGCGTTGCTTGTTGCGAAAGGCATCTGACCCAGTGCCTAAACGCAAATCCGCGGCGTATGGGTCCCGGCCTTCGCCGGGACGACGCGCTGAGGGGCCATGCGCCATGACAAAATCGCTTCGCTTCCGCGCCGCGATCGTGTCGATCGCGATTTTCCTGACCTTTATCGGCGCCTGGCACATCGCGACGCGCGGCACCGGCGCCGTCGCAACCATGACCCCGGAATATGCCAGGCTGATGGGCGTCACGGCGACGCAGGGCAAATCGGCGATGCCCGGCCCGCTCGACGTCGGCGCCAAGCTCTGGGAGCACGTCAAGCGGCCGTTCTACGACAACGGCCCGAACGACAAGGGGCTCGGCATTCAGCTCGCTTATTCGATCGCGCGAGTCGGGATCGGCTATCTCCTGGCGGTCGCGGTGGCGATCCCGCTCGGATTCCTGATCGGCATGTCGCCGCTGATCAACCAGGCGCTCGATCCGTTCATCCAGATCCTGAAGCCGATCTCGCCGCTCGCCTGGATGCCGCTCGCGCTCTATACCATTAAGGACTCCGGCCTCTCGGCGATCTTCGTGATTTTCATCTGCTCGGTCTGGCCGATGCTGCTCAATACCGCATTCGGCGTCGCTGCGGTGCGCAAGGAGTGGATCAACGTGGCGCGAACGCTGGAGGTCGGCCCTGTCAGGCGCGCCTTCACCGTGATCCTGCCGGCTGCAGCGCCGACGATTCTGACCGGCATGCGGATTTCAATCGGCATTGCCTGGCTGGTGATCGTCGCCGCCGAGATGCTGGTCGGCGGCACCGGCATTGGCTACTTCGTCTGGAACGAGTGGAATAATCTCTCGATCACCAACGTCATCATCGCGATCCTGGTGATCGGCCTCGTCGGCATGCTGCTCGACCAGATCCTCGCGCGCTTCACCCGCATGGTCACGTTTCCGGAGTGATGCGATGATGATGAATTGCAACGCTGCGATTGCTTCACCTCTCCCCGCGCGCGGGGAGAGGTCGGATTTTGCGCGTCAGCGCGAAATCCGGGTGAGGGGGCGTCTCTCCAGCCTGAGCCTATCGTACCCCCTCACCCCAACCCTCTCCCCGCAAGCGGGGCGAGGGAGCGCACTGCCTTCGCGGAGGAGGCGCGCATGAGCTCCGACAAATTCATTGCCATCGAGGGCATCGCCAAGCGCTATCCGGGCGCCGATGGCGGCGCGATCGCGGTGTTCGAGAATCTCTGGATGTCGATGCCGCGGGGCGAGTTCGGCTGCGTGATCGGCCATTCGGGTTGCGGCAAGACCACCGTCCTCAACATTCTCGCCGGGCTCGACGAGCCGAGCGAAGGCGTCGTCATTGTCGACGGCCAGGCGATCGAGGGCACCAGCCTCGACCGCGCGGTGATCTTTCAAAGCCACGCGCTGTTGCCGTGGCGCACCGTGCTCGGCAACGTCACCTATGCGGTGACGTCGAAATGGCGCAACTGGGACAAGGCCAGGGTCAGGGCACACGCGCAGACGTTCATCGATCTGGTCGGGCTCACCGGGGCCGAGCACAAGCGTCCTTCGGAGCTCTCCGGCGGCATGAAGCAGCGCGTCGGCATTGCGCGCGCGCTCAGCATCACGCCGAAGATCATGCTGATGGACGAGCCGTTCTCCGCGCTCGACGCGCTGACCCGCGGCACCCTGCAGGATGAGGTGCGGCGGATTTGCCTGGAGACCGGACAGACCGCGTTCATGATCACCCACGATGTGGACGAGGCGATCTATCTTGCGGACAGAATATTCCTGATGACCAACGGCCCCGGCGCGGTGCTGGCCGAGATCGTCGAAAACCCGCTGCCGAAGGACCGCGTCCGCGTCGATCTGCACCGGCATCCGCATTATTACGCGTTGCGCAACCACATCATCGATTTTCTGGTGAGCCGCAGCAAGACCTTTGCGACCGCGGTCACCGATCACGATCCGCGCAACGTGCCGGTGGTGCGGACCGGATTGTCCGAACCCACGCTGGTGACGCCGGCGATCGTCGGCGGTCAGAATTCAACCGGCGCTACCCAGGCCATCGCGCGATAGGCTTTGGTCAATTGCCATATTCAGGGAGAGAGAACATGAAGCGATCCGACCTCACCGAAAAACTGCTCGACGTCAAGCGCGACAACGGCTGGAGCTGGAAACATATCTGCGAAAAGATCGGCGGCTTCTCCGACGTGCTGATCGTCGGCGCCATCCTCGGCCAGATGAAGCTCACCAAACCGCAGGCCGCCAACGCCGCCGAACTGTTCGGCCTGTCGAAATCCGAGGCCGCCATGCTCAACGAAATCCCGATGCGAGGTGAAGGCGCGCCGATGCCGCCGACCGATCCCCTGATCTACCGGTTCTACGAACTGGTGATGGTCAACGGTCCGGCGTGGAAGGCGCTGATCGAGGAGGAATTCGGCGACGGCATCATGTCGGCGATCGATTTCGACATGGCGATGGAGCGCGTCGCCAATCCGAAGGGCGATCGCGTCAAGATCACCATGTCGGGCAAATTCCTGCCGTTCAAATATTACGGCGCCACTGGCAACATCCAGGAATACGGGTTCAAGGAGGAGTAGGTCGCTCGCCGGTTAACAGCGGATGAAAGATAAGGCAGGCCTTTCCGCGCACCGGTTTGCCAAGTCGCAATCTGTGGTGGTTAAAGCTTCCGGCGTCGCCCTAACCGCAAAGGTCCTTCCATGACGACGTCCAAGCCACTGATCGCCGCAAGTGCCGGCCTGCTGTTGCTGATCGCGCCCGCGGTCGCGCAGACGCCCGGACAACGGATCATCCTTGAGCAATCCGGGTCGTTACCGCGTCAGGAGGGGGCGGTCCGAATTCAGAGCAGCATCAATTTCTTTGTGACAGGCCCGACCGGAGACGGCGATGAGGCGCAGAAACTCCGTGATCGCGCACGCCGTACCATCTATGAAATGGCGGCGCGCGAATGCGATTTGCTTCGCGAGGTTCTCGCCAAGGATTGTCGAATGGAATCTGTTACAAGCAACATCAGCCGTCAATTCGGCCAGCAGCAGCCGGAAGGCTACACTGTCAACGGTTCGATGAATTTTCAGATTACCTTGAAATAGGTCTCGTTTTCTGGCGAGACACAGTCTCACGCCCCCGCCTTCACCTGCGCCACCGCCTGGATGAAAAACTCTTTCATCATCTGACGGATCTGCTGCTCGGTGATGGCGACGCCCTTGGCGCTGAGGTCCTTGATCACCTTGCGCACCACGTCGGCGTCGCCGGCTTCCTCGAAGTCGGCTGCGACGACCGTCTTGGCGTAGGCATTGGCCGCGTCGCCGGTGATTCCGAGCTTTTCCGCAGCCCACAATCCCAACAGTTTGTCCCGGCGGGCTTCGGCCTTGAATTTCTGTTCCTCGTCGAGGGCGAATTTCTTTTCGAAGGCTTCTTCGCGCTTGTCGAATGTGGTCATGGTTCGGCCCCCGATCTGATGCCTGGAAGGTGATGTCCACGCCGTTGCCAACGCCGATTTGGCACTTAGATAACCAGCAGGAGGCGTCAAAACAACGGACGGGAGGTCGCAGGGCGCGCGAGGCAAAGGGCGAGGGTAAAACTTAACCCAAGCTGACCGGATCGATTGTGCTGGGTAGGCCAATCGGCTAGGTTGCGATCAGGCCGGTTCTCGTTCTGTTTCCCGTTCCTGGCTTCACGGCAGCTCCGTCGTGGTCGCCCTGTCATTCGGAGCACACCAAATTCATGGATTTCAACAACACACGGTACATCCCAATGAGCCGTCGACGCCGCATTTATGAAGGCAAGGCCAAGGTTCTTTACGAAGGACCGGAGCCGGGAACCCTGATTCAGCACTTCAAGGACGATGCGACCGCGTTCAATGCCAAGAAACACCAGATAATCGAGGGCAAAGGTGTTCTCAACAACCGAATCTCGGAATTCCTGTTCCAGCACCTGAATGACATCGGGGTGCCGACCCATTTCATCCGCCGGCTCAACATGCGCGAGCAATTGATTCGCGAAGTCGAGATCGTGCCGCTCGAGGTGGTGGTGCGGAACGTGGCGGCGGGATCGCTGTCGCAGCGGCTCGGCATCGAGGAGGGCACCCAGTTGCCCCGCTCGATCATCGAATTTTACTACAAGAATGACCAGCTCAACGACCCGATGGTCTCTGAAGAGCACATCACCGCGTTCGGCTGGGCGACGCCGCAGGAAATCGACGACATCATGGCGCTGGCTATCCGCGTCAACGACTTCCTCACCGGGCTGTTTCTCGGCATCGGCATCCGTCTGGTCGATTTCAAGATGGAATGCGGCCGGCTGTTCGAGAACGAGATGATGCGGATCATCGTGGCCGACGAAATCTCCCCTGATTCGTGCCGGCTGTGGGACATCAAATCCAACGAGAAGCTCGACAAGGACCGCTTCAGCAGGGATCTCGGCGGCGTGCTGGAGGCCTATACCGAAGTTGCCAAGCGGCTCGGCATCCTGATGGAGAACGAGCGGCCTGCAGGCACCGGTCCGGTGCTGGTGAAGAGCTGAGGCCGCCCGTGAAAGCTCGCGTCACTGTCACGCTGAAAACCGGCATTCTCGATCCGCAGGGCAAGGCTATCGAGGGCGCGCTGAAGTCGCTGGGCGTCGACGGCGTCGCCAGCGTGCGCCAGGGCAAGGTGTTCGACATCGAACTATCAGGCTCCGACAAGGCCAAGGCCGAGGCGGCCCTGAAAGATGCCGCCGACAAGCTGCTGGCCAATACCGTGATCGAGAATTACCGGGTCGAAGTTCTGAGCTAGGCAACATCGCCAAATGAAATCCGCCATCCTGGTCTTTCCTGGAATCAATCGCGAGCGCGACATGGCGCGTGCGCTGAAACTGATCTCCGGCCATGAGCCGGCGATGGTCTGGCACGCCGAGACGGCGCTGCCCGAGGGTACCGATCTCGTGGTAGTGCCAGGCGGATTTTCCTATGGCGATTATCTGCGTTGCGGCGCCATCGCCGCGCGTGCGCCGATCATGGACGCGGTGCGGACCTTTGCCGCCGGCGGCGGTCTGGTGCTCGGCGTTTGCAACGGGTTCCAGATTCTGTGCGAGTCCGGCCTTTTGCCGGGCGTGCTAATGCGCAATGCGCGGCTGAAATTCATCTGCCATGATGTGCATCTGCGGGTCGAACGCTCCGACACGCCGTTCACCCGCGGCTACAACGCCGGCCAGGTGATCCGGGTGCCGATCGCGCATGGCGAAGGCAATTACGAGGCGGACGAAGAGACGCTGAAGCGGCTCGAAGGCGAGGGGCGGGTGCTGTATCGCTATTGCTCCGCCGATGGCGTGGTCGACGATCGCTCCAATATCAACGGCGCGGCGCAATCGATCGCCGGCATCGTCAACGAGGCAGGCAATGTGCTGGGCATGATGCCGCACCCGGAAAACCACGTCGAAGCCATCATGGGCTGCACCGATGGCCGCGGCCTGTTCGCGGGACTGGTGGCGCATCTGGAGCGCGCAGCGTGAGCGCACTGACGGCGCGGCTGCAAAGGTTCGCTGCAGCGTGCGTGCTGGTCGCTGTATCGGCGGCGTCGGCATTGGCGCAGGATTTTCCAAAACATCCCATCACCATGATCGTGCCGTTCGCGGCCGGCGGCACCTCCGACGTGATCGCGCGCGCCGTCGCCGACCAGATGGGCGTGGCGCTGGGACAGACCATCGTGATCGAGAATGTCGCGGGCGCAGGTGGCTCAACCGCGCTGACTCGTGCCGCGCGCGCCGAGCCTGATGGTTACACCATCGCCATCGGCAATGCCGGCACCAGTGCGGCATCCTACACCATTTATCCGAAGCTGCCGTTCACCCCGGATTCGTTTACGCCGATCGCGATGGTGGCGAAGACGTTCGGGATTGTGGCGCTGCGCAAGGATTTTCCGGCCGCCACGCTGGCGGAGTTCATCGCCTATGCGAAGAAAAATCCCGGCAAGATCAATCTCGGCCACGCCGGGATCGGCTCGTCGAATTACCTGATCTGCAAGAGTTTTGTGCAGGCCGCCGGCATCGACGTCACGCTGGTTGGCTATCGCGGCGCGGCGCCGGCTTTGACCGACGCCATCGGCGGCCAGATCGACGGCGTCTGCGATGCCGCGGCCTCAGTGACGCAGGCGATCGATGACAGACTGGTGAAGGGACTGGTGGTCGGCTCGACCGTGCGGCTGGCGACGCTGCCGGAGCTGCCGACCTCGGCGGAAGCAGGACTGCCGGAATTCGAGGCGCAGGGCTGGAACGGATTGTTCGCGCCGAAGGGTACGCCGCCGGAAATCGTTGCCAGGCTCAATGCCGCGGCCCGAACGGCGGTGGAAAGCGACGCGGTCAAGAAGCGCTTCGCCGACCTCGCGACCGTCGCGCCCGACGCCAGCGAGCATACGCCGGAAGTCTTGCGGCAACTGGTGACGCGGGATGTGGAGAAATACCGCGCAATGCTGCAGGCGCAACAATAGCAATTGCGTGTGGCCGACGGGCCCATCGACCGCGGCGTCTCCGGCTGGCCTGAAACTTGGAGCTGGCCTGAAACTTGCTCCTGTATTCCCTGCTATTCGCCAAAGGCGGATTTTCCGATCGTCGGACGGGGAGATATCATGCTCATTCGTAAGGCTTTCTATACCCTCGCGCTCGCAGCCGTTTTGCTGTCGCACAAATCGGCGATGGCCGAGACCACGCTGCGCATCGCCATGACGGCGTCCGATATCCCTACGGCAACCGGGCTGCCAAATAACGGCTTCGAAGGAATGCGCTTCCTCGGCTACCCGATCTTTGAAGGATTGGTGCTGTGGGATTTGAGCAAAACTGACCAATTGGCGGCTTTGCGTCCCGGGCTCGCGGAGAAATGGGAGCAGGATCCGGCGGATACCAAGACCTGGATCTTCCATCTACGCCACGGCGTGAAATTCCACGACGGCACGGATTTCAATGCCGATGCCGTGGTCTGGAACCTTGATCGCTATTTCAACAGCGGCAGCCCGCAATTCGAGCCGCCGAGTTCGGCCATGTCGCGGTCGCGCGTTCCCCTGATGGGTACCTATAAGAAGATCGACGACGAAACCGTCGCAATCACCACGACGAAGCCGGCATCTTATTTCCCCTATATGGTGGTCTATCTTCTGTTCACGTCGCCCGCCTCGTTCGAAAAGGCCGGTCGGGATTGGGCCAAGGTCGCGACCTTGCCCGCTGCCGGTACCGGGCCGTTCCGCATCACCAGGATTGTGCCGCGGCAGGAAGCGGACCTTGCGCGCTGGGACAAGTATTGGGACGCCACCAGGACGGCGAAAGTCGACAATGTCGTACTGATGCCGATCCCCGAAGCGAATTCGCGACTGGCTGCCTTGCGCTCCGGTCAGGTCGACTGGATCGAAGTGCCGCCGGCCGATGGCATAGCCTCGCTGAAATCGGCCGGCTTCGCCATCACGACCGGCTCATACCCGCATGTCTGGCCCTGGTTTTACAACATCGGCGCGGCCAACAGCCCCTTCAAAGACGTGAAGGTTCGCCAGGCCCTGAACTATTGCGTTGACCGGGAAGGG
>WNFI01674311.1_pt1 | contig 12797 bp, 10 predicted proteins | sample 5400471 | NCBI WGS metagenome assembly WNFI01 (sample SAMN13153348, study PRJNA577476) | soil metagenome | isolation source: 100 cm saprolite on Douglas fir-dominated hillslope | place: USA:California | collected 2013-09-17
CGCTGTATACCCGGCTGGGCTTCGAGGTCGGCGCCCGGCGGCCGAGGTACTACACCCAACCGGAGGAGGACGCCCTAATTCTCTGGCGGGAGAGTTTGGATACATCACCTTGAAGGCCCATGCGGCTTGTGGTAGTTTGCCCGTATGAATGTCCGCGGGTAAGACTCCTTCCCACCAGGAGGCGGAAATGCCGACAGATTTCGAAGAGATGAAGAAGAAGTTGCTGGAGAGCAACGACGAGTTCCGCCAGCTCGCCACCCAGCATCACGACCTCGACGAACGGATTCACCACCTCGCCACCCGCCACTACCTCTCAGCGCCCGAGCAACTCGAAGAAGTCACCCTCAAAAAAAAGAAACTGCAGTTGAAGGATCAGATGGAGAGCATGCTGCGGCATCACCGCGTGGCGCAGCCGACCCACGCGGCGTCGCGCGCCTGATCGAACCTCTCGCACCAGCACGAGGCCGGTCCCATGTGAGCCGGCCTTTTTTTGTGTCAGCATGAGCGCGCAGCCAGATTCATGAAAATCGACAAGGCAGGGATTCCGTTCATCGCCGGCGCGCTCGTGCCGGCGGCCGCGCTCGCCGGCGCGCGGCGCTACGGCTGGGCGGCGGGGTTCGTCGCGCTGGGCGCGTTCTTCGCCTATTTTTTCCGCGACCCCGACCGGCAGATCCCGGCCGACCCGGACCTCGTCGTGTCCCCCGCGGACGGCCGCGTGGTGATCGCCGGGCCGGCCGATCCCCGCTGGAGTCCCCCTGGGGAATGGAAGCAGATCACGATCTTCCTGTCGCCGATGGACGTGCACATGAACCGCACGCCGGTAGCGGGGCGCGTCACGCGGGTCGACTATCGCGCGGGGAAGTTCCTGCCGGCCTATAAAGAGGAAGCGAGCGAGAACGAGCTGAACGAAATCTGGATCGACCACTGCGGCGAGCCGGTCGTCGTGCGGCAGATCGTCGGCATCCTCGCCAGGCGTATCGTCTGTCGCGTCGCCGAAGGGCAGGCGCTCGCGCGCGGCGAGCGGATCGGCCTGATGAAGTTCGGGTCACGCATGGACGTGTTCCTGCCCGCGCGCGCCGAGATCCTGGTCGGCGCCGGCCAGCACGTCGTCGCCGGCGAGACGGTGCTGGCGCGGCTGCCGGTCGCGGCGGAGTGCCGTGCTTAATCCGCTCGGGCGGCGGCACGCCGATCGGCCGCAGCGGTTCAGGCGCGGGGTCTTCCTGCTGCCGTCGCTGATGACGGTCGGCAACCTGTTCTGCGGTTATGCGTGCGTCGTGTACTCGACGCGCGGCGACTTCGACACGGCGGCGGTCCTCATCGGGATCGCCATGGTGCTCGATACGCTGGACGGCTTCCTCGCGCGCCTGACGAAGTCGTCCTCGGCGTTCGGCGTGGAGCTCGACTCGCTCGCCGACGTCGTGTCGTTCGGGCTGGCCCCCGCCATCCTCGCGTTCCAGTGGGGGCTGTGGCCGCTGCAGCGCCTCGGGTGGGCCGCGGGGTTCATCTACCTGACCGCCGTGGCGATGCGCCTCGCGCGGTTCAACATCCAGACCGCTTCGGTGACCGACAAGCGCTACTTCGCCGGCCTGCCGAGCCCGGCAGCCGCGGGCGTCATCGCCTCGACGGTCTTTCTCTATCCGTGGGGGCTGCAGGACGCGCGGATCGCGGTCCTGGCCTTGCCCCTCGTCCTGGTGCCCGCGCTGCTGATGGTCACCACCATCCGGTTCCGCAGCATCAAGGCGATCGACGTCGGCTGGCGCCGTTCCTATATCGCGCTCTTCATCGGCGCCGTGCTGCTCGCGTTGATCGCGTCACATCCCCGCCTCGCGCTCGTCGCGATGTCGTACACATATCTTCTCTGGGCCGTCGCCAGCTATCTCATTGCCCGCTTCCGCCGCCGACCGGCAGCCTGATCGTCACCGCGGTGCCGCGGCCCTTTTCGCTCTCGACCGAAATCGAACCGCCGCTCAGCTCGATGTTGCGGCGCGCGATCGGGAGGCCAAGGCCGGTCCCCGTGGTCTTCGTGGAGAAGTACGGCTCGAAGACGCGGCCGAGCGCTTCCTCGTCCATGCCGAAGCCGGTGTCCTCGATCCGGATCGCGACGGCGCCGTCATCGACGCGCGACGTCAGCCGCAGGCGCCCCTTGCCGGGCATCGCGTGCAGCGCGTTTTCGACGATGTTCGCCAGGGCGCGGGCGACGAGGGTGCGATCGACGACGACCGGTGGGAGCGGCCCTGCGACTTCGTTCTGCACCGCGATGCGCCCCTCGAGGCCGACCCGGTACGGCTCGACGACCTCGTGGACCAGTTGCACGGGATCGGCAGGCGCGCGGCGCGCCGTGGGGGACGAGGCGAAGCTCGAAAACTCGGAGGCGATCTGCCGCAACAGCCGGACCTGCCCGAGAATCGACGTCACGCAGCCGTCGAGCACCGGCCCCAGCGGCTCGCCGCGATCCAGGTGGACACGCTGCAGGGGCTCCGCCGAGAGCTGGATCGGCGCGCAGTTCGTCCGATGACCGCACGGCGATCCGCGCGTCGAAGTCGCCGCGGGCGATGCGGCCGGTGGCGCGCGTGAGCTGACGGATGGGATCGGCGATGCGCTCGGCCATCGAGAGCCCCATCGCGGCGCCGAGCAGGATGAAGAACAGGGCGGCGAGGTGCACGCCGCGATCCAGCTCGTCGATCTCCCGCTCCACTTCGTGCTGCCGAAAGGCGAGCGGCACGGTCAACATGGCGTTCTGCCCGCCGAACCGCACGGGGGCGGCGGCCAGCATGAAGGGAACCGTTCCGATCCGATCCTCGCCGACGAAGCTGGGCAGCCGCTGCAGCACGATGGCGCGGTACACCTCGTCGGGCGTCCGCGTCGGGAGCAGACCCGAGGCGAAGAGATCGCGCTCGCTCGTGGCGGACAGCTCGGCCTGGACGTACACGTTCACGTCCTGGTTGATCAACTGGCTGATCCAGACCATGACATCGTCGCTGAACGGCGTGGTAATCCCCTCGGCGCCGCGACGCAGCAACGCATCCGATTCCTCGATGACCCGCTGGGCGACCGCGGCGGTCCGCGTCGCCTCTCCCTTGATGTCGGACACGAGCAGGCCCGCAAAGTAGGTCCGAATGACGATCGCCAGGATGAGCACGGGGAAGATGGAGACGAGCACGAACGCGAGAAACAGCTTCCGGTAGAAGCTCGCGCGAATCTCACGCAGCAGCGACCGGCCGGTCCGCGGCCTGGCTCGCGCGACCCGTGTGAACAGGCCGTTCCCGATCAGGACCAGCACGTACCCGGCCGCCGCCAGGGTCGTCAGCTCGGCAAGACGGACCAGGTGGTCGAAGACGCCGGGAATCGCATAACCCAGGGCGTAGATGAACTGCCGATCGTTGGCGAAGTAGACGTGATACGCGGTGCTGCCTTTGTGCAGGACGGTCCAGAACGGCGCGCGCGATCGATACACCCGCTCGAACGTCACCTCGTCGAGCGGCCAGGCATCGGGACCGGAGGTATAGATCGCCGTGAGCCCCCAGCCGTAGACGGCGAACTCGATGTCGCCCGCGGGCGGCCCTTCGAGCGGGTTGGCGCCCGCCGCACTGAACGCGTCGAAGTAGGCGGACTGCGACCTGGTGAACGGCAGCGCCCGGTAGTCGAAGACGACGTGCGCCACGAGCGTGGCGATCGGACGGCCGTTCACGCACACGCTGCGCTGCGCGTGGAGCGTGTTGCGCTCCTGCGCGCTGCCGAAGGGCAACGCCTCGCCGAAGACATCCCATTGACAGCTGCGCAGGCGCTCGGGCGGCTGCGCGGCGCTCGTGTACTGGGGAAAATTCAGCCCGAACGGCCGGCTGACCAGCGCGCCGCGCTCATCGTAAATCTCGAGATCGCTCGTGAGCCGCTCGCGCGCGAGGACCGTCTGGCTCCAGATGCGGAACGCCGTGTCCTTCGGGCGAGACTCGGCGGGCATCTTCGCCGCCTCCGCCACGAGGTCCGGAAGGCCGGGCAGCGCGTCAATCTCCCGCAGCGCCTCCCGCAGCCGATCCTGCAGCACCTGCGGATGCGTCATGGCCTGGACCGCGTACCGGGTCTCGATCAGATCGCGCGTCGACCGTTCGGCGAAGAAGTGCACCGATGGGTACACCAGCAGCGCCGGCAGGAGGAATGCCATGTACAACGCGAGGATCCTGGAAGCGACGGTCGCGCGCCGATACCACGTGACGAGACGCGGGGCGACGAGCGCCGCCGCCGCGCACGCCAGCGCGCCGAGCACGATCGCCGAGACCGGCACCGGCCAGTTGCGCCTCGCGCCCACGGTGGCGATCGCGGCGATCGGCGCAATCCACAGCGTGGCCGCCGCGAGGTGACGCGACGACCAGCCACGGGGCAGCCGCCAGCGCGCGAGCGCCATCACGCAGGCGAGGGCGCCGGTCCACAGGACGGCGGCGTGGCCGAGCAGTATGCCGGCCAGCGTCGCGAGCCTGGGCGCCGTCCATGGGTGCAGTGAAAAATGCCGGAGGTCGACGGCGGAGGGATCGAGGCTGCGCCCCATCAGCAATTCGAAGAGCACGAGCAGGCCGGCGAGGACGACCCCACACGCGAGTTGTGTGGCGATGAAGAGAACCGTCTGTTCTTCCGGCCGGCGCCGCCGCGATCGCAGCGCGAGCCGCAGGCGGACGGCTGCCGAGACGATCGTCGCCGACACGGCCGCCGCCGCGACCCCGCCCAGCAGCAAGCGGAACGCGGTCCGGTTCACACGCGCATCCGACCATGGCGAGATCGTGAAGGCGAGCCATAACAGCGCGCTGCCCGCGAGAATCACCGCCAGGATCGTCAGCGTCAGCCGCCACTCGCGCCGTCCGGCGCGCGCCGTGCTGCGTGCGTCCAGCACGGGCCCCGCGAACAGCAGCACGGTGACGGCGAGCACGGCGATCGCCAGAGCCACGACGGTCCGCCGCAGCCGCGCGCGCGCCTCCGCAAGCTCGGATGGCGCGACCGACGCGTCGAGGAGCGGCGAGCCGTCGGGCGCCGCGATCACAAACGTCGTGGCGGCGGACGCCCCGGCCGCCTGCGCGCGGGCGCCGTGCAGGCGCAGCGAGACGGGCCCGAGCGCCGTCGGCATCACGTACCCGCTCGTCGTCAGAAGGATGGAAGAGGGGGGCGCCGGCGTGAGAACGTGCTCGACCGCCACCGACCCGAGACGCGCGCGGTCGGACGAGGCGGATACGATCGGCTGGAGGTAGACGAGGCGCAGGCCGAGCGGCGACGGCGTCACGAACAGCGACGGCGGCCCATTGGTCCGATCCTGCGGCAGGTCCGACGCGCGGCCGGCCCAGGCGCGCGGCCCGCCGTTGCCGTCGTAAATCGTGACGGCAAGGACGTCGACGTCCTCCGGGATCCGCTGGCGCGCGGCCGACGCCGCATCGAACAAGACCCGGTCCGCCTCGTCGGTCGCCACCTCCGGCGCCATCGCGCGCGATACCTGCGGATCGGCGGCGAGCTGGCGCGCCAGCCCCTGGACGTCCGACGTCATCTCGACGAACGCCGCGCCGACGTCCCGCTGCACGCGCGCCGCGGCGGCGGCGTCGGTGGGGCCCAGACGGAAGACTTCGAACGCCGCGCCAGCCAGGACGACGACAGCCGACAGGGCACAGCCGACCGCGAACACCCGCGTCACGCTCACGCGCCGCTCACGTGTCAGCGTCGTTCCAACCGGCGTCTGGACCACCTCGTCTGGCAGGATACACGATGTATAGTGGTGTGTTTGGCCATGCAACAGACTCCAGGTCTGAAGGCCGCCTTGAAGCGCGGGGCACTGATCGCCGCCGCGAACTGGCCGCTTGTCATCGTCGGCTTCATCGCCGATTCGAGCGTGAAGCTTCTGCTCGCGGTGCCGATCGTCGGCGGCGCATTCCTCGTCGCCCTGCTCCTGGACACGCCGCTCACCGAGCTCCTGCGCGGCGACGTGCGGGAGATCGTCAGCTCGATCGTAGGCGCCCTGATGGCCAGCCCCACGGCGCTGGCGGCGTTCGTGGCGTCCGCCACTCTCGTCTTCGTGGTGGGCTCGATGCTGCAGTTCGTGGTGAAGGGGGGCACCGTCGCGTTGCTCGCGGAGGCGGAACGGATCGCGGGTCCGATCGAGAGGCCGCCCCTGCTGCTGGACCCGCTGCGGCGCGCCCAGGTCGTGACCATCGACGCGTTCCTCGCGGGCTGCGCCCGGCTGTGGCGGCGGTACCTCCGCATCGGCATCGGCCTGCTGCTCGTGTATGCCCTGACCGCGGCGGTGTATCTCGCGTTCATCCTCGGCGGCTATGCGCTGGCCGAGAACTCGGCGATCCTGCTCGGCTGGACGGTGGCCGCGGCGGCCGCGTCGAGCGTGCTCATCGTGTGGCTCGCGATCCTGAACTTCTTTTACCTGATGACGCAGATGGTGGTGGCGATCGAAGACGTCAGCGTGCGCAAAGGCGCGCGCCTGGCGCTGATCTTCGTCTGGGGCCACCTGCGCGAAGTCAGCGCCGTCTTCGGCGTCGTGCTCGTCGTGGCCGTGATCGCGACGGCCGCGTCAATCCTGGCCACCGCCGGCCTGGGCCTGATCGCCTTCGTGCCGCTCGTCGGCCTGGCGGTGCTTCCGCTCCAGCTCGCCGCCTGGCTGCTCCGCGGCATCGTCTTCGAGTACCTCGCGCTCGCCGCGCTGGGCGCGTACCTGTCGCACTACCGCTGGTATCATTCGTCAGAGTCTCCCGACATCCGGCTCGCATGACCACGAATCACAGCCAGTTTCTATCCGCAGCCGCGGAGCACATGAAAGAATCCGCGATCCGCCGGATGGGCGGCGTGCTCTCCGCGGGGCGCGACATCATCTCGTTCGCGCCGGGCTATCCGGCGCCCGACACGTTCCCGTGGGAAGAGCTCGGCCAGATCGCCGCCGAGCTCTTGGGCAGCCGCGAGCCCGGCGTGCTCCAGTACGGCCCGACGCGCGGGTACCGCCCGCTCCTCGAGACGATCGCGTCGATCATGGGGCAGCGCGGCATCGCGACGAAGGTGGAGGATCTCCTCGTCACGACCGGCTCGCAGCAGGGGCTGGATCTCGTCGCGCGAGTGCTCGTCGATCCGGGCGACGTGATCCTCGTGGAGCTGCCGACGTACGTCGGCGCGATCTCCGCGTTCCGCAACCTCCAGGCGAGCCTGGTCGGCGTGCCGCAGGAGGCGGACGGCATCGACCTCGCCGCGCTCGATGCGACCTGCGAGCGCCTGCGCCATGAGGGGCGCTGCGTCAAGTTCCTCTATGTCGTCCCCAACTTCCAGAATCCGACGGGGCTCCTGATCGGGCTCGACAAGCGGCAGCGGCTGCTCGAATGGGCGGAGCGTCGCGACGTGCTGATCGTCGAAGACGATCCATACCGCGACCTGTACTTCGAGGACTCGGCGGGGAAGGCGGATGTCCGGCCGATCAAGGCCGACGACCGGCAGGGGCGTGTGATTTACCTGAGCAGCTTCTCGAAGACGCTCGCGCCGGGATTCCGCGTCGCGTGGATGTCCGCGCCGCCTGCGGTGGCCGCGAAGCTCGAGATGGCCAAGCAGGCGGGCGATCTCCTGACCGGATCGCTCGACCAGCGCCTGATCTATGAAGCCTGCCGCCGCGGCGTGCTCGACCGGCAACTGCCCGTCCTCCGCGCGCACTACGCGAGCAAGCGCGACGTGATGGAGCGGGCGCTCAGGCGCGAGCTCGGGACCGCCGTCAGCTGGCCGAAGCCCAAGGGGGGATTCTTTCTCTGGCTGACGCTCGCGGACGGGCTCGACGCAGACAAGATGATCCCGCGCGCGGTCGAGCACGGCGTGATCTACGTGGCGGGGGAAGCCTTCTATGTGAACGGCGAGGGGCGCAACACGCTGCGCCTCTCGTTCTCGGCCCCCACGCCCGAGCGCATTGACGCGGGTGTCTCGCGCCTGGCGCTTACCCTCCGCGGCGAGTCGGCAGCACGGGCGACAGGGGCCGCAACTGCAGCCCCGGGAGCTTCGTAAAAGCCTCGAGCGGCGGGTCGCGCAGGACGACCGGAAAATCCATCTCCGACAGGGGGCCGAGCGGCGGATCCGTGAGGATCAGATTGCCGAGCACTCGCCCGATCGGCACGATCACCGGATCCGTCAGATACGGCACCCCCGGCAAATCGGTCCATTCCGACAGCGGCGCGATCGACGCCTCGTCGACCCGCGCGATGTAGGTCAACTGCCACTCGTTCGCCAGGCCTCCGGTCACCACAAAGATGTTCACGCCCGCGGGCGTCTCACGGATATCCGGAGGGACGTCCCGTGGCATTTCCGCCGGCAGCCCGACGGCGCCGCTCGAACGTCCGTCCCTGTCGTAAAGCATGACGAGCTGGGGCGCGACCCCCGGGACGAAGACGACATGGCCCGCCGTGACGACGCCGGCCAAAGGACGCCGATGGATGGCGCTCGTCCACCGCTGATTGCCGCTCGATCGATCGAGCGCGTAGACGACGTTGTCGAGCGCCGCGACGTAGACCCGCTCGTCGTCCACGGCGATGCGGCCGACCGGAATGCCCCCGGTGCGCCGCTGCCACTGCAGCGCGCCCGAGCGGCCGTCGAGACAATAGAACTGCTTGTCGCCGGCTCCGGCGTAGACGCGCCCGGCGCGCGCCCCGATGTTGCTGACGCCGCCGGGCAGATATTTCTCCCACGCGACCTCGCCCGACGTGAGCATCAGCGCGAGCACACGTCCGTCGTCCGCCCCCGCGTAGAGACGGTCGCCGTCGACGTCCGGCGCCAGATGCACGCCGCCGGCGGGATGGCGCCAGACGATCTGGCCGTCCGCCGCGCGGATCGCGAGGATCTCGGCGTCGGTGACGGCGATCACCCAGCCGGCGCGGACCGTCAGCGGCGCGACCGTCTTGACGCGCGGAACGATCCACGCGCTTCCGCCGTCCAGGCCGCGCACCGCTTCGACCGCCTCGCCCGCGGACACGAACAGGAGGCCGCCGTCCGCGGCCATCGGCACGGTGACGTCCTTCTCGATGCGCCACAACTCGTGGCCGTCGGCCACGGCGCGCGCGGTGAGAAAGGCGGATTTCAGCGCGACGAAGACGCGATCGCCGTCGCTGACAGGAGGCGCGCCGGCGGCGCCGCCGAGATCGACGGACCAGAACGCCGCAAGCGGAAGTCCGGGCGGGGGCGGCTTGTCCGACGCGGTCGATTGCGCCGCGACACACGCGAGGAGGGCAGCGCAAAGCGCAAATGCCCTACAAGATATGGTGGTCCGGCTGTGCGACACACCTTATAATAGCGTCTCGTCCCCCGTGAATCATCAAACCCTCATCGTCCTCGATTTCGGTTCACAGTTCACGCAGTTGATTGCGCGCCGGCTGCGGGAACTGTCGGTCTACTCCGAGATTCTCCCGTTCAACACGCCCATCGCCGAGATCCGCGCGAAAAACCCGGTCGGCATCGTGCTGTCGGGAGGGCCTCGCAGCGTGTCGGAAGCGTCGGCGCCGCGGTGTGAGCCGGGGGTCTTCTCGGCGGACGTGCCCGTGCTCGGCATCTGCTACGGCATGCAGTTGATGGCGGACGTGCTCGGCGGACAGGTCGCGCCGGCGCCGCACCGCGAGTTCGGGCACGCAACCATCGCGATCGAGGCCAAGGCCCCGATGCTGGCGTCGGTCGGCCCCGAACTGCGCGTCTGGGCCAGTCACGGCGATTTCGTGAAGTCCGCGCCGCCGGGATTTACCGTGACCGCGACGAGCGCGAACGCGCCCGTGGCCGCCATGGCCGACGAAGCGCGGCGGTTCTACGCGCTCCTGTTCCATCCGGAGGTCGCTCACACCGACAAGGGCACGGAGATCCTGCGCAACTTCGCGTTCGACATCTGCGGCTGCACCGGCGACTGGACGATGGCGTCGTTCGTCGAGGAGACGGTGGGGAAGATCAAGGCCCAGGTCGGAAAGGGACGCGTCGTGTGCGGGCTGAGCGGCGGAGTGGACTCGACTGTGGCGGCGCTGCTGATTCATCAGGCGGTCGGCGATCGTCTGACCTGCATCTTCGTGGACAACGGCGTGATGCGTCACGACGAGGCAGGACAGATCCGGCGCCGGTTCGAGCGCCTGCGGCTGCCGCTGGTGTTCGTGGACGCCTCGGCGCTGTTCCTCGAGCGCCTGGCGGGGGTGACGGATCCGGAAAAGAAGCGCAAGATTATCGGAGGGGCCTTCATCGAGGTGTTCGAAGCCGAAGCGAAGAAGCTGGGCGAGTTCGACTTCCTTGCACAGGGCACGCTCTATCCCGACGTGATCGAGAGCGTGTCGGTGATCGGCCCGTCGCACGTGATCAAGAGCCACCACAACGTGGGCGGCCTGCCCGAACACATGCGCTTCTCGATCTGGTCCGCCGCGCCGACGCGATCGTCGCGGAAGAAGTGAAGAAGGCGGGCTGGTACCGGCACTTGTGGCAGTCGTTTGCCGTCCTCCTGCCGGTGCAGAGCGTCGGCGTCATGGGCGACGCGCGGACCTACGAGTACACCGCCGCGATCCGCGCCGTCGAGAGCCGCGACGGCATGACCGCCGACTGGGCGCGCCTCCCGCACGAGCTGCTCGAGGCTATTTCGTCGCGTATCGTCAACGAGGTCCGTGGAATCAATCGCGTCGTGTACGACATCAGTTCCAAGCCGCCGTCTACGATTGAGTGGGAATAGCATTGAAGATTGAAGATTGCAGATTGCAGATTGACGAATTGACGATTGGGGATGGTCGATTGGCGCGCCGGCGCCGAACGGCAGCCTCACAATCGGCAGTCGGCAATCGTCACTCCGTGAATCTGCAATCTGCAGTCTGCCGTCTGCAATGAGCGCCTTCGTCCACCTCCACCTGCACTCGGAATACTCGCTGCTCGACGGCGCCTGTCGCATCGAGGAGCTGCTCGACAAGGCGGTCGAGCTCGAGATGCCGGCGATGGCCATCACCGAACATGGGAACATGTTCTCGTCGGTCATCTTTCACGACCAGGCGCGCAAGCGCGGGATCAACCCGGTGCTGGGCTGCGAGGTGTATGTCGCCCCGGGCGATCGGCGCACGAAGAGCGGCACGCCGGGCGAGACCGCGAACCACCTCGTCCTCCTGGCCGAGACCAACGAGGGGTACCACAACCTCATCAAGCTCGTGTCGTCGGGCTACACCGAGGGCTTCTACTACAAGCCCCGCATCGACAAGGAGCTGCTCGCGCAGCACGCGAAGGGGCTGATCGGCTTGAGCAGCTGCCTGAAGGGGGAAGTGGCCACCGGCATCCGGACAGAGCAGCAGCAGAAGGCGATCGCGGCGGCCGCGGCGTACCGCGACATCCTCGGGCGCGAGAACTTTTTCCTGGAGATGCAGTACCAGGGGATCGATGATCAGCGCGTCGTCAACATCGGCCTGCAGCCCATCGCGACGGATCTCGGTCTGGATCTCGTCGTCACCAACGACGTCCATTACCTGAAGAACTCCGACTTCAAGCCCCACGACATCCTGCTGTGTATCGGCACGGGCAAGACCGTCAACGACGCGGAGCGGCTGCGGTATCACGGCGATCAGTTCTACCTGAAGACCGGCAAGGAAATGGCCACGGTGTTTCCGGACTACGCCGACGCCCTCGCGCGGACCGTGGAGATCGCCGCGCGGTGCAACGTCGACCTGTCGTTCAAGGAGAATTACCTCCCGAACTTCGACGTCCCGGCGGGCTTCACGCTCGACGACTACTTCGAGCACGTCGTCCGGCAGGGGTTCGACGCCCGGCTGACGCGGCTCAAGGCGCTCGCGGCAGCGGGCACGCTGAAACACACCGTCGACGAATACGAGCGGCGGCTCTCGTACGAGATCGACATGATCCAGAAGATGAAGTACGCCGGGTACTTCATGATCGTGTGGGACTTCATCCGCTACGCGCGGGAGCAGGGGATCCCGGTCGGGCCCGGGCGCGGATCGGCGGCGGGCAGCTTCGTCGCCTACTGCCTGCGGATCACCGACGTCGATCCGATGGAGTACGACCTCATCTTCGAGCGCTTCCTGAATCCCGAGCGCGTCTCCCTGCCCGACATCGACATCGATTTCTGCGAGCGCCGCCGCGGCGAAGTCATCAGGTACGTGACGCAGAAGTACGGCGCCGAGAACGTCGCCCAGATCATCACGTTCGGGACAATGAAGGCGAGGGCCGTCGTCCGCGACGTCGCGCGCGTCATGGACATTCCGTACGCGGATGCCGACCGCGTCGCGAAGGCCATTCCGCCCGCGCTGGACATGACGCTCGAGAAGGCGCTCCAGGAAAGCCCCGCGTTGAAGGAGATGCAGCAGAAGGACGAACGCGTCAAGGAGCTGCTGAGCGTCGCGCAGCGTCTCGAGGGCATGACGCGGCACGCCTCGGTCCACGCCGCGGGCGTGGTGATCGCGCCGCGCCCGCTGACCGAGTTCGTTCCGCTCTACAAGAGCCAGAAAGACGAGATCGTCACGCAGTGGGCGATGAAGGAGGTCGAGCGCGTCGGGCTCCTGAAGATGGACTTCCTCGGGCTGAGCACGCTGACCCTGATCGACGACTGCCTGGTGGAGATCAAGCGGACAGAGGGCATCGATCTCGACATCGACGCCATCCCGCTGACCGACGAGAAGACCTACAAGCTGTTCTCCGACGGCCAGACCTACGGCGTCTTCCAGTTCGAGAGCTCGGGCATGCGCGAGCTGCTGCGCAAGGCGAAGCCCGAGCGCCTCGACGACCTGATCGCGCTCAACGCGCTCTACCGGCCCGGGCCCCTCAAGAGCGGGATGGTGGACGACTTC
>WNFI01197625.1_pt1 | contig 12795 bp, 8 predicted proteins | sample 5400471 | NCBI WGS metagenome assembly WNFI01 (sample SAMN13153348, study PRJNA577476) | soil metagenome | isolation source: 100 cm saprolite on Douglas fir-dominated hillslope | place: USA:California | collected 2013-09-17
GATGGCAGCCCGGATTACCACGGGTGGCCGGATCGGTTCGGCTTCCTGGATTCAACTCAGGCGGTTTTCAACCCTGTCGGGGGCCCCGGCGACGACAATAAGGCCGCCGTCGTCGGTAAGCCGGTGCAACCTGTTCTCGCGTTCCCACCCCAGCCAATCACGGCGCCCCTAGCCCTTGAGCCGGCGGACGTCGCGATTGTCGGGCTTGACTTCGTGCCCGATTCCTTTGTGCACGGCCCGGTCAAGCGCGGTGCGGCCCTTGCCGGCCGCGAGGGGGACTTCGGGTTCTCGGCAAGCAATGGCACCCCGGAAGAGGGGCACGACATCCAGCTCATTAACTTCAGCCGCCCGGGTGAGCCGCTCCAGCTCCAGCTCCGGCGGTTTGCCCACAACAGCACATTCGAGCAGGCGTTCGTGGCGCGGATTCACGGGATCAATCGCCCCGTGGATCTCAAGTTCGGACCGGACGAGTGCGCTTACCTCGTGGATTACGGGGCGGTGCGCGACTTTGGGCAGAGCGATCCAGCGTCGAGATTCTGCCCCGCGAAGCTCCTGGATGGAGTGACTCCCAACCCGTCCTTTCCTGCCTGTCTGAAAGACGGTTCGGGTCCGCTCCTCCAGATTCCTCGGACCGGGGTGATCTGGAAGATCTGCCGGGTCGGCGAGAGGGAGGCGGACAGCGATCAATGACTAGGCAGATCTAAGTTAGTCAGGGGCGGCTTCGGCCGCCCCCTGTTGCTCCGCAAAAACTCGATCCGTTGGGGCCTGAGGTCACTGCGCCGGGGTAACCGAGCCACGGCACGATGAGCGCGTGATCGCGCTCGCCAAGATCACTGTTCTGTTAACAACCCAACGATGCCCGGCGGCATGTTCGCCCCGAACAACTCGTTCACGCCGGATATTCTGATTTTCAACAGCGATCGGCGCAGGAGGATCTCGCGCAGCAATGAAGGCAGCAACGACGACGATTGACCGGCAACACGCAGCATTCCGAAAGCCAGCCCGCAGCGCTAGCTGCGGGCTTTTTCTCTAATGCTTTCTTCGTAGCCATGCGCTTGCTGTGCAAATCGCCATCGCTTCCGTCAGGTGATCGACAGGCTGGCGGAGTAGCGTGTGGCGCATCTCAAGAAAAAACGCGACACCGGAGGAGAGTCAACAGTTCTAACAGTGCGCACCAAGCGCACGCGAAACCGCGCCTGATGTAGCGGGCGACTTTACATCGACGCGCAACTTTTCCGAGCGTCGCACTCGTCTACCAAAGGAGATACCAACATGTCTGCAAGACTTTCATCCGCCTCGGCGCTGCTGGGCGCCGTGTCGCTCGCAATATCCTGCGCCGCGCTCGCTGATGAGCCTGAGCGCAATGGGGGAGCGGTCAAGTTTCTTACGACCGTTCCGGTACCGGGCCTGAGGGTCTTTGATATCAGCTGGATCGACCCGCACACCCAGCTCTACTACCTCGCCGATCGTTCCAACAAAACCATCGACGTCATCGACGCCAAAAGGAATGTTCTCGTCAGGCAGATTTCGGGGAATTTCAAGGGATTCACCGGGAACAACGACACTTCCGGACCGGACGGCGTCGTGACATCCGGACACTGGCTTTTTGTCACCGACGCCCCGAGCAGGGTAGTCAGCATCGACCTCAGGACAGACCTGATTGTGAGCGAGGTCAACACGGGCGGAGCCGATGGCCTGCGCACCGACGAACTGGCGTTTGACCCGGTGGGTGGGGTTATTTTCGCGGTGAACAACGCCGATGAGCCGCCGTTTGCCACCCTGATTAACGTCGATGCGAACACCGGAAAGCTCACATTGGGGAAAAGAATCACGTTCAAGAATTTCGGCCCTGGCGCCGACACTGCGACCAACGGCGCGGAACAACCGGTGTGGGATCGCGGCACCGGCAGGTTCTATATCTCCATCCCGGAAGTGAACGGCACGTCCGCAGACGGTGCGGTCGCGGTGGTCAATCCCAAGACTGCCACGGTGGAGGCGACGTTTCCGGTGAAGTTCTGCCAGCCTGCCGGACTCACGCTCGGCCCGAATCAGGATCTGCTGATCGGTTGCAGCGTGGTGTTTGATACTGCCGGTGTGGCGTGCGCTGCCGCCACTGCGCCCAATGCGACGCACCCTGCCGGAACCCCCTTTGACTGTCATGGAAAGTCCGCCAATCCCAAGCAAGTCATCATGGATGCAAGAACGGGCGAAATCGACCGGGACGTGTTCGGAGTTGGTGGTTCAGACGAGGTCTGGTTCAACCGCGGCGACGGGCGCTATTACACCGCCTCCCGCGCCGATCCACACGGTCCCGTGCTCGGTGTTATCGACGCGGAGCGCCAAGTCCTGGAGCAAATCGTTCCGACGTTCAATACTCCACTCAACACTCCGGCGCCGCGGGGGACTGCGCACTCCGTTGCCGTGAATCCCCATAACAACCACGTGTTTGTGCCTTTGCCGGGCGGTAACGCCTTCCCTAACTGCCTAACCGGTTGTGTGGCGGTATTCGGCAAAGCGAAACGCGACGACGATGATTGATTAGTGCTTGGTGGTACCCGGCGCGGTGTGACAGCAAGCCGCGCCGGCGAGCTCTTTCGCCTATAGGGAGGAATCGGCGATGAAACGTATTCGCATTGTATCCTTGATTGCCTTCCCGCTGTTGCTGCTCGCCGCCGCGGACATCGCGCTTGCCAGCGACCTGTTCATCCTGGCGACGGGGCGGAGAGATCCGCGCATCTATGCGATCGACTTCAACGCGGCGCTGAAGCGGCAGAACAACAACACGTCGAACGCCATCGTGAGCCGGTCCAGGGTCCACCCGGATCGCCTCGACGGCACACTGGTCGGGGACCCGGCGAACATCGTGCTCACCGAGGATCGCCGGACGGCCTACGTGGTCAACCATCACGGCCCCGTGAACAATGCCGAGTTCCTGCAGCACGGCGGGCGCGGCAGCGTCTCGGTCATGGACGTAAAGAAGATGCTCAGGCCGGAATTCGACGATACCGATCGCGCCGTGGAGCGGAATTACGACAGCGGCTACTTTGGGGCGGTCGGTCTGCTGGTCCTTCCCGAGCTGCTGCTCGTGAGCCACTCGGAAAACTGGCTGACCGAGGACGGCTCGAACCGCATCAGCATCATCGACCGCAAGACCGGCGGCCGTCGAGGACAGATCGAGATGGCGCTGGGCCATCCGGGACACGCGTGTCCTGCCTTCCCCGTGCCTTTCGTCTCGCCGACTCCGCCCCCGGTAGTTCCGTTTGCGACTCCTGATCCGCAGTTCGGTTGCTGGCCGAACCCGGAGTTCCTCGCCCTGGGCCATGGCAGCGACGGCAAGACTTACCTTTTTTCGGGAAACGCTGGCACCAATGACGTATCCGTGATGGATCTGCGGCAAGCGCTGATGGGCGTTCCGGTCGTAGAGGTTGCGCCGCGCATTCCAGTGCAGACCGGCCCCTTCGGCATCAAAGCGAGCCCGAACGGCAAATTCATCGCCGTGACCGCACGGGAAAGCGGGCAGGCCGACTTCGAAGGGAACAGCATCTCGATCGTCGACGTGGATCGCGCCCGCACCGGCGCGCCCGGCGCCGAGGCGGCCCGCGTCCGGGTCGGGACCGACGATCCGAATGGCCAAACCCGGCCGTTCACGGTCGCCTGGACGCCCGACGGACGCCAGATCATCGTGGCGAATTACCGCACGAACAACGTGTCGATCGTCGACCTGCGCAAGGCTCTCGCCCATGAACCAGGCGCGGAGGTTGCGCGCATTCCGGTCATCCGTCCGGCAGACGCTGATGGTCAGATCCGCCCGGGCCGCCCGAAGGGCACCGCGGTCACGTCGGACGGACGCTATGCGGTCGTTTCCGGCGGGCCGCGCCTCGATCCCGACGCCCCGCCGAGCGGGACGGTGTGGGTGATCGACCTTCATCGGCGCGCCGTCGTCGCGACCGTGACGGGTGTCGGCAATGATCCGTATGGCCTGACCATCCTCGAGGATGATGATTAAATAAACGGCTTGGAAACTCGCAACAGGGCCGGCTCTGCGCCGGCCTTTTTTTGTGCCGCACGTCGACGCGAACGTACCGATTGTCGGCTACCCATTCCGAAGTGCGGAAAATCTCACAGACAGGTCATGAACACGGGCGTACTTTGCCGCGGAGTGTCTCGTTTTCCTCCTCCTCCTCGATTCGAGACACCAAGCCCGGACGTGGCTATGCCATGCCGGGCTTTTTTATGCCTGCGCTCCTCGATCCATCGGACTGAAGGATAAATCTCTGCTTGCCAAAACGTGAGGATTATCCTGACAGACATGACGGGGTTTCCCACCTAGTCTAGGATTCATACCTGTTTCAGTCTCCGATAGTTGGGAGGGATAGTTAAGGTCGATAGAAAAGAAGAACGCATTAGCGCAGCGCGCGTCTGCATAGCCACTATTGCCGCACTGACCGCTTTAGCGGCGAACGCTCAAACCGGCAAGCCCTCCGACCTGGCCGACCTGAGCCTGGAGGAACTCGCCAATCTCGAGGTCACCTCGGTATCGCGCCGCGCGGAGCGCCTGTCGGACGTGCCTGCTTCCGTCTTTGTCATCACCGGAGAGGATATTCGCCGCTCGGGAGCGACAAGTCTCCCCGAAGCGCTGAGACTCGCTCCCAATCTCGAGGTGGCGCGAGTCGACTCCCGTCAGTACGCGATCAGCGCACGCGGCTTCAACAACACGATTGCGAACAAGCTTTTGGTCCTCATCGACGGGCGCACTGTCTACACGCCTCTGTTCTCGGGTGTCTTCTGGGACGCGCAGGACACACTGCTCGAGGACATTGACCGAATCGAGGTGATCAGCGGCCCGGGCGCAACACTGTGGGGCGCCAACGCGGTCAATGGCGTGATAAACGTGATCACCCGACGCGCTACGGAGACACAAGGCACTTTGCTCGTTGCGGGAGCCGGGAATCTCGAGCGCGGCGTCGCGGCGCGGCAGGGCGTAAAGCTGGGTGCGGACGGTGCGTTTCGGGTCTACGGCAAGATCTCCGACCGCGACCATACCTCGCGGGCCAACGGCACTTCCGCCCAGGACAACTGGGACAGCGGCCAGGCGGGGTTTCGGGCGGATTGGGGAACAGCGGCCGGCGCATTCACGCTGCAAGGCGACGCATACCGCGGCACGATCGATCAGATAGCCCCCGGCGATATCCGGATCTCGGGCGCAAACATGCTTTCCCGCTGGGCCCGGCAGCTCTCGGGGGGCGACCGGGTGCAGGTTCAGGCCTATTTTGACAACACCGAGCGGGAAATTCCGGGCACCTTCGCCGAGCGGTTGAACATATTTGATGTCGAGTTTCAACATGCGTTGCGCGTTGGCCAGCAGCATTCCGTGATATGGGGCGGCGGGCATCGCCGGGCGGATGACCACGTAAGCAATACCGCCGTGCTTGCGTTCCTGCCCTCGGATCGCACCCTCACGTGGACCAACCTGTTCGTGCAGGACGAGATTGCTTTACGCGGCGATCAACTGCGCCTGACGCTCGGGACAAAGGCTCAGAGCAACTCGTATACCGGCACGGAGTTCCTGCCCTCGGCAAGAATTGCCTGGAAACCCGACGCCAGCCAGCTCGTGTGGAGTGCACTATCACGCGCCGTCCGGGCGCCGGCCCGGCTGGATAGGGAGCTTTTTATCCCTAGGCAGCCTCCTTTCTTTCCTGGACTCGCAGGCGGCCCCGATTTCCGATCGGAGATCTCGAAGGTCCTGGAGCTCGGCTATCGGGCACAGCCGTCTCGGCGAGCCTCGTACTCCGTCACGCTGTTTCACAGCGTTCACGATCATCTGCGCACCGTGGAGCCCGGGCAGGCAGGTGCGCTGGTGATTGGAAACGAGATGGAAGGAAAGACTGACGGAATCGAGGCCTGGGGGAGCTTGCAAGCCGCGGAAAAGTGGCGCCTCAGCGCAGGCCTGCTGGTGCTACACCAGGACTTGCGTCTCAAGCCTGACAGCGGCGATATGACCGGCATCGCCGGGGCGGGAAATGACCCGAGACATCAGTGGAACCTGCGCTCGTCGCTCGATCTTCCCGGGCGGCAGGAGTTCGACCTGATGATCAGGCACGTTGGGCCGCTCCCCAATCCCAGCGTGCCGGGATACACGGCGTTGGACGCGCGCTATGGCTGGCATTTTGAGCGCGGCCTCGAGCTGGCGCTCATCGCTCAGAACCTCTTCGATCGCCGCCACCCGGAGTTCGGCGCCGCTGCGACGCGCAGTGAAATCGAAGGCGGCTTGTTTCTCAAGTTGAGATGGTCGCTTTGATCCTCCGTCTCTGCGCGCTGGTCGCTTCGCTTGCTGCGATGGCACCTATTTCGGCGCTCGCGCAAGTCGATCGTACGGCCGCCGAAACGCAGATCAAGGCAGCTTTTCTCTATAAGTTCAGCGCTTTCGTGGAATGGCCGCCGAAGGCATTCACCAGGCCCGACAGCCCCTTCACCATAGGAGTGATCGGCGCCGACGAGCTGGCTGCGGAACTGGAGCAGATAGTGAAAGGGCGCACCGTCCTGGAGCGCGCAGTCGTCGTGCGCCGCATGCGCCGCGGCGAGTCTGTCGCGGGAGTACAAATGCTTTTCATCGGCCAGGCGGAGGGCGCCCGGCTAAGCGAGATTCTCGCGATTGCAAAAGGGCAATCGGTTCTTACCGTAACGGAATCCGAAGATGCCCTGTCGCACGGCAGCATGATCAATTTCGTTTTCGTCGATGACAAGGTGCGCTTCGACATCGCGCTGCCGCAGGCTGAGCGCGGCGCCCTCAAGATCAGCGCACGGCTTCTCGCGGTGGCGCGCAAAGTGGTCACCAGCTCGTGATGAGGCTGATCGCCCCGCTTTCGGTGCGCCAGAAGCTGCTGGCTGTGGTGCTTCTCACGACGCTTACGGCACTCCTCGTCGCGATTGCGGTGATGGTGGGCTTCGACCTGCGAAATTACCGGCAGAGCCTGATCTCCGACATGATGACGCAGGCGGACCTGCTCGGGCGGACCACCGCGCCCGCGCTGACCTTCGACGACCCCCGGGTGGCGCAGGAAAACCTCGAGCTGCTTCGTTACCGCCCGCAGATCCGTGCCGCGGCGATTTACAACGCAAGGGGAAAGATTTTCGCTCGCTATTCGAACAAGGGTGAGACGGAGCTGCCGAAGCTGCCCGAGGCTGACGGAACCCGCATCGAGGGCAATGAGCTCGTCCTTTTCAAGCGCGTCGTGGACAACCGGGAGATTCTCGGCACGGTGTACCTGCGCGCGGATTATGAGCTTTACGACCGGCTGGTCGGCTACCTCGGCATAGCGGCAATCGTCGCGGCAATAGCGATGCTGGTGGCCTACGCCCTGTCGCGCCAGCTTCAACACATTGTTACCACCCCTCTGCTCGCGATCGCAGACGTCGCGCGGGAAGTGACCGAGAAGCGTACGTTCTCGCTGCGCGCGCCCAAGCTGAGCAAAGACGAGATCGGCATGCTCGCGGAGAGCTTCAACACGATGCTCGCCGAAATCGAGCGCGCGACCCGGGACCTCGAGGCGTCGAACGAGGTTCTTGGCCGCGAGATCGCCGAGCATAGCCGCGCCGAGCAGGAAATCCTCCGGCTGAACGCAGAGCTGGAGCAGCGTGTGAAGGAGCGAACCGCGCAGCTGGAATATACGAACGGAGAGCTCGAGGCGTTCTGCTACTCCGTGTCCCACGACCTGCGTGCGCCGCTACGGGCCATCGACGGCTTTGGCCAGGCGCTGATGGAGGACTTCCCGAAGGATGTGCCGGAAGAGGCACAGCGCTATCTATCGCGAATCCGGTCCTCCACGCAGCGCATGGGGCAGCTGATCGAGGACCTGCTCAACCTCTCGCGCGTATCGCGCGGCGGCCTCGAGCGGCGCGACGCAGACGTAAGCGAGCTGGCCAGGCAAGTGGTGAACGACTTGCAGAGCCGTGAGCCACAGCGCAAGGTCGACATCTCCATCTGGGACGGCATGCGTGCGAACGCGGATTCGAGGTTGCTGCGGGCGGCACTCGAGAACCTGATCGGGAATGCGTGGAAGTTCTCGGCAAAGACGGACAAGCCACGCATAGAGATCGGCAGTCTCAGCGACGATGGGCGCGCGGTTTTCTATGTGCGCGACAACGGCGCCGGCTTTGACATGGCGTACGCCAACAAGCTCTTTGGCGCGTTCCAGCGCCTGCACTCGGGCAACGAGTATCAAGGCACAGGGATCGGGCTGGCGACGGTCCAGCGCATCGTGCACCGGCATGGCGGCCGGATCTGGGCCGATGCCAAGCCGGGCAAGGGCGCCGCGTTCTACTTCACGCTCGAATCGGATGGCGTGGAAAAAGCGGGCCGTGACCTGGCGGAGGCCCAGGCCTGATGACGGAAATGCCGGTCAACCTGCTATTCATCGAGGATTCCCGGGACGATGTCCAGCTTGCGCTGCTGGCGCTGGAGCGGGACGGTCTGCGGCCATCGTGGAAGCGCGTCGCGACGGAAGTGGAGCTGCGCGAAGCGCTGAAGAGCTCGACCCCCGACGCCATCCTGTCCGATTTCTCCATGCCGGAATTCGACGGCCTGGCGGCGCTGGAAATCTCGCGGCAGTTTGCGCCGCGAGTGCCATTCATCTTTGTTTCGGGCACGATCGGCGAGGAGCGCGCGATCGAGGCGATTCGGCGCGGCGCGACCGACTATGTTCTCAAGGACAATTTGCGCAGGCTCGGCACCGCGCTGCGGCGCGCCCTGGCCGAAGCCCGCGATCGTGAGCGCGTGCGCGCGGCGGAAGAGGAGCGCGCTCGCCTGGTGGAGATCCTGGAGGCGACCAGCGATTACGTCTGGATGTCCGACCCGCAAGGAAGGCGGATTTACCTGAATGCCGCCGGCCGCAAGCTCAGCGGTGTGCCGGAGCATCACGCTCAAGGCGCCCTGAGCTCCGAGATCTCTCCGGGATGGGTGCGCGAAATCATCCAGAACGAGGCGCTGCCGGTCGCAGCTCTCGAGGGGCTGTGGCAAGGTGAGACGGCAATGCTCGATTCCGAAGGCAAGGAAATCCCCGTTTCCCAGGTTGTCATTGCTCACCGTGCCTCCGACGGCGGCATACGGTTCTTTTCGACCATCGCCCGCGACATCAGCGAGCGCAAGGCCTACGAGAAGCGGATCAAGCATCTGGCCAACTACGATGCGCTGTCAGGGCTTCCGAACCGCAGCCTGCTCAGCGACCGGACCGCCCAGGCGATGACCCATGCACGTCGTGTTGGCCGGCCCTGCGCCTTGATCGTCCTTGATATCGATCGCTTCAAACGGGTCAACGACAGCTACGGGCGCAACGCTGGCGATGCGCTGCTGCGGCAGGTCGGCGAGCGCGTTCGTGGAGCAGTGCGAGACGGCGATACCACGGCCAGACTGGAGGCCGCCTCCTTCGCGGTGCTGGCGGCCGATCTTGCGCGTCCCGACGACGTGCTGAACGTAACGCGCAAGGTTCATGCATTGTTCAAGGTGCCTTTCTCGATCGAGGGGCACGACGTGCATGCAACGCTGAGCATCGGAGCCAGCGTATTTCCGAGAGACGGGGACAATTTCGACGTATTGCTGGGCAACGCCGACGTCGCCATGCATCGGGCCAAGGCGAACGGCGGAAAGGGCTTCCAGTTCTACGCGGCCGCGATGACTCACGAGGCGACCGAGCGCATCGAGATCGAAAACGCATTGCGGACCGCGGTTGCACGGCGAGAGCTGGAATTGCATTATCAGCCTCAGGTGGATATCACGAGCGGCCGGATCCGTGGCGTCGAAGCCCTGATGCGCTGGCGGCACGCCGAGCGATGGTGGATCCCGCCGGCGCAGTTCATCCCGGTCACAGAAGAGTCCTACCTGATCCAGCCGCTGGGCGACTGGGCCCTGGTGGAAGGTTGCCGCCAGCTCGCCGCCTGGGACCGCGCCGGTCATAATGACCTGCAGGTGGGCATCAATGTCTCGGCTGTCCAGTTCCGCAGCGCGGGTTTCGTGGAGGCCGTCACTCGAGCCTTGCGCGCTCAAGAGATGGATCCGGGCCGCCTGGAACTGGAGTTGACCGAAAGCGAACTGATCGATGACCGGGAGATGGCGATCTCCGTTCTGGGGTCCCTCAAGAAGCTCGGCGTCAAGATCTCCGTCGACGATTTCGGGACAGGCTACTCCAGCTTGAACTACCTGTCCCGGCTGCCGGTGGACTGCCTGAAGATCGACCGCTCCTTCGTGGTGCGTGTTGAACAGGGCGGGCGAGACGCCGCAATCGTGCAAGCGATCATCTCGCTCGCTCATTCGCTCGGACTGAGAGTGCTCGCCGAAGGAGTTGAAACGAAGGAACAGCTGCGATTCCTCCGCTCGCACGGCTGCGACGAGGCGCAGGGGTACCTGTTTGCGCGCCCGTGCGCAACCGATGCCGCTTCATCGCTGATCGCGACCCGATCGTTGAAAGTGGAGTCATAGCAAAAGCAAGGAGGCGCAATGTCCCAAAAAATGATCATGGTCGTCGAAGACAACCCCGATGACGAGGAGCTCACCCTGCGTGCGCTGAGGCAGGCAAAAATAGCGAACGAAATCGTCGTAACGCGCGACGGCAACGAGGCCCTCGAGTTTGTTTTCGGCACGGGTCAGTACGCCGGACGTAATCTCGACAGAATGCCCGCGGTCGTTCTCCTCGATTTGAAACTGCCGAAATTGAACGGCCTCGAGGTATTAAAACGGCTGCGCTCCGATCCCAGGACGAAATTGATTCCCGTGGTGGTGTTGACCTCGTCGAGCGAAGAGGAGGACATGCTGCGGAGCTATCAGGTCGGCGCCAACAGCTACGTGAGAAAGCCAGTCGAGTTCGGCTCCTTTGCGAATGCCGTCAGCCAGCTGGGGCTGTACTGGCTGCTGCTCAACGAGACGCCGCCGAGGGTTTAAGCACCAGTAGCCGACCTCCGCTAGCATAATAGGAGCGCATGGAATCGAGCCGTCAGACAACCGTCCTGTTCGCCGATATAACCGGTAGTACCAGGCTGTACGAGACGGCCGGAGACTCGCGGGCTGTGGAAGAGATCGCGGTTTGCATGCAGAAGCTGCGCGAAGCGGTCGAAGCGCACGGCGGGCGGGTGGTGAAGACCATGGGCGACGCCATAATGGCGCTCTTCTCGACCCCGAACGCCGCCGCGGCGGCGGCGGGACGGATGCAGACCGACGTCGAATCGCTTCCGGCCGTCGGGGGTCGCAAGCTCGGGCTACGCATCGGCTTTCAGTCGGGGCCGGTGATCCAGCGCGAAAACGACGTTTTCGGCGACACGGTCAATCTTGCGTACCGCCTCCACGAGCAGGCAGTGAAGGGGCAGGTGCTCACGTCGGACGATACCGTGTCACTGCTCGCCCCGATCATCCGCAGTGCGACGCGGCGCCTGTACCCCGTGCCGGTAAAGGGCAAGGCAGAAGAAGTCGAGCTGTTTGAGCTGCTGTGGGAACAAAACGCCGATATCACCGACGTTGCCCAGACCGTCTCGCTGCTGCGCTCGCCTCTGGCGAGGCTGCGTCTGGTGCATCGGGGCCAGGACATTGTGCGGCGACGTGGCAGCGAATCGATCATGCTTGGGCGCGATCACACCTGCCAACTCGTGGTCGCCGATCACAAGGCTTCGCGCCAGCATTGCACTATCGAGCGGCGCCAGGACAGGTTCATGCTGCGGGACCACAGCACGAACGGCACCTTTGTCACCGTCGATGGCGAGTTGGAAGTGGTCTTACAGCGCGAGGACTTCCAGCTGCGAAAGCACGGCTGGATTGCGTTCGGCCAGTCGCGCGCGGACACGCGGGAGATTGTCGAGTTTTTCTGCGAGTAGCTATGGATTCATGACGCAAAGTCATGAATAGATGACCCGCTGGACTAGATGGTTGGCGATCGCCGGGTGTTTAATCGAATCGTCCAGGGATCTTTATCTTCATGGACGAGAAGTCAAAAAAAAGCACCGCAAGAAAACATACCCGCTTGAATACCTAGAGGAGAGGGAAATGGATTTGTCATCGTGCAACGGTAGCAAGAGCCGCCGCGTCGCATTATCCGCGGCTGCCCTGACAGTTCTGGCGTTCAGCGCCGGTAGTGCGCTGGCCATCAGCCAGAGCGGCGAGCAGAAGAACATGCGCCGGGTGGGCCACGTCGACCTGCAAGGGCGTGCGTCCTACCAGCCGAATGTCATCGTGTACCCGGACGGAAGGACGATCGCATTCGCGGGCACGCATACCGGCAGCAAGCCTAATCCGCTGAAAGGCGGCGTCGTCGAACAGAACGGAGTAATGATCATCGACGCCACCGATCCGGAGAAGCCGGTCGAGAAATTCCATATTCCCGTCCCAGTGGCGGGAGGTCAATCGCAATCGGTGCGCATGTGCCTGGGTTCCGACCTGCCAAAGGGCATCCCCGGCCACGTGTACCTCCTGCGCAATGTTCAGGGAAGCAGCGCCTCGGGGTATGAGGTCTGGGATGTGACTAATGTCAGCAACCCCACGCTGGCGGGAGAAATACGGGGCCTTCGCAACACGCATAAGATGTGGTGGGAATGCAGTGCCGGGATTGCTTACTTGCCGGGCAGCAAAGACGTGGCGGCGCCCAATAGATGGCGTCAGGGCCAGTCGATGGTCATCGTCGATTGGAGCGATCCAGCACACCCGCAATACATCCGCACCTTCGGCTTGCCGGGTGGGCAACCGGGTGCAACCGGACCGAATTCCACCTCGCTTCACGGCCCGATCTCCACGCACGAGCACCCCAATGCTGCTTGCAAGCT
>WNFI01044154.1_pt2 | contig 12794 bp, 10 predicted proteins | sample 5400471 | NCBI WGS metagenome assembly WNFI01 (sample SAMN13153348, study PRJNA577476) | soil metagenome | isolation source: 100 cm saprolite on Douglas fir-dominated hillslope | place: USA:California | collected 2013-09-17
CCTAGGACGGCAGGGTGATCTGGTCGAGCCGGTCCTGCGCGCTGCGGGCGTGCCCGGGCAGCTGTTCGGCCTCGGAGATCGCCACGATCATGGGTGCGGTATTGAGGCTGCCCTCCTCGGTCACTGACTGATAGGTCAGCGTCTTGAGGAAGCTGCCGACCCAGAGACCCCCGGTGTAGCGGGCCGCGCGCGCCGTCGGCAGTACGTGGTTGGTGCCGATCCCCTTGTCGCCGTACGGGACTGTCGTGTTCTCGCCGAGGAAGATCGACCCGTAGTTCCGTAGCAGCTGCAGGTACTCGTTCGGGTCCGCCGCGTGGATCTCCACGTGCTCGGCTGCGAACTTGTCGGCGAGCTCGGCGGCCTCCTCGACGCTGTCGCAGATCGCGATCTCCCCGTAGCGCTCCCAGGCCTCGCGGGCGATTTCACCGGTCGGCAGTTCGGCGATGTGCCGCTCGATCGCCTCATGCGCCTTTTCGGCAACCTCGGCCGAGGTCGAGATCAGCCAACCGGCCGAGGTCGGCCCGTGCTCCAACTGGCCGGCGATGTCGGAGGCGATCAACTCGGGGTTGGCGGTCTCGTCTGCGACCACGAGGATCTCGGTGGGACCGGCGAGCAGATCGATGCCGACGGTCCCGAACAACTGGCGCTTTGCCTCAGCCACGTAGGCATTGCCTGCTCCGACGATCATGTCGACGGGTTCGACGTCCTCTATTCCGAACGCGAGCGCCGCCAGACCGTGGGCGCCGCCGATGCACAGAACCTGATCGGCCCCGCCGGAGTCCATTGCGTAGATCATCGCCGGAGCGATCCCGGCGGGCGAGATCGGGGGGGCACAGGCGATCACCTGCTCGACACCCGCTACCTTCGGCACCACCGTGGTCATGAGCGATGATGCGATCAGCGGGTAGCGGCCGGCGGGGGAATACGCGCCGACCGAGCTGATCGGCACGAGGCGGTGGCCGAGCACGACACCCGGGGTGGGTTCGATCTCGACCTCCGAGAGACTGCTGCGCTGGGCCTTCGCGAAGATGCCGATCTGCCCTGCCGCGCGGTCGATGTGGTCGCGAAGCTCACGTGGGACGGCCGCAACAGCTCCCTCGATCTCCTCGCGCGTCATGGTGAAGCGGTCCGGGCTCCAGTGGTCGAAGCGCTCGGAGTACTCCCGCACGGCGGCGGCGCCGCGTTTCTCGACGTCCAGGAGGATCTCGGAGACGACTTTTGCTACTTGTGGGTCGACCGCGACTGGCGTCCGGTCAGCTGATGTGAGATAGCGGGGCATCGTCTGGATGTTCGCTTCAGGCGGGCCGGATGGTCAAGGCACAACGTGGGAAGGTGCGATTGGCCCGTTGCACATTCCGATGTGTCGCGTCAAGGTTCCTGGATGAGCTCGACGACGTTGCCGTCGGGGTCCCGCATGTAGACCCAGACGACACCGAATTCGTCGGCATGCGGCGCCGAGACGAACGTGACTCCTTCACTGCTGAGACGTTCATACTCGGCGTTCACATTCTCCACCCGAAGGGACAGATGGGCGGCACCCACCTGTGAGTTGTGGGCTGCCTTTCCTGTTGGCTCGTTCTGGTAACGCAACAGCTCGAGCTTCGGTCCCCCGCGGGGATGGCTGAGCCAGCTGATATCGACGTCGGCATGGACCGTCCCGGTGCCCTCGTCGGCGGCGGGTCCCGAGGAGACGTAGCGACGCAACGGCGCGAAGCCGAGTTTGGCGAAGAACGCGTTGGTCGTCTCCAGGTCGCTCACCGTGAACGACATGTGGTCGATGCCGACGATCTCCACCTCAGGAGACCCAGAAGTTCTTGAACTGGAAGTTCCCCAGGGGCTGGCCCAGCAGCGACGGCGTTATGCCGTGGACCTTTTTGTTCCAGGAGTCGATGATCGGGAAGTTGTAAGGGATGATGTTGCCGCCTTCTGCCCAGTCGATCTTGGCCATTTCGTGGATGATTTCCTGCTGCTTGTTTTCATCGAGCGTGCTGGTTGCTTCCTTGTAGAATTTGTTGTAGGCCGGGGAGTTGAACTTCGTGAAGCTGAAGACGCCTCCAGTCACGTTGGCCTGACCGGCTGCGACGAGGTAGGGCTGATAGGGCCAGTAGTCCATCCCGAACGGCACCTTCAGATAGCTCCGGGCGAAGTATTCGGTGCTGGGCTGCTTGACGACCGCGATCTTGATCCCTGCCGCGGCGGCCTGAGTCGCAAGCACTTCCGCGGTCTGCTCCATGCCCGGTGCGATTTCGGACGTGAAGAGCTGGATCGTGAGGTTCGATTGACCCGCCGCTTTGAGCAGCGACTTGACCTTTTCGATGTCCTGTTCGTGCTGGGGCAGGTGGACGGTTGTCACGGCCGGCGTCAACGTGCCGAAGTAGTCGTTCGCGATGCTGCCGTTTCCGCTGAACACGCTCTCGATCATTCCTTTTCGGTTGACCGCGAGCTTCATGGCTTCGCGAACACGGTTGTCGGTGAACGGAGCCTTGTCTACGCGCATGCACAGCGGCGTCCAGCCGGCGGTCTTGGCGATGCTGACGACCTGCCCAGCGGCTTGGAGCGCTGCGACCGATGCCGCGGTGAGGTTGTCGATGCAGTCGACCTGTCCCGCTTGCAGCGCGCTGACCTGAGCCGATTCCTCGTTGACGTTGATCGTCCGGATTTCGTTGAGGTAAGGCCTCGGGTGGTCCCAGTATTCTTCGTGCTTGACGGTGACGCTTTCGCGCCCGGGCGTGAAGGACTTGAGCTTGAACGGGCCACAGCCGATCGGTTTCTTCGGGTCGTAGCCGACCGGGACGATGTAGAGCGTTTCGAAGCGGGCTGCGATCGCTTCGGCGAAGAACGAGTAGGGGCTGGTGAACTTGAGCACAATGGTGTGGTCGTCAACGGCCTTGCTTGTCTTCAGGTCGAGTGAGCCGAGGATCACTGCCGCCGAGTATTTGCCGCTGATCACCCGGTTGAAGGTGAAGAGAACGTCTTTCGCGGTCAGTTCGCTGCCGTCGTGGAACTTGACGCCTTCTCGAAGCTTGATGGTCCATTGCGTCGCGGTCTTGTTGGGCGTCACCGACGTGGCGAGAACGTTTTCGGGCTTGCCCTGGGTGCTCAGGCGGAGCAGCGGGTCATAGAGCTGTGCCGCCCGCGCGAAGTCGGTGTTTGTCAGGACGGCGTTTGCGTCGAGCGTGTCGGTGTTGGATCCGCCCTGAGCGCCGACGCGCAGTAGGCCACCGAGGACCGGCTTGCCTTCTGCTGCGCCTGCGACGGCTGCGGTGCTGCTTTTTGAGCTTCCGCCGCAGGCGGCCAGCAGGCCACCGCTGCTGACTACGAGGAGGCTGGCGCCGGCTCCTTGAAGGAGCCTGCGTCGAGTCATCTCTGAGCTTGCGAGAGACTCAATGGAATTAGGACCTGACATTTGATTCCTCCCGGACTTTGGTCACGCTTGAGGTACGGACATCCAGGGGTTCCTGAACTCCAGGCTCCTGAGAGCCTGGCCCAGCAATGCCGCGCATACCCTCGACTGCTGACGGATCGCACCATCTTGCGGGGTAGGCGATATACCCGGCAAGGACCAGACTGCGACAATGCCTTCGAAAGCGATGCACGCTGTGTACACCCGCCGGTTCGAGTCCCTGCGGCGACGCCGAGAGTGTGGGCGGCGAGTACTGCTCAGCGCTTTGCATCGAGGCTCGCACGGATCTCGGCATTGACTGCCGTTGCGATGTCCGAGGCTCCGCGGTAGGTCCAGAAGCCGTGTAGCTGGCCGGGATAGCGGAGGACCTCGACCGGGACCCCGGCGAGCCGGAGGCGCTGCGCATAGCTCTCGGCCTCGTCGCGGAGTACGTCGCAGCCGGCGATCACGAACGTGGCGGCGGGGAGACCATGCAGGTCTGTCGCCCGAAGTACCGAGGCCACGCTGTCGCGGCCGGCGTCGGGTCCTCGCGTGTAAAGGCTCCAGAACCGCTGCATCATCTCCCTGGTCAGCAGATATCCCTCGGCGAAATCCCGGTACGAGGATGTGTCGCAGTCGCTGCTGGTTACCGGATAGAGCAGCAGCTGATTGTCGACCGTCGGCCCGGCCCGCTGCCGCGCCAACAGGCAGACGGCCGCGGCCAGATTGCCGCCGGCGCTATCGCCACCCACCACCAACTGCTGGGACCCCGGCACCGAGGCGAGCTCGGCGCTGAGCCATTCGAGCGCCGAATAGGCGTCCTCGAGGCCCTCCGGGAAGCGGTGCTCGGGAGCCAGGCCGTAGTCGACTGACACCACCGTTGACCGTGTCTCGACGCAGAGACCGCGGCAATCGGTGTCGGCATGATCGAGGTCACCGATCACCCAACCGCCGCCGTGCAGCCATAGGATCGCTCGCCGCGGAGGCTCGCCGGGCGGCCGGTAGATGCGGATCCGCAGCGACCCCCGTGATCGGATCTCTCTGTCCTCGACGGACCCGACCGTCAGGGGCGTTCCCATCATCGAGCGCTCGGCACGAGCGGACGAGCGGAGTCCCTCCACCGTGCTCGTATCGTGGTCGAGCAGCCCGAGCTCGTCTGCCATGGCGAAGATCGCTCGGCTCTCTGGCGCGAGGTCAGATGGTGGGTCTGCCGGCGGTGGACCCACGTGTGATGCTCCATTGGCCGGCGGCGCGTCGGCCGGTGGCCGAGCCGGTCGCACATCGATGATCATCCGCGTGTCGCCGCACACGAGGCAGGCCGCCAGGCAATCCCGGTGGACGAGCGGGGAATCGGTGCGCTCGAGGCCGCAGCCGAAGCAGATCGCGCACAGTTCTTCTGGGCCTGAGTCGCTCCGGAGCGGCCGCGGGACGCCGGCGCCGAGCCGGACGCGATGCGCCTCGCGTGGGGATTGACCGGACGGACCGGAGCCCTCAGTCATCTGGCTCCGGTCCATCGCGGTGCGCTCGGTGGTGGGTGGGCCACCTCGCTTCGACGCGGTCGGATCCTCTCGGGGACCGCGCCTTGCCGCACACCATTAGGAGAGCGGGTGGCGGCAAGGTTGGGCGCTCGCCTCTTCCAAGAGCTGGGAGAGGAAGTGGCGAGGAAGAGCTTCCCGGGGGACGACGGCGCGTCGTCCCCCGGGAATGAGGGAGGAGAGCCGCCGCCGACAGGTTGCCGACGGCCTTCACCGCACAAGGCGCGTTTCGCGGCTGCGCGGGCGAAGCTTGAACTGCGATCTCGGGTTTGCCTGCAAGGTTTCGCGCCTCGCTGGTGGGGGCAGTCTCATCCTCCGCGCCGCCGGCCGCCCCTGCAAGCGGCAATCTGCGACGTATCGGGTGCCTCGATTGCACACGGCTGACCGTGCGCGTGAAGCGCGACGCGCCGCTCAGGCTGACCGGACGAAGCCGGCGAGCATCGTGCCGATCTCGATTTCGGCGGTGCCGGTGGTCACCACCGGATCGCGTGCGGCGAACTCGCGCAGCTCGGCCTCGTCATCGCTTTCGACGACGCCCAGCCCCCAGGAGCCGGAAGACGAACGTGCTGACGCGCGCCAGTCTACGTCGGCACGTTCACGTCATGCGCCCGTAACGCCACACGGACAGCGAGATGAACACCACCAGCAGGCCGCCGATCCAAGCGAGCGCGCCGCCGAGCGAGGAGGGCGTTCCGGGGACGAGGGCAAACGAGCGCGCCGCGTTCGCGGTCAGGGTCACGGGGCTCACTTTCGCGAAGGACGCCAGCCAGCTCGGCAAGCTCGAGACCGGCACGAACACCGAGCTCGCGAACACGAGCGGGAAGAGGACCACGAAACCGGCGGACTGCGCCGCCTCGGCGCTGCGCACCGTCAGCGCCACGAACGCGAAGATCCAGCTCAGCGCGAGCCCGAAGGCGCTGACGAGTGCTATGCACGCGATCGCCTGTCCGACGCCGCCCTGGAAGCTGAAGCCGATGATGTAACCGACCGCGATCATCAGCAGGATGATCAGGACGTTGCGGAGCAGATCGGCGGCGGTTCGGCCGATCAGCACCGCGGAGCGCGCCATCGGCATCGAGCGGAAGCGGTCGATGACGCCGAGCTTCAGGTCGTCGGCGAGGCCTATCGCTGTCATGCTCGCCCGAAACGTGACCGACTGGACGAGGATGCCCGGCAGGAGGTAGTCGATGTAGCTCACGCCGGCTGGGAGCGAGTGGCTGATCGCGCCGCCGAACACGTACGTGAACAGAAGGACGAACATGATCGGCTGGATCGTCGAGAAGACGAGCAGGTCCGGCTGGCGCACGAAGTGCCGCAGGTTGCGAACGCTTACCACCCGCGCGTCGGTGATGTCGCCGCGAAGCTCACGCGGCGACAGGCGTCGCCGGTGCGAGCGCCTGGCGCGCCGGCGTTGCGTCGCGCGGGTGCCGGCCGCACCGGAGCCAAGGCTCTTCTGAGCGGGCCGCCCGTTCCCGCGCGCGAGCTCGGCGGACGCGTCGGCATCGCGCTCGTCGGAGGGCGCACCGGTCAACTGCAGGAATACGTCGTCGAGTGTCGGGCGGCGCAGCCCGAGGTCGCTGACCGCGATGTTCGCCTTGCGCAGCGCCGAGGCGGCGTCCTCGATCAGCTCGAGGCCGTCGCGGGGCGCCGGAAGCGTCAGCTGGGCAGGGCGTTCCCCCGGCTCCGGCTCGCCGCACCCGACCGCGGCGAGGACGGTCCGCGCCTCGTCCCGTTCGGTGGCCCTCACCAGCTCGACCTCGAGGATCTGGCCGCCGACGCGGTCCTTGAGCTCGCTCCCGGTGCCCTGCGCGATGACCCGACCGCGATCGATCACGGCGATCCGGTCCGCCAGCTGATCCGCCTCCTCGAGGTACTGGGTCGTCAGCAGAACCGTCGTTCCCTCGCGGACGAGCTCCCGCACGACGGACCAGATGTCATTGCGGCTGCGCGGATCGAGCCCGGTCGTCGGCTCGTCCAGGAACAGCACGCGGGGCCGGGTCAACATGCTCGAGGCGAGGTCGAGACGCCGGCGCATGCCACCGGAGTACGTCCGGGCCAGGCGATCGGCTGCGTCGCTGAGGTCGAAGCGCTCGAGCAGCTCGTCGGCGCGCCGCCGGGAATCCGCGGCTGTCAGGTCGAAAAGCCGTCCGAACATCTGGAGGTTCTCACGGCCGGTCAGCATCTCGTCGACTGCCGCGAACTGCCCGGTCAGTGCCACGAGCTCACGCACGCCTGCGGCGTCCTGGACCACATCGCGGCCGAGGACCTGGGCCCGACCGGCGTCCGGAGCGAGCAACGTGGCCAGGATCCTGACGAGGGTCGTCTTCCCCGCCCCGTTCGGCCCGAGCAGCCCGAAGACGGAGGCCTCCTCGACATCCAAGTCGACCCCGGCAAGCGCCGTTGTCGCGCCAAATCGCTTGACGACCTGTTCGACGCTGATGGCCGGATCAGCCATCGGTCACTCTCCTCCGCTCATACCCCGAAACGGGATCGTTGCCGGGGCATAGGCTATGGATCATCGCCGGATCGCGGCGATCAGGCTTGCCGGCGGCGAGGACCGGAGGGCTCGCGCCGAGACAGCGCCAGATGCTGCTGAAGGGGCTGCTTGCACAGTCCCATAGTTACCTGTCGGCGCGGACCAGCCGTCCCCGGACGATCAGCTTGCTCGGTGCGCGCATCATCCCCAGCCGGTTCCACGTGAGGCCGAGCTCGCGGTGGTCCACGGCGGTCGTGACGTCGACTTCGAGCTCGTCTCCGGCAGGCCGGATGACGCCCTCGAACTCCATTGGGACGCTCTTCCCCGCGGCGTGCAGCTGGCCCCTAACGTCCAGGCGTTCTCCCTCCAGCGTAACGAGTTCCGACTCGAACCGAACGTGCTGATGGTTGGCGATGTCGAAGAAGTCGGCGGACCGGAGGTGCTTGTCGCGTTGTGGGTTGTTCGTGTTGAGGCTGTCTGCCTCGATCGTCAACTCGATCGACGGCTGCGTAGCGAGCTCGAGCGTTCCGGTGTAACTCTCGAAGCGGCCCTTGACCGTTTGCAGGCCCCAGAGATTGCGGACATGGAACTCAACGCTCGAGCGCTCGGGGTCGATCCGCCAGCGCCCGTTCTGGATGTCCCGGGCGGCGGAAGCATTGATCGGAGTGGCGTTCATCGGTGTGTCTCCTGAGGTGGTGATGGATGTGGCTCGGAGTACGTCTCTTGACTTCTCCGACAGCGAGCCTCGACGGGTCGAATCGTCGATGGCTCGCGACCCGATCGTTGCCATCGCCCGGGTGATGCTTCGTCGCCGGATCTCAGTGATTCGGTGGCGTCGCCCGCGAATTCGCCGGAATCAGGCGATGACCGCTCACCGGATCACCCCTGAGGCTGAGTCGATGGCGAGGGCGGTGCAGTACGACGGCTACGGTGGCGTCGAGGTACTCGAGGTGCGCGAGGTAGCGCGTCCGGACCCCGCGCCCAACCAGGTGCTCGTGGCGGTACGCGCTGCCGGCATCAACCCCAGCGAAGCGACGATGCGTGCGGGGCTGGTTCGCGAGATCTTTCCCTCCACGTTTCCGAGCGGCGAGGGTTCGGATCTGGCTGGAGTGGTCGCGGAGCTCGGCGTCGGCGTCGCTGGTGTGGGCGTCGGCGACGAGGTGATCGGCTTTACGAATAACCGCGCGAGTCATGCCGACTATGTGCTCGTCGAGGCGGAGAACCTGACGCCAAAGCCTGCCGGCGTTCCCTGGGAGGTCGCGGGTACCCTTTTCGTCGCAGGGACCACGGGCGTCGCCACGGTGCGCGCGGTGGCGCCGAGGGCGGGTGAGGCGGTCGTGATCGCCGGCGCCGGCGGCGGCGTCGGGGTGTTCTCAGTCCAGCGCGCGGTGCGCACGGGCGCGCGCGTGATCGCGGTGGCCAGCGAGCGCCATCACGCCTGGCTGCGCGAGCGCGGCGCTGTCCCTGTCGCCTACGGCGATGGGCTGACCGAGCGAATCGTCGCGGCGGCCGAGGCGTTGCCGGTGGCTGCGCTGATCGATCTTGTCGGGGGCGGCTACGTCGAGCTCGCGTTTGAGCTTGGCGTCGAGAAGGATCGGATCAACACGATCGCCGACTTTCCCGCGGCCCAGAAGTATGGCGTCAAAACCGTTGGCGGCGCGGCCGTCGCGAGCGCGGCGACGCTGGCCGAGCTTGCCGAGGAGGTCGCGGCAGGCGAGCTCGTCGTGCCGATCCAGCGCACTTATTCGCTCGAGGACGTTCGAGCGGCTTTCACCGAGCTCGAGGCCGGTCATACGTCGGGGAAGATCGTCCTCATCCCGTGACCGGTACGGATTCCAAAGAGTTCCTGTCCATGTAGTTATCGATGCCGGGCACGGGCGAAGTCGAGCACCTGCGCGCCGAGTGCTTGGAGCTTCTCGCCTATCTCGGCATCGACCACGCCGTCCCCGTCAGTGATGGGATCGGCTGTGTTGACGGTGACGCCGAGCGGGGTCGGCCATCCGCGCAGTGCGTGGACGATGCTTCTGAGGGAGGACAGGGTGGCGACGGTGCCTTGCCATCCTGAGGCGCATGCGATGCAGCCGACGGCGCGTCCCTCGAGGTAGGGGCGCGGGTCGGCGCGGAGGTCCTCGAGGTAGTCGAGCGCGTTCTTCAGAAGGCCGGAGAGGTTGCCGTGGTAGCTGGGTGACGCAAGTATCAGTCCGTCACAGCCGCGGACTGCCTCGATCAGCGCGCTGGCGCGATCGGTGCGTTCGGTGCGGCTGGGTGAGTACATGGGCAGGTCGAGGGCGTCCGCGCTGAAGAGCTCCACGCGAGCGCCCGCCCGGAGCGCGGCGTCGAGCGCGTGCCGCAGGCAGACCTCGGTGCTCGAGCCAGGACGAGCGGTGCCGCCGAGGCCTACGATCAGGGGCAGCGAGGTCGTTTGCGCGCTGCGCTCGCCTCCCAGCATCGCTGCGCTCACCGCTGCCTGTTGCTGCGTCGCGTTGCTTGCCGCTTTGCCGTGAGGTAGCCCACGCCTCGGTGCGGGGTGATGTCCCGCGGCAGGATCTTCCCTCCGCATACTTGCGGGGTTGACCTGAAAGTGGGCGGTCGCCGCGCGCGCGTCGCGGAAGCACCGCTGAAGCGCCGAGTCCTCGTATATGGCGCTGCCACCGCCTAGATCGTACATCGCGCTTGCGACCTCGGCAGATGTGCGGACAGCGTGCCGGCTTGCGTCGCCGGCCAGCTAGACGCTCCGCAGAGCGGCGGCCGGGGCTAGCCGCGCGGCGCGCACGGCGGGGTACAGGCCTGCGAGCGCGCCCAGCATCAGCGCGAGCCCGACGCCGCCGGCGACGGCCAGCAAGGGCACGACCGTTTTCCAGCCCTGGACCTGCGCGTAGCCGGTGGTCGCGGCCGCGCCGAGTGCGATGCCGGCGCAGCCGCCTACAGCCGACAAAAGGACGGACTCGCCGAGGAACTGCACGCCGATGTGCACCGCGCGCGCTCCAAGCGCTCGGCGCAGGCCGATCTCGGGGCGACGCTCGAGCACGGAGATGACCATCACGTTCGCGATCCCGACGCCGCCCACGAGCAGCGCGACGGCGCCCAGGCCGAGGAACACCGCCGTGAGCGTGCTCTGGGCGTCCGCGCGCGCCTGCAGCGCCGCGGAGGGGCGGCTGACGGTTGTGTTTTCGGGGTTCTGCGGGTCCGCGGTCGCGCCCAGAAGAGAGTCTGCTTCGCGCACACGTTCCGGGTCCGCGCGCGCGTACAGCATCGTCGCGTGGCGAGCGGTGCCGAACACGGCATGGGCGATCGGATAGCCGATCAATGCCGCCCGTTCGATCTCCGGCGCCAGCGGCTGCGGGCCGATCACGCCTGCGACCGTGAACCAGGTGTTCCCGAGATAGACCTGAACCGGCCGCTCGTGCACAGTCAGGGAGGTGACACCTAGGCGCTCGGCGGCGACCGAGCCGAGCACGACCATCGGGTAGCGCTCGTTGGCGGGATCCAGAAAGCGGCCATCGAGCACCCGTCCGCCGAGCGTGGCCAGCAGCTCGGAGTCCGCGGCGTAGACCCCGCTGCCGCCGGTTTCGGCCGCTTCGATATAGCGGTTGCGGCGAACGCTCACGCTCGAGATCGCGGTCACAGCGGCCGCCGATCGAACGCTCGAGAGGCCTCTCACTGCACGCTCCGCCGCTTCGGGCAGCTTGGCCGACTTGCCAAGGAAAGTTTGCCCAGGCGCGACCGTCAGCAGGTTGGTCCCCAGTTCGTTGAGTTGGGCCACGAGGCCCGCTTTGCTCGATTCGGAGATCCCGAGCACGGCGACCATCGCCGCGATCCCGATCGCCACGCCGAGCGCCGAAAGGGCGGCGCGCATCCGGCGTGTACGCAGTCCCACACTCGCCACGCGCAGGATGTCTGCCTGGAGCAGACGGCTGCGGGGGATTGTCGATTCAGCCCCCGCCGACCGCGCCGTGCGTCGATGCCGAGAACGGCCTGCGTGTATTGGCCCGACGGTCCTCATCCGCGCGCGTTCGCGAGCTCGTCGTGGATCAGGCGCCCGTCGCGCAGCTCCACACGCCGGGGCAGCGTGGCGGCGATCTCGCGGTCGTGGGTAATCACGACGACCGTCGTGCCCTCCGCGTTCAGCGCATGCATCAGTCCGAGGATGCCGGCGCCGCTCGCGGTGTCCAGGTTGCCGGTCGGCTCGTCCGCGAGCACGATCGCCGGCGAGCTGACGAGCGCGCGGGCGATCGCCACGCGCTGGCGCTCACCGCCTGAGAGCAGCGCCGAGGTGTGCTCCGCGCGATGGCTCAGCCCGACCCGATCGAGCGCCGCCGCGGCGGCTCCGCGACGCTCGCGGGCGGCCGTGCCCGTGTAGAGCAGGCCGTTCGCGACGTTCTCGAGGGCACTCTGTGCCTCGAGCAGGTGAAACTGCTGGAAGACGAACCCGATCCGGCGCGCTCGCAGCGCGGCGAGTCCGCTGTCCGACGCTTCGGCGACGTCGCTGCCGGCGATCCGGACGATCCCGCCGGTGGGTCGTTCGAGGGTGCCCATGATGTGGAGCAGCGTGGACTTGCCCGACCCCGAGGGGCCGACGATCGCGCACAGCTCGCCCTCACAGACCTCGAGGTTCACCCCGCGCAACGCCTGCACGCCACCCGAATACTCCTTGACCACATCGATCAACTCCAGAACTGGAGTCCGCCGGCCCGCGATCATTCGGACTCGATCACAGTCAGCCCTTCGCGGACGCCCGAGCCTTCGACCTGCACGTAGCCGTTGGCGAACATACCGGGTGTCACCGCCAGCTGGACGCGGCGAGCGCCTTTGAGTACCTCGATCGCGTAGCCGCCGCCGGCCGTGGCCGTCAGCGCGGTCGCCGGGACGGCGAGCACGTGGAGGCGGACGCTCTTGACCAGTTCAACGCTGACCGGCGCCTCATCGAGACGCGCGAGGGGATGCTCGAGCGCAAGCGTCACCGGGATCGACGCTGATTCCGCTTCCCCGTTTTCTTCACCCCCTCCTCCTTTTTCTTTTTCACCTCCACCAGCTGCGCTGCTCGCCACCGAGCCCACTTCGATGATCCGTCCCCTCACCACATCGCCACCCGGGAGCGTCACGGGAGCCGATTGACCCACGCGCGCGAGCTTCTGCTGTTCGGCCTTCACCTTCAGCTGTATCAGCTGCTCGGTCGAGGTGGTGCTGAGCGCAACCATGCCAGCGCCGGCGCCTGCTTCGTTGGCCCCCGGTTCTTTCGAGGCGGGTTCTTTCGAGGCGGGTTCTTTCGAGGCGGGTTCTTTTTTCGGGCCGGGTTTGTCTTTCTTGGATACAGGTTTTTTGCGGCCCGATTTCTTAGAGTCGGGTTTTTTCGAGGACGGTTTTTTCGAGGACGGTGCTTTCGAGGCGGGTGCTTTCGAGG
>WNFI01076700.1_pt2 | contig 12794 bp, 6 predicted proteins | sample 5400471 | NCBI WGS metagenome assembly WNFI01 (sample SAMN13153348, study PRJNA577476) | soil metagenome | isolation source: 100 cm saprolite on Douglas fir-dominated hillslope | place: USA:California | collected 2013-09-17
CTCCAGCGCGCTCCAGATAAGGCCGCATCTCGTTTGCAAGGAATTGGCGTAACTGCGCGCTCACTTGTTGATTGGCTTGTAGTCCCGAAGCTACCGTTAATCCACCCTGGGTGCCGGCGCTGGCGGACATCGCACGCTGCCGCTCACTGGCCCGCGAAACCTCTCCTTCGAGCGTGGTGCAGGTTTCTCCGACCAGTTGACCTGCTTCCTCGGCGAGTTGTCCGCGCACGCGGTCGATCTGTTCGTAGATGGTTTCCATCGGAAGCTGCGCGGTTTGGAAGCGCGGCATGAAATGCTGTAGCGCTGCGCCCAGAATCCCGCTGACCCAAACGAACATGAACAGCCACATCAGCAGTCGAGTCAGTGTGCCGCCGAAGTGGAATCCGCCGTGGAAGAGAATCAGCGGAAAACTCAAAAGGCCAAGCCAGAGATGACCGCGCATCCAGGACTGCGCGCGGCCTACGCGCCAGATGGGAAACTTTTTGCGCAAGCCAAGTAATCCGGCGAATAACATGAAAAGAAAACCGGCGCTTCCGTAAGTCAATCCCAGAGCGCTGCCGCCACGTGGCCCCTGCGGCGCGTGGAGGGCGTAGGGGATATACACCGCGCCTGCAATGACGAAGCCCGCGGCGCTGCCGATGAACCACCTGCGGTGAGTGGAATCGATCAGCATCGCACTCAGCTCCGGGCCTTGCTGGATGCCGGTTGCGCCAGTAGTCCGGCGAAAAACTCCGGCGGATTCACGCGATGCGCCGCATCGTGCGGACAAGCATAGACACAGCTCGGCTCCGCATGGTCATGACACAAATCGCAGGACGTAGCTTTCACACGAACCCCGGCAATCTTGTGTCCGGGAAGCGCCGGGTCATCGAGCTCGGCAGGGAAGGGATGCAGGTTGATGTTTCCGTAGGGACAGTTCGTTGCGCACAGGCCGCAGCCGATGCACCAGTCTTCGATAATGACTTCCAGCGTATTCCGCCGCCGGATGGAGCCGACTGGGCATCCGACCATACAAAGCGGGTCGCGACACTGGCGGCACGATGTGGCAACAAGATATTTATCGAAGCGCAGACCTTCGCGCACCAAACGGCTCACACCCTCGTGGGCATCGGCACAGGCGCGCACGCACTGGTCGCAGCGGGTGCATTTTTCAAGGTCGAGCACAAGCAGGCTCTGGGCCTCCATCAATCCCTGCGCAAGGAATTGATCGACCGGGACGTTCTGTGCCTGGACGGTGTGTCGCAGATTTTCTTCGATGCGCGCCCGGGCGATGGCCTGGAGCCTTTCGCGCACGTCGGGAAATCGTTCCAGCATGAGTTTGAAATCTTCCCCGGCGATGCGGACGACTTCTACGTGATCGAGAGCCGTGCAGGTGGCCGAGCGTGGGATGCCGCTGAGCAGGGCGATCTCGCCAAAGTAGCCGCCGCGCGCCAGGTACGCGAGCACGAGTTCGCCGCCGGGCCGCTGCTCGGACACTTTCACAAAGCCGATGCGGACCAGATAAAAGCTGTCGGCTTGATCTCCCTGGCGGCAAATCACCTGTCCCGGATTGAAGCGCAACAACTCCACACGATCACGAAGATGGTCGATGAAATCTTGCGTGAGCGACTTAAACACAGGAACGCTGCGTAGGTGTGAATCCAGGGCGCGGGCGCGATAATTGCGCTCGAGTTGCGCGCGGAAAGTCTTGTTGCGCTGCAAAATGTCGAGCACATTCCGCAGCATTTCGAGCATCACGCAGTCGGTCTGGGCTCGCACCGTAGCCGAGCGCGGATAGTAGCTCATGCAAGTCATCTCGCCAAACATGTCTCCGGGGTTGAGATCGGCGATGGGGCTGTCATAGGGAAGGTCAACCGACGCGTCGATGGGAATAAACGGCCGGTCGGATTCTTCGCTGCGGCGGTCACCTTCGCGTGGCGCGAGCAGGCTTTGCAGTTTGCTGAAGAATCCCTTGGTGCTGCCCTCGGTCTTGACGTGCGCGATCGGGCTGGAGAGGAAAACTTCGGCCTTGCCTTCAAGTATGTAGAAAGCGGTTGAGCCGAACTCGCCTTCGCGGCAGACGATTTCTCCTGCCTTGAAATGCCGCTTCACTACCGCCTTCTGGTTCAGTCCCAGAAATGTTCCCGAGACGTTCTGAAAAATCGGCAGATGCAATAACTCCGCGGGATTGAGTACCTCGCCTTCAATCTGAGTGCCGACGACGCGCTTGTTGGTAAGCGCTCCGGTAGGACACGAAACCATGCACTCGCCGCACGATACGCACGACGACTCACTCATCGGCAGATTGTTGTCAAATGCGATGCCCGCCTGGTATCCCTTGCCACGTCGCGCCAGCACCCAGTTGTTGCGAATGTCGTCGCAGCCGCGGATGCAGCGGTCGCAGAGGATGCAAGCTTCGTGGTCAACGGCAATAACGGCGGAGGAATCGTCTTTGCCGCGCGGCGTGGTACGGTGCGGGAAGCGCGACTCCTTGATTCCGGCAGCGCCGGCGATGCGTTCCAGTTCGCAGTCTCCCGATTGCTGCTGGCGCGCGCAGGGCGTTGGATGATCCGACATCAGCAATTCGACCAGCGTGTTACGCGCGGCCTGCACAGGATCTGTCGAGGTCTTTACCGTCATGCCGGATTCACACTGACGAATACAGGAAGCGGCATACACGCGCTGGCCGACATCCACAACGCACACGCGGCAGACGCCGACCGGGTTTTCGTTTTGCTGATGGCACAGCGTGGAGATAGGAATTCCGTTGATGCGGGCGGCGTCGAAAATGGTGGTGCCCGCGGGCACGGAAATCGACCGGCCATCGATGGTGACCTGAATCTCGGCGGCGGGCTTTGTGCTCATGCCATGCCTCGTTGTGGGAAGCACACGCCGGCCGGGCAGCGGCGATGATTGAGGTGTTCGTCAACGACTTCACGGAAATGCTTCATCACCGATGCGATGGGTACAGGCACCACTTGGCCGAGTCCGCAGATCGAGGTCAGCTTCAATGCGTGGGTGAGTTCGTCGAGCAATTGCAGATCGGTGCTCGACGAGCGGCCCTCGGTCCATCCTGAAAGCATTTCGACCAGTTTCTGAGATCCCACGCGGCAGGGGACGCACTTGCCGCAGGATTCGTTACGGTAGAAGCGTACCGCGTTGAGCGCCATGTCGAGCATGCAACGGCCTTCGGCGCAGACCACGATTGCGCCCGATCCGACCATGGACCCCGCCGCCGCCACGGTGTTCCAGTCGAGTGCGAGGTCAACCATCGAGGCGGGTAGATATCCGGAAGAAGGACCCGAAGGCGCATAGGCAAGCAGCGGACGATTTCCGAGAATGCCGCCTGCGTATTCGTAGATGAGTTGAGAATATTTTGTGCCCATCGGAACTTCGAAGATTCCGGGACGATTTACGTCGCCGCTGATGCCGACAAACTTCATGCCGGACGCGCCGTTGGTCCCCTGTGCCTTGAACCACTCCGCGCCGCGCGAGAGGATCACGGTGGCAAAAGTGAAAGTCTCAACGTTGTTGATGGCGGTGGGTTGGTTCCAGAGCCCGTGCGTGCCGGGAAAGGGCGGTTTGTTGCGCGGCTCAGCGCGTTTACCTTCGATTGCTTCCAGCAGCGCACTCTCTTCGCCGCAGATGTAGCCTCCGGGGCTCACGAAAATATCGAGGTCAAAAGCCAGTGCGCTCCCCAGAATGTTAGAGCCGAGAAGTCCGTCGCGATAACAGCGGTCAATCTCTTCCTGCAGAATTTCCTTCGGATGTTCGTACTCATGCCGGATGTAGAGAATCCCGCGCCGTGCACCCGTGACTAGCCCTGCCATGATCATCCCCTCGATCACGAGATGCGGGACGTTTTCCATGATGAAGCGGTCTTTGATGGTGCCCGGTTCGCTCTCATCGGCATTGCAGACGATGTATTTTTCTTTTCCTGTGGCATTGCGCACAATCTCCCACTTGCTGCCGGTGGGAAAGCCGGCTCCGCCCATGCCACGCAGTCCCGCCGCTTTCAAAGTTGCGATCACGGCCGCCCAATCGGGAGTCTCGACGAACTGGCGGACCGCGGAATATTTCGGATCGCCGCCGTATGGGTCGGAGGTGACCGGAGCTTTTTTGTGGGCGTGCGGTTCAGCAGGAAGTTGTCGTCCGGCGAGTAGGTCGCGCACCAAACCAATGGCGCGAGCTTCATCAAGGTTGCTGAAGATCTGGTCGTTAATGGAAAGCGCCGGTGCCTGATCGCATCGGCCCAGACAGGAGACACCGCGCACGGCTACTCTCTCGGAGCCACCGGCGCGAAACGCCTGTTCCAGTCCTCTTTTTAGATCCGGAGCGCCGCGCAAGTGGCACGACATATCGGCGCACACGCGCACTTCAGCCTGAGCGGGCGGGGTGAGATGAAAGTGTGGATAGAAACTGGCGACCGCATGGATCTGGCTCAGCGGCACGTCAATCTTGGCAGCGAGTTCCTGCAACCGTTCGGCGGGCAGATAGCCAAACTGATGCTGAATGGACCTGAGTTCCTCGATCAAGCGGCAGGGTCCCCTCGGTTCCACAGAATGGCAAGGATGCCAGCATTCTAACGTCAACAGTGTGTGGTTGGAATTGGCGAACTTGGGGCGGAACGTTTACGACGGACGCTGGCCGTAGGTTTCGGGAGGAACCATACCGTCAATTGATTTCGCCCGGGAGAGTGGGTATAAGCAAAGTCATTGCCCTGAAAATGCGCATGATGGCCAAGGAACAAGCGGCGTGGCAAAGGGCGGCGTGTGTATCGATCGCCATTTTTGTGTCCGCGTCAGCGTCCGCGCAGAATTCGGTAGTAGGCAAATACAACGGTCCCGGCGGATGCGCATCCAGTAGTTGTCACGGCAGCATTCAACCAAAAAATATCACGCACGTTGCACAGAACGAATACAGCATCTGGGCCGGTCAGGACAAGCATGCTCGCGCCTACCAGGTGCTTTCCAATGATATTTCCGTACGCATCGGCAGAATTCTGAAATTGGCGTCGCCTCCCAACCAGAATCAAAAATGTCTGGCCTGCCACTCGCTTTCTGTCGCCCCCGAAATACGCGCGCAGACTTTCGATATCAGCGACGGCGTGAGCTGCGAGAATTGTCACGGCCCTGCCGCTGGCTGGTTGGGTCCCCATACGGTGAAGGAGTGGGAGACTCGAACCCCAGCGCAGAAGGACCAGCTTGGCATGCGCGATTTGCGCGACGTGGCCATTCGTAGCCACACCTGCCTGCATTGTCATGTTGGAACTGAGGACAAGACCGTCGATCACCAGATGATCGCTGCCGGGCATCCGGACCTGACCTTCGAACTGAACCTGTTTAGCGCGGTGATGCCGAAGCACTGGAAAAACCGCGACGAAGTTCCCTGGTTTGGAACCAAGGAGTGGGCTGTCGGCCAAGGCATGCAACTACGCGACAGCTTGCAGCGTTTGGCGCGCCGGGCGCGCAGTTCGACCTGGCCGGAATATTCTGAGCTCGACTGTTTTTCCTGCCATCACAGCCTAACCACGGCGAAAGACAGTTGGCGCCAGGAGGCTGCCTACGACGGCCGCACGCCAGGAGTACCAGCCTGGAATTCCGCGCGCTACGTTGTGTTTCGATATGCGGCGGCAGAAACCGACGCGCCCACGGCGGGAAAACTCGAGTCTGAACTGGCAAGTCTCGGCGGTCTCATGGGGCAAATCAGCGGAGATCGCGAGCAGATCGCGGCATCCGCGGATCGAGCAGCCGTTCACTGTCTACAAACAGAATGCGAAAAACCTCGACGAAGCCGAAGTCAAAGTCGCGATCGGCGGACTATTCCAGCAGCTTGACGATCCATCTGCTTACAACGCGCCCCGGTTTGCAGCGCAAATGCAGAAGGTAAGCGCGCTCTTGTCCGCGGAAAAAGGAAGCCGCTGACCCCATGAGTTCCAAAACGGAAAGTTCTCCGCTAACAGCCGAGCACCAGCGCCTGGCTGTGCCCTCGCACGAAATGGTTGCGCCCTGGCGCAAGTGGGGACCGTATGTCTGCGAACGTTCCTGGGGAAGTGTGCGCGAGGACTACAGTCCCGACGGATGCGCTTGGGAGTTCCTCACACACGATATGGCCCGAAGCAAGGCGTATCGCTGGGGTGAAGACGGCATCGCGGGCATTTGCGACCGCTATCAGCTTCTGGTGTTTGCTCTCGCGCTGTGGAATGGCCGCGATCCGATCCTCAAAGAGCGCATGTTCGGACTCTCCGGTAATGAAGGCAATCACGGCGAGGATGTCAAAGAATACTGGTTCTATCTCGACAACACGCCCACGCATAGTTACATGCGGATGCTCTACAAGTATCCGCAACGCGAGTTTCCCTACGGGCAGTTGCTGGAAGAAAACCGCCGGCGCTGGGGACAGGTCGGCGCGCCTGAATACGAACTGCTCGACACCGGAATCTTCGACGATAACCGGTACTTCGATGTGTTCATCGAGTATGCCAAAGCGGGACCGGACGATATTTGTGTCCGCATCGAGGCTTTTAACCGAAGCCCGGCGGCAGCCGACCTGCACCTGCTGCCGCACTTGTGGTTCCGTAATACGTGGGCTTGGACGGATCCGGCGGGCCGCGAACCGATAATCGGTCTGGAGCGTACCGCCCATCACGTCACGCTTCTGGCCGACGACTTTCAGAAGGTAGCACTACATAACCTGCAATTCCCGTATTCGCTCGGTCAGCGCTATCTCTATGCCCCGCGAGGCGGTGCCCCACTATTCACAGACAACGAGAGCAATGCCGAGCGTCTTTATTCTGGTGCCAGTAATCGCAAGCCTTTCGTCAAAGATGCGTTCCATCGCCAGATCGTGAACAGGGAAGACTTGGGCCCGGAAAAGTTAGCACAGCCGCTGGATGATGTAGACAAGATCGTCGCCCAGCGAAAGAAAGAAGCTGACGAATTCTATGCCGCCGTGCATCCTCCGAAAGCTACCACTGAGGAGAAAGAAATTCAAAGGCAGGCGCTGGCGGGGATGTTGTGGAGTAAGCAGATTTATTTGTGGGACGTGAACTTGTGGCTGGAGGGCGACAATCCAAGAATGCCGCCTCCCGAATCGCGGAAGCGAATGCGCAACGTTCACTGGCGGCATGTGAACTCCATGCGGATTCTTTCCATGCCCGACAAATGGGAGTTCCCGTGGTTTGCCGCGTGGGACTTGGCATTTCAGTGCATCAGCCTGGCGCTGGTCGATCCGGATTTTGCCAAGGAAAATTTGTGGGTGCTGCTGTTCGAGCAATTCCAGCATCCGAACGGACAAATCCCCGCGTATGAGTGGGAGTTCTCCGATCTAAATCCGCCGATGCACGCCTGGGCCTGCTGGCGTGTTTATCAGAACGAAAAGCAGCGCACGGGCAAAGGCGATACTGAGTTTCTGGAAAAGGGTCTCCACAAGCTGCTGATGAATTTTGCCTGGTGGGTGAATCGTGTCGACAGTCAGGGCAATAACGTATTCGAAGGCGGATTCCTGGGCCTCGACAACATTGCCGTCGTCGACCGTGGCGAGCGCTTTCCGGGCGGTGCAATCCTCGAGCAGGCGGACGCGACCGGCTGGATGGGTTTCTTCTGTCTCTATCTGATGCGTATTGCGCTGGAGTTAGCTAAACACAACCGCGTGTACGAAGGCGTGGCTACGAAGTTTTTCGAGCACTTCATCTACATCGGAGCGGCCATGAAAAAGATGGGCGGCCGGCAATACCAGTTGTGGGATGAGAAGGAAGGGTTCTTCTACGACGTGCTCCGCTATCCCAACGGAGAATTCCACAAGTTTCGACTCCGTTCGCTGGTTGGATTGATTCCGCTGTATGGCATCGAAGTGCTTGATCGCGATGACCTGAAGGCCTATCCAAGCTTCTTGCGCGACGTGGAATGGTTCATTCAGAATCGCTCGGACCTGGTTGGCGACGCGTGTTATGCGGTGGATGGTGGCAAGCGCTACGTGCTTTCGATTGCCGACCCGAGTCAGTTCAAGCGGTTGCTGGAGCGCATTGGCGATCCAGAAGAGTTTCTTTCGCCTTATGGGATACGCAGCTTGTCGAAATATCACCAGCAAAATCCCTTCAAGTTTGGCGACCGCACGCTCGGTTATGAGCCGGGTGAGGCCGAAGTGAAGCTCAAGGGAGGGAACTCCAACTGGCGCGGTCCAGTGTGGTTTCCCACTTCGTATCTTTTGATTCATTCCTTTCTGCGATTCTCCGATGCGTTGGGTGCACAGTTTTCAGTCCAAGTTCCCGGCAGCGGCGAGCCCGTGACGCCTTCTTCGATGGCCCGGGAAACGGCCAACCGCATGATCTCAATTTTCAAACGGGATGCCGGCGGAAAACGCCCCTGCTTCGGATCGTACGCTAAGTTTCAGGACGATCCGCACTGGCGAGAGTGCCTCTTGTTCAATGAGTACTACCACGGAGACTCCGGGATGGGCCTGGGCGCCAGCCATCAGACAGGGTGGACAGGTTTGGTTGCGAATCTGATCGATGAATGGCGGCGGTGAAGCCCACGAGGAGTCACGCGCTTTTCTTGTTCTTGAACGCCTTCTCGATCAGCGTGTACCTCGCGGCTCCAATCAGCCCGGAGTTGTCATTCAATACGATGGTTACCGGTATTTCTTTCAGTAGGGATTCCATTCGGCCCTTGTCGAGGAATGACTTCATAAAGATGGGATCTTTCATCAGTTTCACGTTCCTGGCGGCCACGATTCCTCCGATGAAAACCCCTCCCGTGGACATGAAGTTCAACGCCACATTCCCCGCCTGAGCCCCATAAACACTCACGAAAACCGTCATCGTCTGATCGCAGATGGGAGCCTTACCTTCCGCCGCAAGGCGCGAAATAAGTGCGGGAGGATCTGCCGCTGCTGCCATCTGATCCTTCAGCCATGAGGGTTCTTCCGCGATTTTCGAGTCGCGCAGAAAATCGTAAATGTTTTTGATCCCTGGTCCGGAAAGAATTCGTTCATAGCTGATATGGCCGTACTTTTTCTGGAGGTAGGCGAGCATCGCCGTTTCTAGTTCGTTCCCAGGCGCGAAATCGGAGTGGCCGCCTTCGCAACCGAATGGATGATGCCGGAAACCGTCCCAGTAGAGGCCGGCAACGCCCAGGCCGGTCCGGGCGGAGATAACGGCGCGATTTCCTTCGGCATCCACGGAACCTTCATTGAGCGTGACCAGGTCTTTGGAGTCAAGCCCGTCAATACCGTAGGCGTAAGCTTCCGAATCGTTGATCATGCCGACCGTATCGAGTTTTAGTAATTTGGCTAGATCGCGCGAATCGATGACCCACGGCAAATTGGAAATCTTGCTGCGCCCCCGCCGCACTGGCCCGGCAACGCCGAAACAGGCAGTGTGAACGGCAATTCCTTCGCTCTGGACGAACGTGGATACGATCTCCGACAGATTGCTGTGCTCCTGGCTCGGGTAAGTCTTTTCCACCACGAGCTGAAGCTTGCTGCCGTCCTTGTCGAAGGCGGCTAGGCGGATACGAGTTCCACCGATTTCTCCTGCGAGAATCATGGCTCTATTGTCCTCCATTGGCGCTCGTCGCGCTCCAACAGTTCGTCGGCGGCTTTGGGGCCCCACGTACCCGCCGCGTAGTTAGGAAACTTGCGCGGGGGCAGGGCGGCCCAGACGTCGAGGACGGGATCCACTACGCTCCATCCTGCTTCGACCATGTCGGCGCGTTGAAACAACGTGGCGTCGCCGATCATGCAGTCGTAAAGCAGGACTTCGTAGCCAGTATGCGCGTCGGCCCCGAAATATTTTGAGTATTCAAAACTCATATCCACCGATCCCACTTGCAACACCGCGCCCGGAATCTTCGCGCCGAAACTCAGTGAAATGCCCTCGACGGGCTGAATCCGGATCACCATCGTGTTGGTGTGCAGCTTGTGAAAAGCGGAGTTGCGGAACAATTCGAACGGCGTGCTCTTGAACTGAATGGCGATCTCAGTGTGGCGTTTGGCCATGCGCTTGGCCGTCCGTAGATAGAAGGGGACGCCCGCCCACCGCCAGTTGTCGATCGTGAGCTTCATGGCCACGTACGTTTCGGTCCGTGAATCTGGAGAAACGCCGGACTCTTTTCGATACGCCGGAACGGCCTCGCTTCCGATCGTACCCTCGCCGTACTGGCCGCGCACCGTGCGGTTCAGAACATCTTCGGAATCGAGCGGTTGAATCGCATGCAGAACCTTAGCCTGCTCGTTGCGGACGGCGTCGGCCTGAAACGATGCCGGAGATTCCATGGCTGTCAGGCTAAGCAACTGCATCAGGTGGTTCGGCACCATGTCCCTCAGAGTGCCCGTGGTGTCGAAATATCCGCCGCGCAATTCCACGCCGACAGTTTCCGCATTCGTAATCTGCACGTGATCGATGTAGCGGCGGTTCCAGATCGGCTCGAAGATGGCGTTGTCAAACCGGAACACCATGATGTTTTGGACCGTCTCTTTACCCAAATAGTGATCGATGCGATAAATCTGATTTTCGGTCAGTACGCTCTTAATCTCCCGGTTCAGAGCTTTGGCGGATTCCAGATCGTGGCCAAAGGGCTTTTCGATGATCACGCGGCGCCAGTGGCCGTTTTCCTGGCGCGACAGTCCGGCCGTGCCCAGGCGCTCAACGATCGGGCCAAAAAATTTGGGCGAGGTCGCCAGATAAAACATGTAGTTGCCGCCCGTGTTGCGATCCCGGTCCATGTCGCTGAGCCGGCTGGCGAGAGTGGTATAAGTTTCTGGAGTCGAAAACTCGCCACGCTGGTAGAAGAGCCGCTCCGTGAACCATTGCCAGTGTTCATTGCCGCGATCCTCCGCGGGAAGGAATCCGGTGACCTGCGCTTTGAACTGGTCGAGCGTCAGGTCGTCCACGGAAACGCCGAGTACGACGAAATCGTTGGGCAGAAGCTTGGCTTTGACCAAGTTGAACAAGGCAGGCATGAGCTTGCGCTTGGTCAGGTCGCCGGCGGCTCCGAAGAGCACCATCACGCACGGGCCGGCGGCCCGGCCGCCCTGTCCGAGTTGGTTTTCCAGGTTCGTTGTTTCTGAAGTTGCCATAGGGACAGTCTCGGGCCGTTTTCGAAGTCTACAGCAAACTTGAGGGCCGCATTCTGGGGCGACGGAACTCGGGATTCATTATCCGGAAACGGTGCGGAGTTGTCGATTGGTGATCGGGTTCGCAGAATAACCGAAAGCCACGCGCAGGGACGCGCATTTTTCCGGCTGATGTTAGAGTGCTCTAGAATCTCGCACAGGTAGGAATCGCCATGAACTTGCAAATCGCCTTTCATAAGGTTTCTTTCGCTCTGGCAATCCCGCTGTTGGTCTCGCAGGCTGGGTCAGTGGCCTCGGCGCAAGCGCAACCCGCTGCCATCGGAGTATTCGAGACGCACACCGACGTCGGCGATAACCCACGACCGGGTTCCGCTTCTTTCGACGCGGACGCGGGCACATATCGAATCACCGGAGGCGGCTCCAACATGTGGGGGCCGGCGGATGCGTTTCACTTAGTCTGGAAGAGAGCGAACGGCAACTTTGCCATCACGGCTGACGTCCGCTTTGTTGGCAAGGGAATCGAAGACCATCGCAAGGCGGTGCTGGTGGTGCGACAGAGTCTGGATGCGAACGCTGCGTATGCTGACGTGGCCCTTCATGGAGACGGCCTTGCAGCTCTACAGTTCCGTCCGGTTCCCGGAGCGCAAACTTCTGAAGTGCGATCAAGCATACATGGGCCCGTTCGCATCAGGATCGAGCGGCGCGGAGCGCAGTTTCTGATGTCTGTCGGCGAGCCGGGCAAGCCTCTGGTCTCCGCGGCGCCGACCACGGTGAGCCTCGATGGGCCCGTGTACGTCGGGCTCGGGGTTTGTTCTCACGATGCCGGGGTGCTGGAGACTGCAGTGTTTTCGAATGTGCACATCGAGGAGATGCCGGCCAGCACTCCCCTACCGAATCCGGAGAAAGTCCGCAGCAAAATCTCTATTTACGATCTCGAGAGCAAGAGTGTACGCGTCGTGTATTCGGCGGACAAATTGTGGGAGGCACCCAACTGGTCTCCGGATGGCAAATACCTGCTGGCGAACTCAGGCGGAGTGATCTACCGCTTTCCGCTGGGAATGAGCGAATCACAACCGGAGAAGCTTGCACTCGATGCGGGATACGACTGCAACAACGACAAAGCGTTGTCGCCCGACGGCAAGCGGCTGGCTTTCTCCGCGTCCCACGCTCCGTCTCATGGATCGCAGGTGTACGTTGCCAACGCTGACGGCACCGGTCCGCGAGTGGTCACCGCAAATCGTCCGAGCTACTTTCACGGCTGGTCTCCAGACGGGCGCTGGCTGGCGTTTGTCGGCGAGCGCGGCGGAAATTTCGATGTCTATCGCGTTTCCGTCGACGGAGGAACAGAAGAACGGCTGACATCCAGCCCCGCCTTTGATGACGGTCCCGACTATTCACCGGACGGGAAATGGATCTACATCAACACCGATCGCTCGGGTGGATGGGACATCTGGCGGTTCCCCGCCGAGGGTGCGGGCACAAACGATAGCAAAGCCGAGCGCGTGACGGGGGATGCCGGCGAAGACTGGTTCCCGCATCCCTCGCCCAATGGCAAGTGGATGGTATTTCTTACTTTCCCCAACGGAACCAAAGGGCACGATTTCAAAACCGCGGTGCAACTTCGGATGATTCCGATGCCCGCCAGCGACGTGCCTGCGCACCCTGCAAAGGATGACGACGGGGTTCCTGTGCTGTTGCAGTTCTTTGGTGGACAGGGCTCGATCAACGTCAACTCCTGGTCG
>WNFI01197846.1_pt1 | contig 12794 bp, 6 predicted proteins | sample 5400471 | NCBI WGS metagenome assembly WNFI01 (sample SAMN13153348, study PRJNA577476) | soil metagenome | isolation source: 100 cm saprolite on Douglas fir-dominated hillslope | place: USA:California | collected 2013-09-17
CACAAACGTTCGAAGGGGATGAACGGAGCGTGGAGAGATGACCACCCAGACAATATTCAAGCCACACATTGGTGTTGCAACGGAGAAAAAGGATCAACCAGGATGGACGACTGACGGCCCATCAGTCGGCCGCTTTCGTAAACCCGCGTGAAACCTGCTCGTTTCTCAACTCAAGTGTGCAAAGGTGTGCCTGAACCGAGGATCAATGGTAAGCGCATCATTCAGTCGTGAAGATCATTTACTCACTTGATCAGCATTTGCGAGACTCGGCAGTCCTTTCCGCTCGACGCCGAACGAATATATTCAGCGTAGCGGGCAAGAAACTCCTCGTCCCGTCTGGCTTCTTTCAACGCGCTCTGGGCCTTCTTGTCAGGGGTAACGATGTCGTCCATCGCCTTCAGCGACTCCCTCAAGACCAACTGGATGTGCGTCAGCTGAGAAAAAAACGGAACCTTCCCCTTCGAAGGGTCGTCTTCTGTTATTCGTAGGGATTTAGCTTCTCTTACCAGCTCAAGCAGGAACAGGTTGTAGCTCGCAAGTTCGGGCTTCCCAAGATCTGCAATGATCTTGTTCAGTTGAAGGGTCACGTCAAGGATGGGTTGGTCGCCCATGTGCTTCGCAGAAGCTAGCAGGTTGCCATCATCTTGCGGATCAGTTTTGTAGCATTCGGGGTCGTAGTCAGGCAGGTCAATATACCCATGGTCTTGGTTAACATTGACGCCATTTTGAAGCGATCCAGAGTGAATAGCCAAAACCATTTTGTGATAGGCATGCCGCACATGGGCGTCGCAGTGATCATGCGCGTCATCCGGAGCCTTCATTGAAATCCGAAGCGTGCCGCTGTTTTCTTGGTCCTGGAAGTGACCGTCGAACGGACAGGGATCCGCGTTGGCGAGAGTGCATTTATTGGAAAGGTTGATGGTGTCGGGGCGGTTCGCATAGTTCAGGAGCAGGCCAATGCTGTGCTTTTTTTCTGGACCGTAGTTCTGAGGCTTACCGAATTTCGAGGCAAATTTCACTCTGTAAACACCATCATTGCTGTACGCGTCAGGTATTGGCAGGATCAGGTAGATTGCGTTCTTATCAAGATTGACATACCAAGACCATCCACTCGGTGCCTTGACTCGCAGAAGCTTTCCAGGGAAGGAAGCCTTGCTGCCGCTGTGCCCTGGTGCGCAGAGTTCGTCAAATCCGACACAGTAAACACCGGGCTCATCAATAACGAATCCGTCGCCCGTGCTGAACGTGACGACGTGGTTATCAACGTGGGGTGCCATCGCGATGAGAGCACTTTGAGGCTGGCCCCCCTGGCCTTTGAATTGGTCATCAACATAGTAGATCCACGGACCTTCCACATCGATGTTCAGACCTTGGCCAACCGCGACGCCGGTTCCGAACAAGATCATGAGCATAGCGAGCGACAGATGACGATTCATTATCGTTCCCTCCAGCAAGATCTCAAATTGTTCCTGCTATTTCGAACGGGGCCCAGTAGTACGGATGCGAAGAAATTGGGTTCGTGGCAAGCAGCAGTTTGGCAGCGCGCACAGAGTTCACTACGTCAACCCCGGAAAGAAGCTGCGCATAGAATTCCTTCATGAAAACTGCTGTGCCTGCAGAATCTACACTCCAGAGACTTGCAATCACGTGCGGCACTCCAGCACGCAGGAGAGATTGCGCAAGATTTTCAGTTCCAGAGTTTCCGGCTTGTGGCGCCGTACTTGTGTCACAGGCCGAGAGGACTGCCAGCTGCAATTCCTGAACTGCATCAGACCGAAGGCTTTCGCTGTTAAGCAGGCTCGTTCGTTGGGTATGATCGTCAAATCTTGCTAGGAGCAAACCGTTCATTTCTGGCAGAGCAACCGCATGCCCGGCAAAGTGAAACAGGCGCGCACCGCGAAGTTCATGAAGTACTGCAGCAAGGCTCGCCGCCGCACCCGTCAGCAGCCGGGCGGACCGAAAATGTTCTGCCACCATTTCACCTTCTCGCTCCGCGTCAGGAAGGGGCAGCAAACCTGTTTCGCCTGGTGCAGGTGCACTGACAATGAGTGCAGAGGATTCGGAGTCGATCGCAGCCGGCCGACGCAAATGGAGTGTTTGATAGAAACCCGGTGACACAACAACAGCGCTATGCTCTAGGAGGTACCTCCCGTCTTGACCAATTAACGCTTCCATCGGAATAGAGGACAGAACATCATCCAGGTCAAATATCAGCGTTCGCCCTGGGGTGAGATGTTCCTTGATCGGTTCTATCAGAAGGTCGTAGAGCGTCCGCGCAGCTGAACGCAACGCGGGTACGCTTGAGTCTGGGGTGGAGCAAAGATGATGGAACTGGGTCGAGCGAGTTTGAAGTTCAGCGCGCGTCTTTCCAATCCACTGTGAGAAGATGCCACGATTATCGTAGACCCACACGGCGGTCCCATCGGGAAAAACAGCGTACGAAATCACTGTGCGCTCGCGAAGCGACGACAGATTATCCGCGACTGTTGTGGGTATCTCTAAGGCACGTGCATTTTGTGCGTCGGGTGGAACCACCTGGTCCAGACCGTCGGATGGCCAAGGTGCTTCGTTTCTTGCAGCTCGGAGTTCAGCACCTTTGTACCATTCCCAAAGCTCAAGCGCACTGCGGGCGTCACTTTGTTGAATTTTCCAGGCCACTAGGTTGCGATAAGTGTTCTGAGTCTGCTTCGCCCATTGGCGGCGCGCGTTTTCCGAGGGGAAAGTCCGAAGAGCCCACTCGGCGAGAAAAGTGGCAGACCGGAGTGCAAGTTCGGCATTAACCCAATCCTTGCTGCGCAATCTGAGTTCTGCTTGAGTAGTGTAAAAGCCGATCTGAGGGCCGAAGCTGGGTGCGCGTTCGAGGTTGCGCTGTACTCGCTGCAGACGTGTGTCTGCTCGATTCACTTCTCCTTGTCTCGTTTCCAAACCAGCCAGCCAAATGTCAGCATCGATTTGTCCGCGCATAGTAGCCTCGGTCGGCGGCGCTGCGGCGAACAAGGCGCCAGCCTTAGCAAATTCGACCGCGGCTAAATTCACCATGCTTGCCAGATATGCGGAATTTCCAAACCAGCGGTGAGCCATAGCCCGTTGAACAAGGTCCGGGTGTAGATCAATCAACGTCGTTGCCTCCTCCCACAATGCGACCTGGAGGTACGGCAGTCGCAAAATGTCTGCCGCAGTGTCAATATCCGTGTAGAGGTTGTACCCCTTCATCAGATCAACGTCGGTTGACCAGAAGACGTCGAGGCCGCTGGAGGCGACAGAGAAACCCAACTGTGCGTTTCCAAGAGAAGCGGCCGCATCAGCTCGAAACCCCAGGCCGCGGAGAAGTAGTGCCGAATAGTTGTGTTTTGCGGCTCGGATTATTCCGCGCTCGATTGCAGTACGCTGTCCGCCTAGATCACCGATGAGACCGGAGCAATTGGATTCCTCCAGACTGGTCTGAGCGCGCAGCCATTCGTAACTCTGCTCTTGGAGCTGTGCGAGCAGACCACGCACGAGCGTCATGCACCTGCGGCCATCGTAGAGGAGGTGGTAGGAGTAGACTTCTTCCTCCCGAGCTCTCAGTTCTCCAGCGAGATTGCCAGCCGATCGAAATAAATTGCTTGCAGCGTGAGCGGCCTTCTGGCCGCCGACATAGTCACCGTTGTCGTTAGCGTTCACGGCAGTAGAGAGCAGATTGACGGCGGTTTCGAATTCAACTCCGTGATCGCCAGCGAGTAAGTCATTAACCCATGCATCAGCGTGCTGTGCTTGGGTGACTTCTGCCAAAGCGGCCAGTGCAATTTTGGCTTCGCGGACCTGCCGTCGGTCGGCGGCGTGTGCAGCTTGCGGAAATGCTTGAGGGATCCATCTTGTGATTGCGTCATGCAGATAGCTTTCCAGGCGGTCTCCCAACTCCCCGGTTAAACTCCGCCGGTCGGCGAATGACGCGAGTTCGGCTGTCCCAAGAAGGGGCCGGCGCAAACTGATTTCTTTGTTCCGGACCTTGTTCTTTACTGCCTCCAGGTGCCTGCGTGCCTCTTCTGCCCAGGAACCTGATGGATCTATTCGTAAGTAATGATTCCAGTCTTCGATGGCCGGTGTATAGAGGTGCAGTTTTTCCTCTGAAAGCGCCCGATTGAATAGTGCAACGGGATCATCGGGCGTAATCGCCAGGGCACGTCCGAGGTAGTCTATGGCCATACCATAGTCAACTTCGCGGTCTTTATTGGCGAATCCCCGTTGATAGTGCGCGCTGGCTAGATCAACCATTAGTGACGGAGAACCAGGCTGGACATCGAGGGCACGCCGCAAGGTTTGGACCGCTGAGTCGTAATGGAACTGGAGCAGGTCTGCCCTGGCTTTCGCTTGGAGCCACTTTGGGTCGTCGGGATGAGTCCGAAGCTCTCGCGAAATGAGCGCGTTCGCGTCGAGCAAGGACTGAGGCAATTCGGTAGTCGATTCCGGGACACTCCGCTCCATTCTGAGCGGCGCATAATTGGACCCGGGCATTCGAAGCTCCATCGTGCGCTTTTCGCTGTAAGCCCTGGCGAGCAGTTCGTCGACGTCAGGTGTACGGGCCGTGCGGAGCCCGAACCAGACAGCCAGACCAAGAACTGTCGCTAACGCGCCAAAGCGCGCCAGCGGTGGAACAGCGAATATGATCCATCGCAGCGTGTACCGCTTGCGAGGCGCTGGCTGTGCACCCCTTTGAAGCGTCTCAGCCATATCTCTTTGCCCATCGGGCCGCGCGCTGTCCAAGTTCGCCAAGGTGCTTTCCTCTGCGGGTGTCGTTTCATCTGCAATTGTCTCTGCCGCTTTTCGCAACAACGGTCCGCAATGATCGCATTGGGCAGCGTGGCTCATGAACTCCTTGGCCTTGGCCTCCGACAATAATCCGGCTGCTACCTGTAACCAATCCGCGTCTTCCTCAGGACATCCGGAACCGCGGGCCGCCGAAGTGGGCGATCCCAAACGGAGAATCTCACCCTGCACTTTTCTGTGCATCTGAAGCTTTCGGTTACAGTCCTCGCAAGACTCTAGGTGACGCTGAGCTTCTCCCAAACCGCCGTCCGGGAAGTGCCCAGACTCTGGGACACCCTGCGCCTGCAACGAAACGAGCTCATCCAGTTCGTCGTTGTCGAGGTGTTTGTCGAAAGGTCGTGTCAAAACCAGCTTCTCCTTATCAATACGATTCCGCGGGTCGAAGTCCTTTTTCGTCCGGTTGTCCGGAAGGCGCAGTGCGGCTGTCCGCCAATTGCTGACGGACTTGTCGCGTAAGCCGCAGAATGGCACTCTCGACGCCCTTCGCGGACAGTCCGACAGTGGGCAAGGTGGCAATGGCCTTTGCGCTCAGACCTTGCTGATAGTAAAGCCAGAATATTAAGCGATCACGTTCCTGGTCGGGTCCAGCTGAACATGTAGCGAGACATTGGTCGATCTGCTGCATCAAGACCTGACGCTCAGTCGCGTCTTGGCTGCCTAGGCTAGCGTTCTCAGCTCGTGGCTCGAGGTTATCGAGGGATTCTTGTGCCCGTCCGGCACCTCGCTTTTGGGAATGGAGGGACTTGAAATGGTCATGCGCCTGATTGACCGCAATCGTTTTTATGTATCCGACAGTGGCGTCGGGATGCTCCCTGGAAAACTCGAGCAACGAGCTGCATCTATCTGCACAAAGCTTGACATACGTCTCTTGGACCAAGTCATCAACTTCGTGGCGCCGAACCTCTCCCCATTGATGTGCTATGCGGACTACCGAAAGGCTGATGGCTCGGTGAAAGCGCGAGACGAACTCTGCCCAAGCGTCGGCGTCATTCGAGTCGGCGCAGGCGCGAATTAGACCATCTGCGGAGATAGACGAATAGCGCGTCAACTGAAAACCCCACAGCGTAGTGCGCTGAATTCTACACGAAAAGCGACCTCTGTCCGGAGGCCGTTCGTCTTTGGGCCGCTTCTTGAACCCCCGAAGAGTTTTCTCTGTTTCCAACCCAATCTTTTGAGAGTTAAGGAAAAAGGAGTCTGGAGTTGTTTCTCGTCTCCTTACTGTGAAGTCGGTTAGCTCCAGTGCTTGTGTACAGCTCTGCGGAAAGCAGCTCGACGAAGTCACACCAAATGAGAGACGAAAAGGCTGTTGGCATGATCGGGAACACATGGGCCTGCCAACTACTGACCGACAACACGCACATTGAGAACTCAGGAGCATAAGAGGCGATTGTGGATTTCAGTAAGAGGCAATGTTCATAGGAGCAAGATATGGCGAAAAACGTATTTGTGAGCCGGGCGTTAGCGTTCACGGCGACTCTTTTGTTTGCTGCTGGATTCTTTGGGAGATCTGCCATCGCGCAAGATAGGGACTCTGTATTCAACAGGCTCCGCCAATTACCGGATTTGGGTGCTTGTCCGAGCAACGGCGCCTCGGCCGATCCCGACCTTAAGAAAGCGTTGACGATCGCGATGGTTCAAGCGCGGGCTCAGGCCAGGGACGCGGCTGACTCGGTGGCCCGGATGCAAGATGCGGGTCTGGTCTCACCTGATGTAGTGAAACAGCTCAGTGATTCAGCCGGAAAGCTGAACGACGCATTGAAAGACCCCGAGGTTTGTGTCGCCGCACGCTCCTTTGCGCAATTGAGCCCCTCCGCCGCTGTCCCGGCTCCCGCCGTCCAGCGCGAGCAAATCAGCATTTCGGCGGATGTCCTCGATTTTGGTCACCAATCGATGCAGACTTCCAGCGATCCCAAGCCAGTTACGGTCACCAACAGCAGCGGTACGGCGCTGAGTCTGCAACTTCTCACTTCGACGGGGCAATCGAGGAACTTCCAGGTCTCCGGTTGTCAGAACGCCGTTGACAATGGGAAACAATGCACGTTTAACGTGACGTTTACGCCGTATCCGGCGAAGATGCGGGAAAGGTACTTAGCCGTAGTGCCATCGGGAGCCGTACAGAGTTTCGAGACTTTGCGTAAGGGTCTCAGTGAGAAGGAGGCGGCAGCTGCGGCAGCGGAGGAGCTATGGAGGGTCACGGCCCGTTGCGCGGACGAAGATTTTCTTACACGCGATCCGGACTGCCCAAAGACACTCGGTGTAAAAGACAGTGCGGAGAAGGTCATGGATCCGCAGAAGCCAGAAGAAGATCGGCCACTTACGCCCGATGAAAGGAAACAAGACAAGGAAGTGGTGAGAACGGCAGCGGAAAGAATTGCCAAGACGAAGTTTGGCCTTTACGAGGCCGCACGCAATCAGATATCTCAGGCGGATCAGAGTCTCCGCTCACAATTCAATATCATCAATCTCAACGCCGTCGCCGATCATTGGAAGTTTCCTTTCACCCGAGCGGTTGTTGGAACCGACATGTCCGCTCCGACTTCCAATACGGTCAAGCAGGCGTATTTCGTAGATTTCAATTTGATTGCGCCGCTGAAGCTGCCCTTCGTCAAGAAAAATGAAGATCCACTCGAAAACCGGTTCTGGGTATGGCTCAATCCGCGCATCACAAGTCTCCCGCAAGCTGCCAATTTCAGCGCCGTTTCGACGATCAACGAAACTGGTTCTTTCTTCGACTCCGTGAGCAAAGGCAAGTTAAATGACATCGCCAACGGCCTCGATGTAAACGGTGGTTTTGAGTATGCACTGGTTAAGCCGCGCGACGGAATTCCATGGTGGGGCGAGTATGTGAACACACAGGCCAGGTTGTCTCCGTCGCTCATTTTTGGTGCGGGTGTCAGCACGCCGTTTTCCACCAATAGTACGGAAGTGCAATCGAACGCGACGCAGGCGATCTGTGACGCTTTCAAGGCACCCTCAGGGCAGACAGTCAGTGATGCCAATGGTTTGATCTGCGGCGTTCTGGACGGAAAGGCTGCGATAAAAGTTACCCCCAATCCCGATATCCCCGGCGATACCGGTCTGCGCCCTTTTGTCGATTTCTTTACGCCTGACAGGTCGCGTTTCTTCCGGCGATACTACGCCGGTTTCCGTCTCAAGACCTACTTCTTCAACCGGGACGTTCACTCCTACTGTCAGCCGTTTGAGAGGCGCCCCGGTGATCGAGGTGACTGCGACGCGCCCTATGACATCTTTCCTGGCATCATCGACCTCACTTTCGGGAGGGATGAGGCGGTGACGGCCGGCCATCTTTCTGGATGGTTGTTCCGCATCGAGGGGGTCTATCCGCTTCCTTGGTATCAGGGCATCCACATCTTTGGCTCAATTTATACGAAGTTGGCGCGGAACCGTGCTGATCAACCCTTCACGCCATACACAGTTCAAAAACCAGCGGATGGTGCAGCGACGGATCTGAATACGTTTCGTTTTGGGCTTCACCCGCTCGACCGCGATTACTTCCGCGTGGGTGTGGGAGTGGATCTTATACAAGTCTTCAAGAAGGCTGCACAGCCCAACAAAAATGCCCCCCAAGCTCCGGCCGCTGACAAGTAGAGCATCAAGATCGGGAGGTTTCTGGGATCGCTCAAAGAGTTGAGAGTCTTGGATGTCTCGCCGCGATCGGTGGTGTTCGCAGGTAATGAGGATAGGGCGCGGCCTCCTATCGCGCGTGTTGTGTGGTCCAGATGAGCAACGACGAAGCGATCTATGACGTAAGCCCGTAGAACCCGCGCTCTGAACCGGCGGAGAGGCTTATGGCTCTCAAGGCTAGATGATCGCGAGTCGGCATGAAAAAGGAGTCCAGGGTTGTTTGTCGTTTCTTATTGTGAATTCGGTCAGTTCCAAAAGTGGTTGTCCCGACAAGTGGGTGTGCACCACGGTTCTGCACCACACTTTAACTCAACCAGACAATGCTCTCGGCGAGGTCCCGATGAAAACTCTGCGCGTAGTTCAAGTTGGAAGTTTTGTCTTGATCGTGGTTCTCCTTTTCACTGCGCCGGCATCGGCACAGTTTGTGGACATGGGGAATATCCCAATTAGCGGCGGAGAGGTCGTTCTACGAGCGGACCAAGCGAATAAGGTCGAATTCGGAAAAGCCACTGGCGGCCAACCGTACGTCAGACTGACGTTCCCGCCACCAAAAGGTGCTGTGGTTTCACAAGATGCGAAAGCGATCGTCAAGGTACAGCAAATGGTAGCGAGTTCCGCCGCGTCTTGGTTTCCTGTCTTCGTGAGTGGTGGGACAGCTTACATGAGACTCGCATCCATACTGCGAGCGGCCTTCCCGCCGTGTGGTTCACCTCCGTGCCCCGGCACGGTTGAGCCGTATCAGGGCCTAATTGAGACTGTGCAGCCGGGAGATGTGGCAAAACTGAGAACCGTCACTGGTGACACCACGAACTGGCTAGCCCTTTCGGATAAACGAACCTACCTTCATCTGAATGACGTGCGGGCCGTGACGTTCTCGTGCGCCAGCGCTGTGTGCAGTAAGGCTACAGTAGATTTTTCAATGACTACGTCTGAAGTGTTCTCGGACGCGAATGAGATTCTGCAGCTGGAGAACTTCGTCGGCTACACACCGACAGCCGCTGCGAAAAAGCAAAAGCCACCAGTTCTCGCTCGGTCTTCTGCAATGCGGAAACCGTCGTCAAGGCATTGAGTGACACTATCCGTCGCTTCTTGGTTCTGGTCTCTGAAATCCACTCCAACGAGTCCCACGATAAGAGGGAGGGTCGTCTCGATGACAAAACTTAGAGCAGGTTTGGCTGCGCTGGTGCTCTGCGAGGTTCTCGTAACGTGCGGATGTCTGGTGAGTCGAGTCAACAAACTGTGGCCGCCGAAAGAGCCCGCTGCGATTCAACTCAAAGCGATCGAGGATGCTCAACAAGGGCTAAGCACTCTCAACAGGACCGATGTGTATGCATCCGTCGCGACCGCAGAGATCAAGCGGTTTCTCCCGCCGGCAATCGTCGCGACCACGCCAGGCATTCAGTCGGTCACCGTACAAACCTCCCTTCAGGAACTTGTAGCTCAAGTCACTTTCGATAAGGAATTTGAGGCTAAGGACAGCCAGAACAAATCCTTTCCGATTCGACTTGCGGGGCAAGCAACAGTCAATGCAGCATTGCTTGTGGACGGACAGAATCCACTGCTGTGTCCTTCTTTCAACTCTGGTAATGCGACATCGATGGATCAGTCGGGGTTGCAAACAACGGTCAGTTCAACGCCGGTTGTTCCGGGTCAGGATCTCATTATCTGCCCATCGTTTGGCACGGTTAAGCTGCGCCGCATTGTAATCAAAGGCGTGTCAGTTCCCAAAGAGATCGTCGCGATTATTAATGGTCTGCTTAACACGTTTCTGAACAATATCAACGGCACTCTGCACGCACAAAAGATTTCGCTGAGCTTCGACTATGTTACGACATTGGCGCCTCAGGCCCTGCTGAGCAGTTTGCCCGGAGTTCACGATATTGGAGGTGACGCAATCGCGTTCACAGTTGGGCTAGACAGGGGTGCGGTACTGGTTGATGATGCGGGCGTACACGCGTTGGCTAAACTTAGTGAAAATGGAAAGAGTATTAAATATGCCGACGCGGTCAGACGATCGCTAGCTAGTGATCCCGTCCGGGAAGCCTATGACCAATACAAAGCTCAGTTTCTTGCATCCGCTCAACGAGATTTGGGAGACATTCCCCCCGTTTATTGGAGTGGGACAGACGCGCTGGTTTCAAAGTCATATACGGCGGGCCTAATCAACGACACCTTGGGCTCCATGAATTTCGCCGCTGGCTTCGGTTTCCCGGATACTGAACCTTTCAAGTTTGATCAAGATATCCAGGCCGACCCCGCACCAGATCTAAATTGTGCAGCGCGGGCGGCTCAAACGAGCTGCGACATCCAGCTCGAATGCAGTCAGTCGCGCGACTGTAATCCGAATTGGAATTGCGAGAGCTGTGCTTGGTACGACGTCGGGTGCGACGCTCGTCGGCTTGGTTGTGAGGCTGACAAGGTTCGCTATCGCGCCCAATGTGAAGCAGAGAAGGAAGGTTCGAGGCTTGGTTGTGAGGCCGACAAAGCGAGAATGCGGGCACAATGTGAGGTGCAGAAGGCCATTGACCAAGCGGCTTGCGACGCCAATCAGGCATGGCTCAATGCTTGGAGTGGCGCCAAATTTGGCAATGTGAAGGGCGACGTCAAACTCAGTAATATCGATGCTAAGGCCTCTCTCGCTCAAGTTAGTGTGCCAGACGATTTGTCGACGCTTGCGATCAACAGCACGATCCAAGCCGTGTCCCAGGCAAATGCAAACTTCGTGTTCACCCCTCTTGACGCCGGCCATCTGTTCTGCCAGGTTCCCTGGGGTGGACCTGTGTCGGTGAAGGCCGGGCTGCCTTCACAACAACTGAATATGTCGGCAGCTCTTCAGGGGACATCTGCGGGACCAGATGCGGGAATTAACCTTGTCTTTAACACGGTTGACTACAAGCTGTCTCTGAAGACGGTCCCGCCCCCGATGGTTGCAATCGCGACCCAGGATCCTCAATTCTTTTTGACATGCGCCCCGGCGGTTGCTCTTGGGGGCCCTTTCCTTTTTATAAAGAAGTTTCGTGAAGACTTGCTCAAGGATACGTTCGATTTCAAGCTGCCGGCTCAGCAATTGACGGTGGGTATTCAACCGATCCATTTTCAATTGATGGGGTCAGATCTGAAGCTAAATCCCAAGTGGAATACAAAGACCGTCGGATTCACACTGTTGCCGATATCCGTGGAAATGGAAAAGAGAGAGTAGGAGAATCTAGGACTGTCGGCAGTTGGCTCCGAGAGGCAATTCTCGACCAACTTGACCTAAGGAGTCGCGCGAGGATCGCTGCAGCCATGTTGTCTTTCGTGCAAGGCAAAGTTTCTGAGCTATGTTGACGCTCTGTTACTTCAGGTCGCTAATTTGCTCTCCCAACGCTGCCGTCTTCGACGCGCTCTTCTTCGCCGAGACGGTTCAGCACAGCAGGACGGCCCGGGCATTCCCGTCTCGTAACGCAACAGCAGCCGTCCGGACCTTCAGCGTTATGTCGATTAGTTGGTTCCAGCGGTGGCTCGAGCAGCGGGCGCTGTGGTCGGAGCTCCCGCCGAAGAACACAAACATCAATCTGGTGAAACGAGCATGGCTCGAATCGTAAGCATCAATTTTGGCTCTTGAGGCGGAGCTCAGTCATTGCGGCCTACCTCGTAAGACTTTCCGATGTTGTTTTCCCTGCAGCGGCGCACGTTTGCGCTCTCTGCGGCATGGCCATGCCGCGGTTCCAGGACATAGCTATCGCTAGCAATTACTGAAAAACTCGTGCGTGGCGGTTGGCAAAATTTCAAACCAACCACAATTGCTGACTCGAACCCGTGCGCACCTGCCGCAAAAGCAGCGTGTCTCTGATTCACATCGCCTGTGTCAAAACTGTGTCAAAACCCCTCCGATTCGAGCCCTTGGAGCTTTGCTTGAGCGAAAAGCAGACTCCCCAAGTTATTGTTTTTTCGAGGAAGCGGTTAGAAAAAGAAGAGCGTTTAGAGCGGGCGTGTGTGCGCCCAAGGCATGTGCCCGAACCCAATAGAGCACTCGCAACCTCTCCTCATTCCCATCGTGTCTGCATTTCGTTCCTTGAAACCTACGGTCATGTCGAGCTGGCGCGGCATAGGTGTCCCAACCAGAAGCGGCATTACGACTAGCGGCCGATCAGTCGTCCGCCCCTCCAACCAACGCAAAATCGGCATGCTTCTGATCTGCAGTGTGCCAACGGTGTGCCTGATGCCGGGTAAGGCAGATAGGCAGGTAACAAAAAGGGGCGTTTGGGTCGAATTCGGAGTCTCGTCGTTCTGGCGGCTGTTAGCGTGCGTCGCGAACGGGCTAGCAGCGGGTATATGCCACTCCTTGCGCTCGAAGTGGGAAT
>WNFI01081226.1_pt1 | contig 12793 bp, 13 predicted proteins | sample 5400471 | NCBI WGS metagenome assembly WNFI01 (sample SAMN13153348, study PRJNA577476) | soil metagenome | isolation source: 100 cm saprolite on Douglas fir-dominated hillslope | place: USA:California | collected 2013-09-17
TGCTGCCTGAGCGCCTCAAGAGCAATGGAAGCAATCGTTATACTACGACGGCTTTTCTCTGTTTTTGGTTCTGTCTCACGAAACTCTCTCTTCCCTGACTCTCCGGGCGGGACACGAGTGAGGTTGCGGTGTACCTGAAGCGTTCCGGTCGAGAAATTAATATCTTGCCACTTAAGACCTAGCAACTCACCCTGTCTCATTCCGGTAGCTAGAGCAAGTGTAAAGAGAGCTTCCCACTTATGTCCTCGAATTGCAGCAAGGAAACGTTGTACTTGCTCTGCCGTGAAAGGCTGTATCTCAAAGCGAGCCTTACGAGGAGGCGTTACCAGATCACAGACATTGCGAGCAACAAGCCCCCATTTCACGGCAGTATTCAAAGCATTATGCAAAACACTATGATAGTAGATTACCGTTGACGGAGAGAGACCTTCTTTCAGCTTCCTCGCATAAAATGCCTGTACGTGTTGAGCCGATAACTTCTGGAGTTGATGCTTACCGAGAACAGGTACGAGATGCAAGCGTATAGCCTCCTCATACCGTTCATAGGTACGAGGACGCACGCTCTGTTTATGTGTATTCTCCAACCAGTCTGTTAAAAATTGGCCAACTGTCTGTTGAGGAGTAGCAACCAGTATGCCCTGTTTCTGTTGTTGCACCGCAGTCGCCAGTTTTTCTTGAACTTCTTTACGCATCTTTCCATAGAAGTACTTCCGCTTCCCTCTATAGTGATACTGGCAGCCCACAGACCATTCCTCTGCTTGTAAACTGAACCCTCACCATTACCGCGTTTAGCCATAGATCATCGCTCCTTCTCCTGGACTAATCCTAAAAAATAGGATCCCAACACGATGCTGATAAATGAAATCTTCGCCGTTTCCGCTTAGCACCATTGAGTCTTCCGTTCTTTCTATTGATAGAAGTTGACGTTCGTACTACAAGATTTGCACAGCGGTATCATTTCTTATAGTACAGTAAATGAGGCAATTTGTGAACATATGTACTGCCTCATAAGAGACGAATTACTCAAAATTTTGCAGGTGTAGTATCGCCCTCATCAAATGTCTATACGGACGGTGTTCAGCCAAGAGGCTTAAAGGCCTTATTGCTTCTCTATGGGATATCACTTGTAATGTCTTCACTTTTCAGTGACCTCATGCAAGCCAGCGGAATTGGAGCATATGTCTATAGGAAATTCCATGATCTGCGCGGCAAAAGCGATCCAATTTACGGCACTCATTATGGATGCCCTTTATTTGAATCTACAGGTCTCTATCCCAGGAAGAAGCGGCGCTCATCGATGCTCGTTCGCGCTCCTCTACCCATTTCTGCAAAGATGGTGCTGAGATGCGTACTGCTCTTCCGAAACGGACGACGGGTAGACCCTCTCTATTGATGAGAATATAGACCATTGTACGGCTCAGGCTAAGTTCTTTTGCGACTTGAGGAACGGTGAGCAACAACGGCTGCTGGGTTAGTTCATTTTGCTTCTCCATGGTGAATATCCTTTCCTTATCTCGTATCTTTTTTCGTAGGGTTTTCTTGCCCACAGAAAGATCAGAACTCTCTGTATGGCATGCATTGCCTCCAAGAACTACATGCACATGAACGACGAGACCATCCAGTCCCAGAAGCGCAAGTACAGCCCTGGGGATCACCTGCCGACGCGCATGCCGGGGCCGAGGAAGACACGGCGACGGGGCTATCGCCCCAGAGGGCAGAGCCGGTAGAAACGCGAGGAGTGAACTAAGAGCAGTGTACCCTGTTCCCAACGCCTCTTTGCCGTTGAGAGCAGGGTCGTCGCCCTTTGCACTGTCGGTGGGAAGGCAGTCGTGTAGCCTCGTCCGGCTTGCAAGAGTGGGCGTCCATCTCAGGCGACGACCGCCTCCAGCCAGTCTGTTAGCTCCACAAGCTTGAGCTGGCACAGGTGTTCGGAGCGATCAAAGGGGTCGCTCACTACAATCTGGCGCAGTTCTGTCATCGTGTAGACATCGCTGAACATGCCGTAGAGCAGGTCGAGGAACCGCTCCAGGTCGTCGTGGGTATAGCCTGCCGGGCATGCGCCAAAGGTTTTGAGCAGCCTTTTGCGCTTCGCCGTTGTAATCTCCTGTCCTGTTTCCATAGTGACTCACCATAGATAAGTGGGAAGCAGGAGGCAACCTGTGCATCGGAATGATGGCCTCAGTACCAAGCGTCTCTGTGCAGGCCGTAACATGATGATGTATTCGCTTCAGGCTGGCTGCTTCCGCTTCCTTTGCCTGGCAGCGGACCGATGCTTCAAGCCAAACGGTGAAATACGCTGCCTGGAACAACTGTACGCTCCATTGCCCTCGCATGGTGTGATGTTGTGGCCGGTTTCCCCGTCACTTTGACCGAGTTTTTCTGGTCACATGCGCAGCAGCAGCGCCATCATCTGTCCCTGCTGAATCGGTTGATGTCACGCGAAAACACGGTCAATGTCTCCCTCGAATTCGGCTAAGAAACGACGATTTTTCCCGCCATGTTCAGGTACATTTGTTCAAGGTTGCGCAATCATCCTGTCGTGAAGCAGGTTTTGTCACGACGGCTGCTCACGGCGAGAAGAGAAGCGGGACCCCTGGCTTCTGTGTGCGTGAAGGCGCCGCCAGTATTTTGCTGTTCAGGAGGAGAGAGAAATGGTCTTACCTATGCGAACCGGGGTGCAGGCGCTGGCGGATACGTCCGTCAGCGAGCTACTCGAGCAGTGGATCGGTGAACAACTGGGGCGGCGTGATGCTGCCAGAGGCCCTCGGCCACGCATCGGTGTTCTGGCTGTCGGTGGCACGTTGCGCGATGGCGGGTGGCCAGTCTATGGCAGCGATGCGCCAACCGCGCATGCCATCCTGGAGGCGGGCGGCCTCCCCTGCCTCATCCCCGCACTCCCCTTGCTGGAGGGCTACGACCCCTTGCAGATCCTCAGCGATGATCACACCTTCGCGCTGCTCTTTGACGTGTTCTGGCCGGTAGTGCGCAGCCTCGATGGGCTCATCTTGAGCGGAGGAGGCGATGTCTCCTCCTGCCTGTATGGAAAGCCTCCCCATCCACAGGCGGAGACCCCCGATCTCTGGCGCGATGTGTGGGAGCGCTACCTGGTGCTGTTGTCCTGGCTGCTCTGCCTGCCAACACTGGGTATTTGCCGGGGTATGCAACTCATGAACGTGGCGCTGGGCGGGACGAGCTACCAGCATCTGCCTGCCCAGTGGCCCAGAGAGCGCACGAAGCTGGTGCGCCATCGCGCCAGAGGGCGGGTCTCCTCCTCGAACTGGGTCACGCATCCAGTGCAACTGGTTCGACCGGACAGTCGGCTGGCGAGGGCCTTGAAAGGGAGAAGCGAACTGGGCCGGCCCGTGCTCGATGCCGTGCTCTCCATGCACCACCAGGCGGTCGAGATGCTGGCCCCAGGTCTGGAGGTGTCCGCAGCGGCCCCTGATGGAGTGATCGAGGCCTTCGAAGACGTGTCTCCCTCCCGCTGGTGGGTGGCGATGCAGTTTCACCCGGAGTGGAGTACGCATCTGTCCTGGGTGATGGGCCTGTTCACTGCCTTTGTCGATGCCAGCCGCGCCTACAGCTTGGTTCCCCGTGAGGAGATGGAGCCGTTACGCGCAGAGATGCGAGACTGGCTGCGCCAGCGCGACCGCTCCTTGCCTCCACGCGGAGCGACATCGCCGTTGGGTATCGACACCTCGCTCACTCCTGTCACCAGACATCCTTCGACCCTGCTTCCCCCTCTCAAGGAGGCGGTATAGTCGTCTCATCTCGATGCGCCTAACGAAAAGAATCCATGCAGCATCATAGCTGCTTTGCAGGAAGGAGCCACTTTCGATGAAGCATATCTCTTCCATCCAACACGCCCTGGATGTCGTAATTGGGAGGCGAATATTTACTCCCTGCTGGTTGAGCGCGAGTCTGGGCATCTCGATCGTCCAGATGCGCTTGCTCGCCCAGGCCTGGCTGGTTCTCCCTCACGCGCTCGCGCCCGCCTGCCTGATGAGCGCCTGGATCCTCGGCTCGCTTTTCGGGATGCGCTTGCCGGGTGCTCCACGCTCGTGGGGGAGCAGTGCTCTTGGCTGTATCCTACTCTGGTTGATCGGTCCCGCGCCGATGCCGTGGCACCTGTCTCTGGGTCTGGTGTCGCCTGCCCTGGCGAGCCAGGCAGTGCTGGCAACTCTTGCAGTGTTGCTTGGGGCCAGCAGCACTGCCTGGCTCGCGCAGCAGCGCTCCTGGCCTGGGGTGGGGGAGCGTCTCGCTCTGGCGCGGAGCCTGGTAGGACTCACCGTCGGACTCGTGGTCGCCTGGATGCTTCCCGCCGTTGCCGGTCTCATCGCGCTCACCTGCTGCCTCCCCTTGGTGGCGCTCGACTTCTTCCTCTCCGGTTGCGCTCCCCTGCCCAGGTCGGGGAGTGTGGCTGCGTCCTGGATTGGCAGGTACTGGACTGCGGACCGCTGGCAACTGCAACTGGACCAGCGCACGAGGCCCTGGCGCTGGTGGTGGTCCTTCTTGCGCGAACGCTCCCAGGACTCCCAGGGGTATCTGCCGCTCAGCCTGCTCGCCAGTAGCGTTGGAGTGATCCTGGGAGGCGTCTGGGGAGCGGTGCCGACGCCTTTCGCGGCCAGCCTCGGCGCGACGCATACCCTGGACAAGCTGGCCTGGCTGCTTGGAGGGTGTACGCACCCTGTTACTATTCATGCCGGTGGCGATGGCCGGTGGCCTGGTCGCCCTCGGCCTGCCGTTCCTCCAGGCTCCCTGGTGGCTTGCCGTGAGCCTGGCGGGGTACACGCTGGCCGGCGCGGTGTGGGGCATCCTCCTGCCACGACTGAGGCCTCCGTTTGCTGTGGCGCAAGCGGCACAACGTCACCTCTCGCTCGCACAAAGCGCGAGGCTACTGGATTCTTTACACCTCGCACATGGGAGCGCGCGCGAGGCGTGTGTCAACCGCCTGTTCGCGACGGCTGAAGGCGTGCTCATGGCCCTCTTCACGCCGCTTCTCGGGTGGCTGATCGATGAGAGCCGGAGCGTCGATACCGTCCTGGTCATCGTCGGCCTGGTGTTTGCGCTGTGTCTGGCGTGCTCTTTGCTCGCGCTCGGCGCGAGCTTTCAGCAAGCCGCGCGGACGCAGAGAACCACCAGCCGTCTCGCCGTGGCTCTGGAAGCCTAGTAGTGCTCATTTCAGAAGGAGAAGGACATGTTGGGGAAATCAACACACTCACCTGCGGCAACAGTGAACCTCATCCCCGCCCAGGGACATGGCCGGCGCTTTTTTCATCGCAAGAGGCGCCTGCTCGCTGCCCTGGAAGCGGTGATCGAGCGGGGAGCCACGACGGGGCGATATGTGCAAGGCGCGTGTGTCGCCGCCCTGGAAAAGCAGATTGAGGAGCGCTGGAACATGGCGGCTGCCATCGCGGTGAACTCCGGAAGCTCCGCCCTGCGTCTGGCCTTTGAGTCATTGTGCATAGAAGCCGGACGTGAGGTGCTCGTCCCGGTCCCGACCTTTATTTCGACCGCCTACGCCATCAGTGACGCGGGTCTGGTTCCCGTTTTCGTGGATGTGGACCCGCAGACGCTCACCATCCATCCCAGGGCAGCGCAGGCGGCTGTCACGAAAAAGACCGCCGTCATCGTTCCCGTGCATTTACACGGGCAGATGGCAGATATGCTTCCCCTGCTGGACCTGGCCGATACCTACGGCCTCTACGTCGTCGAGGATGCCGCGCAGGCACACGGCGCTACCTATACCTACTCCTCTTCGTCCAGCAGCTATGCAGGGAGTATGGGGGATCTGGGCTGTTTCTCCTTGAACGGGGTCAAGAATATGGGAGGGCTCTTTGATGGCGGGATGGTGACCGTCTCGGCACGTCTGTTGGCGCGAGATCGCGCGGTGGCGGACCGCCTGCGTGGCCTGCGTGATCTGGGTCGCTACTCAAACGCACGCTACCTGCACGACGACTGGGGACTGCGTGCGCGCATGGATGAATTCATGGCGGCGGAATGCCTGCTGGAACTGGCTGAACTGGACGCCTGGAACGCGTTCTTCAACTATGCCGCGCGATCTCCTTCGGGAGAGGTGCGGGAGCAGTTCGAACGTTGTTTGAGATCGGTGGGCATTGAGGTGGCCGAAGCCTATACGCTGGTCTCGGATCAGCGACCGTATCGGACGGGGAGGCTGCCTTGCCAGGTAGAGGCGCTGGAGGTGGCAAGAGCAGTAACAGGCTTGCTCACCCATATCCCGCTCTATCCAGAGCTGGAGGAAGAGGAGATCGAGCGCGTCGCGACCGCCTTGCAGGGGTTCACCCCAGAAGAATGCGAGACGGTGGGCGCTGCATCACCCGGGTGCCCATCAGCGTAGGTCTTGCGTTTCGTGTTGAGTCTTTACTCGCCGCCTGGTTCCCATGCGGTTGTACGCGCAGTACTCTCGCCAACTCGGAGAATCGCTGAGTATCACCCAGGAGAGCACAGTTCGCTTCTCAAAGGGCTTCTCGCCCTGATAGTATCGGCAGAATGAAAGGAGAGAGATCGCCATGGCCGTTTTTCAAGTGGAGGACAGGAATGCGCCGCGCATCCTGATTACGGGGCGGCTTGCGGAAGTGGGGGTTGATTTGCTGCGCCGCGAACTGCCGGAGGCGCTGATCGACCAGCGCTTCGGGTTAGCGCTTGCGCAGCTTCGCGCCGTGATCGGCGGCTATACCGCTCTGATTATCCGCAGCGAGACCCGCGTCACCGACGACCTGCTCGCGGCAGCGCCCCTCCTGCAGGTGATTGGTCGCGCCGGATCGGGCGTGGACAATATCGACCTGCAGGCAGCGGGCAGGCGAGGAGTCCTGGTGGTACATGCTCCTGTAAGTAATGTGCTGGCGGCGGCTGAATATACGATGGCCCTGCTCCTCGCGCTGGCGCGACACATTCCGGCTGCAAACAACAGTCTCAAAGCAGTCAGGTGGGAGAAAAGCCGCCTGGTGGGAGTCGAGCTGTCGGGCAAGGTACTCGGCATCCTGGGCCTGGGAAAAATCGGCAGGGAAGTGGCCGGACTCGCGCGGGCGTTCTCGATGCGCGTGGTGGCGTTTGACCCCTTTGTCGCCGTCGAGCAGGCCGAGCTGGCAGGGGTGAGGATGCGAAGCCTTGCGGAGGTGTTGCGACATGCCGACTTCGTGACGCTGCACGCCGCGCTTACTTCAACCTCAGATGGACCAGCCAGACTCATCAGTGCACAGGAACTGAATCTGCTCAAACCGGGCGCCTTTCTGGTGAACTGCGCACGTGGCGGCCTGATCGACGAGGCGGCTCTCCTCGCGGCGCTTGATCAGGGCCGTCTGGCAGGAGCAGCGCTCGATGTCTTCAGTCAGGAACCCATCGGGGACGATCGCGTCTTGCGGCGTCTCCTCGCACACGAGCGCGTGATTGTTACCCCGCATTTGGGGGCCTCGACCAGAGAGGCACAGGCACGAGTGGCGACGGAAATTGCCAGGAATGTCGTCTCGGCGCTGCGAGGGGATACCCTCATTGGCGCCATCCTGCCCTCGTTTCCGCTTCCTGCTCCTGCAGAGCTGGAGCCAGACGGTGCTTGAAGCAACACAGGTATAAAACGAAAGGACGAGATCACCCATGAATGCAGACGAAATCACAAATGATGCCTTTCCGTCGGAGGCCCTGGCATCGACGCGCGACCCATCGCCACTCTCTATGGATGCCGATACGTTCTACCACCTGGGCATGCACGCGGTCGAACTGGCCGCGGACTACTTGGAGGTCCTGTCAGATAAGCCGGTCTACCGTCCGATGACGCCCTCCGAACGCCAGATGCTGCTCCACCAGCCGCTCCCTAAGTTTGGGCGCTCACCCGAAGCGCTCTTCGACTTCTTCGAGCAGCACATCCTGCCGCACGCCATGGGCAACCAGCACCCGCGCTTCGCCGCCTGGGTCAACCCGGCGGCCGCGCCCATCGGGATGCTGGCCGAGTTCCTGGCGGCGGTGATGAATCCGAGCGCCGCCGGAGGCGATCACGCCGCCATCTACCTGGAACACTGCGTGGTGCGCTGGCTGATGGAGCTGATCGACTTCCCGACCGAGGGCAGCGCTGGTCTGTTGGTGGGCGGCGGCTCGGTGGCCTCGCTCACCTGCCTGGCCGTGGCGCGCCACTGGGCATCAGCACAACACGGCTGGAACATGCACGAGGAGGGACTGCAGGGCCAGCACCCCAGGCTTGTGCTCTATATCTCCGAAGAGGGGCATAGCTGCTTGCGCAAGGCAGTGCACCTCCTGGGGCTGGGTGAGCCCCCTTACAAGTATAGGTTTTTTACCCCTGGGCGCGGGCATGTTCGCGCGCTCGGCGTTTTTGTCTTTTTCGACGTTCCTTTTCCTTTTGTGTTTTCTTCTTGTTCAGCGCTGAAGATTTGGGCTGTTTCTGGGGCGCGGTGATGGTCCCAGGCCAGGGTCCCGCCCACAAGATTCCCACAGGGACCGGTTGGGACTGATACTGCATGGCAAGCAGCACCAGTCTTCCGCGCACGACACAACTCAAGCGGCGAGCGGGCAGTTGACCCGCCGCTCGCTTGCGCCGTCGATGAGCAATATGCCGCTCAGGCAAGGATGCGCCCGGCTCGTTTTGCCGAAACTCAACTTCGAGCTCCGCCTCAGCTTGGCATCCCAGGCTCACGCACCATAACTGCGCGACGGCCATCGCCAACCAGAGCCGTTCCACACTACTTGCTCGCTCCATTTTGCTATGGTGCCATCCCCAAAGCCCCCGTTTGAAATCTTTGAACCCACCCTCAATCCACGTTCGTAGCCCATACCAACTGATCATGGCCTTTTCGGGTTCAAGGTCGGTCAGGATGACCCAAGCTGATTCATATCCAGGTTCCCAATGCAAAAGCCTCGTCCCATTCACCCGCCCCTTTTTGCTGGCAAAGCATTCCACTTTGCCCTGCCAACTCGTTCCCGGCGTGGGAACCCATCGACTGATCCACTCAAAGTGCTCCTCTCCGGGCAAGCGTGCTTTGGATCCCACATTGATCCGTAAGAACGGATGCCAGCCCCACGCCACAATGACGTCCCACAGCCACCGGGCGTACAATCCCCGATCGGCCAGCACGATCACTTCCCACTCGGGCGGCACCGCTTTCCCTAACGCGTTGAGCAGTCCTTCCCAATACGGACGCCAGGACCCTGCCTGTTCTGCTGGGAGCACTTTCCAGGCCACCGGGATCGCACACCCCCTCAGAACCACGCTCACCGCCAAAATCGTCCACCGATTGCCAAGCGAAGTCGCATCCATCACCAGCGGTAAGTGCCGCTTCTCGCTTTGCCACAAACGTAACACCCATCCCAGCAAAGGAGCAAAACACGTGGACACCTCCAGCTCACGCCGCTTTTTCCCACTCTTCTGCCCCGCATGAAGACTACCACTCGCGTAAACGCTGAAACACCGTTTGTTCCTGTTCATACAGCACTAAGGCGAGCAGAGCACTGCTTTGATTGATCCCGGCCACTCCCGACAACGCGATCCCTGCGCGAAAGACGCACCAATCCCCAAATTTGCGGTTTGCTCAGGTGAGCAAAAGTGATTGACACTTCTTTTGTCCATTGCGATAATCGATCCGGGCAAGCCATGTCCGTTCTCCTGCTTTTGATGAATGCTTGTTGTTTTTCTCATCTTAGCAGATAACGGCTGCTTGCCCCTCCTTCCTCACCCTTCTTTCCCAAAAAACCTATACTTGTAAGGGGTGAGCCCCGCCGCATCCCGGTCGATGTCAGCTTCAAGATGCGCCTGGATGCCTTGTACACCGCCGTAGAAAAAGATCGCGCCGAAGGCTTGCTGCCGTTCTGTGTGGCTGCCAGCGCGGGAACGGTCAACACCGGGGCGGTGGATCCGCTGGACGACCTGGCCGATTTCTGTCGTGAGCAGAAGCTGTGGCTGCACGTGGACGGGGCTTATGGCGCTTTCGGTATCCTCGACCCGCAAGTTTCGCCGCTCTTTGCCGGGCTCGAACGCGCCGACTCGGTGGCACTCGACCCCCATAAGTGGCTGGCGACCCCCATCGAGTGCAGCTGTGCCATCGTGCGAGAGGGAGAACTCTTGCGCGAAACCTTCAGCCTGGTGCCGCCCTACCTGCGCACCGAGCCGGGGAAAGGCTTTGGCGGGCCGCCCTGGTTCTCCGAGTACGGCTTCCAGCAGACGCGGCGCTTCAACGCCCTCAAACTGCTGTGGGTTATCCAGCAGGCGGGACGCGCTGGTCTGGTCACGCATGTGGCACGGCACACTACTCTTGCCCAGTACCTGGCCTCGCGTATCGATGCCGCGCCGGACCTGGAGCGCGTAGCGCCGGTGGAACTCTCCATCGTGTGCTTCCGTTATGTACCCGAGCAGTTGCGAGGCGAGGAAGAGCGCCTCGATAGGCTGAACAAACGGATCATGGAAGAGATACAGGTCGGTGGGAACGCCTTTGTGAACGGGACGCTCTTGTGTGGCCGCTTCGTGCTGCGCTCCTGCGCGCTGCACTACGCGCTCACGAGCGAGGATGTGGAGGCAATCGTCGAGGAGGTGAGCCGTGTTGGGTCGCGCTGCCTCGCGCAGGCAGGTTAAACGGGCTCGTTGTACAAACCGGCCAGCTACAGGTGGAGGCGATTTACTGATCTCGACTGAGAGAACTAAACGGAGTTTCCGTAACAAGTGAGGTGGACAGTGTGATCACCCCACTTGTTACAAAGATCTCAACTGGTGCCTTGATTGTAGTTGAGAGGATGCTGCAGGGATGTGAGGAAATGGAGAGCCACAGGTAAAATCTGATTTTGGACTAATGGAGCCAGGAGGATCTCGTGCGGTTTCTGCAGATCGAACCAGTGAATCTCTTCAATCTCACGAGAAGCACGAGCAGTTCCAACGATCTGACCCTTGTAGAGCTTCATGGTCACCAAGGTGTTTGGTTCATGTGCCGCCACATCGGTAAATTCTCCAAGAGCATGCAATGATGCTCGTTGAAGCTGGCACTGCAATTCTTCCTGGATTTCTCGCTCAAGACAGGGGATCTCCTGTTCACCCACATCCATTTTGCCACCCGGGAGCATAAATGTGCGCGTATGCCTCTTTCTCACCAGAAGCAGGTGGGTATTGTGGATGAGAAGCAGACCAACGGTAGACAGCACCTTCATAGCTCTTCAAGACTCCTTTCAATCCAACCAGATAGCTTCTTCCTCAGTGAAGAGTATAGCGAAAGACATGGCTGTTTGTCACCAGCCAGAGGGGATCACGAGGGAGCCAAAGTTCTTCGCTTGATCAGCAGATCAAGCGAAGCTCGCGGAGTTGCATTGCTGAGAGCAACTGCGCATGATACGGCGTTTCTATCGCAACCGTTCCTTGGCCCGAATGACTTCCTGATCTAACTGGTCCAGGTCGGTGTAACACCCATGGCCCAGCTCGACCCGCTTGAGATACTGCCAGATGCCTTCATCAAGGTTGAGATCGAGCGCATAGCTTGGTCGTTGCTCCAGATGCAGCCGTTTGGCGTCCCCTCGCTCGAGCCATTGACTCACGACCCCTTCACTCACGCGTAATCAGCCGTCGCGATGTCCTTTTGCGGCCAGCCTTGCTCTTTCAGTTGCCAGGCGCGTTTGCGCAGTTCTTCTCGCCAATCGGCTTTTCTTGGTGCTCCCATCCTTCCAGCTTAGCGCACTTTACTTGCCTCTGCCGAGATCAGTAGAGGCTGTACGAAAAGGCCTGGAGAGCGGTTTGGGAAGGATCAGCAGGGGAAATGTGGTACAATAGAAGCGATTGAATACAAAAGAGGTGGAAAGTGAGGAAGTGTGAATATGCGGCAAATCCTCAACGGAATTTTTTATATGTTGCGCAGTGGCGGGGCCTGGCGGAGGCTCGCGCATGAGTACCCGGCCTGGTCAACGGTCTATGACTACTTTCGCAAGTGGCGCAATGCAGGCGTCTGGGAACAACTCGTGAGAACGCTGCGCGAGCGCCTGCGCGTGCAAGCGGGACGCAAGGCGACGCCCAGTGCTGGCATCATTGATAGCCAATCGGTCAAAACGACGGAGCGCGGTGGGCCTCATGGATATGATGGCGGGAAGAAAGTGAACGGGCGTAAACGTCACCTGCTCGTCGATACGATGGGGTTGCTGCTCAAGGTCGTGGTGCATGCGGCCAACCTACAAGACCGCGAGGGCGTCAAACTCCTGCTGGAGCCGGTCCAAGGCCAGTTTGAGCGTATGGAGAAGGTCTGGGTCGATCAGGCCTATTCCGGAACCGGTAAAACCTGGATCGAGCAGCAGATGGGGTGGACGGTCGAGGTAGTGGAGCGCTCACCACGTCGCGGGTGGATCATGACCGAAGACCAGGGGCTGGTGTGGGTGACCTTACCGAAGACCTTTGAACACCTGCCGCGACGCTGGGTGGTCGAGCGCACCATTGCCTGGATTGGGCGCTACCGCCGTATGAGCAAGGATTATGAGTACCTCATGAGCAGTAGTGAGGCCATGGTGTATCTCACGATGCTCCGGCTCATGCTTACTCGCCTGGCCAAACAAAATGAAAAGCAATTCATCAAGTACAAGGAGAAACGCGCTGCCTGACTTTTCGTACAGCCTCTACTGATCTCGGCAAAAGGAAGTAAAGTGTGATAAGGTAGGAGGGAACTGGAACCGAGCCCCTTGCAGTTCGTAACGGTTCTCGTACCTATTCCAGCAGGAATGCTTTCCAATGGGCTCCGCTTCAGTCAGTGGTTCGGGCCAGCATGGGCAGGGCATCTCTCTTCCCCCCTCGATGGAATCAACCTGACGA
>WNFI01128630.1_pt1 | contig 12793 bp, 14 predicted proteins | sample 5400471 | NCBI WGS metagenome assembly WNFI01 (sample SAMN13153348, study PRJNA577476) | soil metagenome | isolation source: 100 cm saprolite on Douglas fir-dominated hillslope | place: USA:California | collected 2013-09-17
CGATCTTCAGCTGCGCCTCGTCGAGCCGCGCGCCGTAACGGTGGCGGACGAGCGCGAAGAGGAGCTCGACCTCGTCCGCTACTGCAGCCACACCGGCGTGAGCACGAGGTCGAAGTTCGGGTGCAGCTTGAAGCCCTGCACGCGCTTTCTGTGGACGATGACCTGCTTGCCGTGGTCCACGAAGATCCACGGCGCGTCCTCGACCACGAGCTTCTGCGCCTCCCGGTAGAGCGGCACCCGCGCCTTCTCGTCGATGGTGGTACGGGCGCGGCGCAGCAGGTCGTCCACGCGGTCGTTCTGGTAGTAGCCGGAGTTGAACGCCGGCGGGAAGCGGTCCGAGGACAGGAGCATGTACATCATGTGGTCGGGATCGCCGATCGAGGGATTCCACGACATCTCGGCCATGTCGGGCTGCTCGAGATACTTCCGGAGGTAGGCGCCCCACTCCATCGTCTGGATCTTCGCGCGCACGCCGATCTGCGTGAGGTTGGCCTGGATGACCGTCGCCATCTCGACCGGCGACTGCATCCCCGAGCCCGACTCCGGCACGAGGAACCCCAGCTCGAAGCCGCCGGCGTACCCGGCGTCCTTGAGCAGCGCGCGCGCTTTCTCGAGGTCGTGGGGATAGCGGGCGGTGTTCTCCTCGTAGTACGGGCCGTAGACGGGCGAGATCGGACCGCGCGACACGATGGCGGTGCCGCGCAGGATGTCGCGGATGATCGCCTCCTTGTTGACGGCGTGGTTCAGCGCCTGCCGCACGCGCCGATCTTTCAGGATCGGCTGGCGCGTGTTGAGGGTGACGTACCACACCGCCGAGGAGTTGCTCTCGGCCACGACCAGATTGGCGTCGCGGCGGAGCTCGTCGAGGCTGTCCGGCGGCACGTCCATCGTGAGATCGATGTCGCCGGTCTTGAGCGCCACCAGACGCGCCTGCGCCTCGACGATCGGCACGTAGATGGCCTGCCGGATCTTCGGCGCGCCGCCCCAGTACTGATCGTTGCGCGCGAGCACGACCTTCACGCCCGGCTCCCACGTCTCGAGCTTGAACGGCCCCGTGCCCACGGGGTGCTTGACGACGTCCTTGCCCCACTTCTTCAGCGACTCGGGACTGAACATGAAGAGCGACTGGTGCGCGAGGTATTGCAAGAACGGTGTGAGCGGCGCCTTGAGCTTGATCTGCACGGTGCTCGCGTCGAGCACCTCGACGCCGGCCACGTTGCCGAGGAAGCCCTTCACGTAGGGATACGTGCCCGTCGCGTAGTAGGGACCCTTGTCGTTCAGCTGGCGCTCGAAGACGAACTTCACGGCCTCGGCGTTGAATGGCGTGCCGTCGTGGAACGTCACGTTCGGGCGGAGCCTGAAGGTGTAGGTGAGACCGTCCCTCGAGATGTCCCACGACTGCGCGAGCCCTGGCACGAGCTTGTAGCTGCCGAGCTCCTGACCCACCAGCCCCTCGAAGATCCGCTTGGTCACGCGCGCGGAGTTGAGATCGGTGATCTGCGGCGGATCCATCGTCACCGGCTCGGCCAGGAGGCCGATGACGATCGCGTCCTTCGGAGGGGCGGCCGACGCGCCGGTGACGAACGCGAGCGCGGCGAGGACGGCGAGCACCAGTCGGCGTGTGCGCATTGGCGTGGCCCCTCCTACGAGGCGGCTGATTTTTACACCAAGCCCGGCGCCGTGCAAGGCGCGCGCGCCCGGCTCAGGCGCGCTCGAAGTCGACGAAGCCGCGCTCGACGTCGGTGCTCTTCAGCGTCACCTGCACTCGATCGCCGACGTCGAGGCCGTCGGCGCCGCGCACGAGGCGGCCCTCGACGGGCGGCCGCGTGATCCGCACCCACGTGCCCTTGTCCGCGGCGCCGGTGACGAGCGCGTCGAAACGCTCGCCGAGGCGGTGCTCGAGCAGCAGCGCCGCCGCCGACTTCCGCACCTGGCGCTCGACCTTCGCGGCGTCGTCTTCCTGCTCGGTGCAGTGGCGCGCGAGGGCGTCGAGCTCGTCGGCGCCGTACGCGGGCCCGCGGCCGGCCAGTGCCGCCTTCACGAGGCGCTGGCTGACCAGATCCGGGAAGCGCCGGTTCGGCGCGGTGGAGTGCGTGTAGTCGCGCACGGCGAGCGCGAAGTGGCCGGTGGGCTCGTGGCCCGGGCGTGCCAGCGCGTACTCGCCCTTGCCGAGCAGCTTCACGACGGCGAGCGACAGGTCCGGGAAGCGCTCGGGATCGGCGTCGCGCTGGGTGATCAGGAACGCCGCCAGCGCCGCCGCGTCGGGCGAGGCCGGCAGCCGCCCGCCGTGCTGGGCGGCGAGGACGACGATGCGGTCCCAGCGCTCGGGCGTGCGCAGCACGCGGCGCAGCGAGGCCACGCCGCGCGCGTCGAGAAACGTCGCGACGACGCCGTTGGCGGCGATCATGAAATCCTCGATCAGCTGCTTGGCGCGGTTCTCCTCGTCGGGCTGCAGGTCGGCCAGCACGTCGCCGTCGAAGACGGCGCGCGCCTCCAGCGTGCGCAGCCCCAGCGAGCCACGGCGATGGCGCCGCGCCTTCATCGCCTGCGCGATCGCGTCCTGGCGCTTCAGATTCGCGTCGAGGCCCTTCACGCCGGCGACCGCCGGCGGCAGCGGGCCCTGGCCCTCGAGCCACGCGGCCAGCGCGTTGTAGGCCAGCTTCGCGTGGTTGCGCACCCGCGCGCGGTAGATCTCGCCGCCGGCGACGGCGCCGTCGGTGCCGACGGTCATGTCGACGATGAGGGCCAGGCGGTCTTCCGCGGCGTTCAGCGACGTGAGATCGGTGGACAGGCGCTCGGGCAGCATCGGAAAGACCTCGGCGGCCGTGTAGACGGAGGTCGTGTTCGTGCTCGCGTGGGCGTCGAGCGCCCCGTCCTTCGGCACGCCGGCGTCCACATCCGCGACGGCCACCAGCACCCGCGTGCCGCCGCCCGCCTCCACGGCCACCGTGAGCTGGTCGAGGTCGCGCGAGTCGTCGTTGTCGATCGAGCACCAGAGCAGCTCGCGCGTGTCGCGAATCGTGCGGTCGCCGCCGTCGGCCTGTCCGGTCAGCGCCTGCGCCTCCGCGCGCGCGGCGGGAGAGAAGTCGGGCTCGAGGCCGCGCTCGACCATGGCGCGGCGGGCGATCTCGCGGAGACGCTGACGGGCGTTGGCGCTCACGTGCATGGAGAGGACGCTCCGATCATATACCCCACGCATCCTGTGGTAGCGTGGCGCCCATGGAGCCGACCACCGCCGAGGTCGTGATCTGCGGCGCCGGCATCGCCGGCATCGCGACGGCCTATCACCTGACCCGCCAGGGCGTGACCGACGTCGTCCTCGTCGACGAGCGGCCGCCGCTCTCGCTCACCAGCGACAAGTCCACCGAGTGCTACCGCAACTGGTGGCCCGGCCCGGGCGACGCGATGGTGGCGGCCATGAACCGCTCGATCGATCTGCTGGAGGAGCTGGCGCGCGACAGCGGCAACGTCTTTCGCATGAATCGCCGCGGCTATCTCTTCGCCACCGCCGATCCCGCGCGGATCCCGGCGTTCGTGAGGGCCGCCGAGGAGGCGGCCGCCCTCGGCGCCGGTCGCGCCCGCGTGCACGCGACGGCCTCGAGCGACTATCGGCCCGCGCCCCCGGACGGATTCGAGGATCAGCCCGTCGGCGCCGACGTGATCACGGAGCCCGCGCTCATCCGCCGCCATTTCCCCTATCTGGCCGACGACACGGCCGCCGTGCTCCACACGCGGCGCTGCGGCTGGCTCAGCGGCCAGCAGCTCGGCATGCACATGCTCGAGCGCGCGCGCGACAAGGGTGTGCGCCTCGTGCAGGGCAGGGTGGAGACGATCGGCACGACGGGCGGGCGCGTGACCGGCGTGACCGTCAGCGGCACGACGATCGCGACGCCGCGCGTGGTGAATGCGGCGGGACCATTCGTCGGTCGCGTCGGCCGCATGCTCGGCGTCGACCTCCCCGTCTACTGCGAGCAGCACGCCAAGATCGCGTTCGCGGACACGCTCGGGGCCATGCCGCGCGGGGCGCCGATGCTCATCTGGACGGATCCCGTGCGCGTGGCGTGGACCGAGGAGGAGCGTGAAGAGCTGGCCGCCGGCCGCCCCGACCTGCTCGAGGAGATCCCGACGGGCGCTCACGGTCGGCCCGAGGGCGGCGGCGACAGCCCGATCGTGCTGCTGCTGTGGACGTATCATCTCGATCCCGTCGAGCCGGTGTTTCCGATGACGTTCGATCCGGCCTACACCGAGCTCGTCATCCGCGGGATGGCGCGCATGGTGCCGGCCTTCGCGCGCTACGCCGACCGGCTGCCGCGCGCGGTGGTGGACGGCGGCTACTACACGAAGACGCGCGAGAACCGGTTCCTGGCCGGGCCGCTGCCGGTGGAGGGCGCCTACGTGTGCGGCGCGCTCGGCGGCTACGGGCTGATGGCCTCCAACGTCGCCGGCGAGCTGGTGGCCGCGCACGTGACGGGCCGGCCGCTGCCCCCGTATGCGCCGGCGTTCACGCTGGCGCGCTACGACGATCCCGCGTATCGCGCGCTGCTCGAGCGCTGGGGCGATTCCGGCCAGCTGTGAGTCCGCCGACGCGCGCCGGCGCAAGGAGACCGATCCGATGCCGATCGTGAAGGGCGGGCGCGGCAACTACGGCGAGGCGGTGGGCATCCTCACGCTCGACACCGTCTTCCCACGCATTCCGGGCGACGTGGGCAACGCGACCACCTTCGACTTTCCCGTCCGCTTCGCGGTGGTGCGCGGCGCCTCGCCCCGGCGCGTCGTCCACGAGCAGGATCCCGCGCTGCTCAAGCCGTTCATCGAGGCCGCGCAGGAGCTGGAGGCGGCCGGCTGCCGCGCCATCACCACCACGTGCGGCTTCCTGGCGCTCTTCCAGCAGGAGATGGCGGCGGCCGTCGGGGTGCCGATGTTCACCTCGAGCCTCATGCAGATGCCGACCGTGCAGCGGATGCTGCGCCCCGACCAGGTGATCGGCGTGCTGACCGCCCATTCGGACGCGCTCAACCCCCGGGTGCTCGCGGCCGTCGGTGCCGAGGGCGTGCCGCACGTGGTCGGCGGCTCGCAGGACGCGCCGGACTTCTACAACGTGTTCGTGCAGAACCGCGACTGGATCGACACCGACAAGGTGGAGACGCAGCTCGTCGCGCTGGCCGCGCGCATGGTCGAGCGCGAGCCGCGCATCGGCGCCTTCGTCTGCGAGGGCACCAACTTCTCGTCGTGGGGCCACGCGATCCAGGCCGCCACCGGGCGGCCGTTCTTCGACATCGTGACCATGACACGCTGGGTGTACGCGGCGGTGGTGAGGCGCGCGACGACCGGCGGCTTCATGTGAGAGGAGGCGAGACGATGGTGACGATCAAGGACCTGGAAGCGTTCGGCGAGGGCGCGAAGGTCTTCAAGATCTTCCCGGACGCCCACTTCGGCGACGCGCGCCACTTCGTGGCCGGCGACCGCGGCCTCTCGGAGTGGGTCTTCACGGGCACCACGGCCGACGGCAAGAGGATCGAAGTCAACGGCTGCGACGTGTTCACGTTCCGCAACGGCAAGATCGCCGTCAAGAACTCGTACTTCAAGAACCGCACCGCGTAGCCGGCACGCGCCTGCGCGCCTCGGCCCAGCGCATTGCCAGCAGCACGGCGAGGCCGACCGCGATCCACACCGCCTGGCGCGCGCGGCGCACGAAGCTGAAGGCGAGCCCGGCGGCGGCGCCGAAGCCGAGCGCGCCGAAGGCGGCGGCGTAGGCCCCCTCGATGGCGCCGAGGTTGCCCGGCACCATGAACGACGCGAACTGCACGCCCGAGCCGAGTGCCTCGATCACGGTCGCCGTCACCGTCGAGCCGGTCACGCCGAGCAGCCAGAGCATCAGCGTCGCCTCGAGCGCGCCCAGCAGCCAGGCGAGCGTGTGAAACGCGGTGGACACCGCGAAGCGCCGCCACTCGTGACGGTAGTAATTGCGCAGCGACACGTCCAGGCTCTCGGCCGCCGTCGCATCCGCCGTCAGCCCCGCCCAGACCAGCGCGCGGCCGCCGTGACCGACGAGCCCCATCGCCTGGGCGGCGAAGAAGCCGCCGACGGCGAGGACCTCGATCAGTAGGAGCCACAGCATGCTGCGCAGCACAGGACCGCTCACGTCGAGGGCCCCCCACGCGAGCACGATGCCGAGGAGCAGGTAGATCACCTGCGAGATCACGATCGTGGTCTTGGCCACGACGATCGACGGCACGCTCTCGGCGTAGGAAACGTCGCGCCGCACGAGCCAGGCCTTCACCGCCTCGCCGCCCACCGAGCCCGCCGCCGTCACCACGTTGAGCGCCTCGCCGGCCAGGCGGGCGCCGTAGAGCCGCCAGAAGGGCGCGCCGCCGCGGGCGAAGGCGAACCGCCAGCCGAGCGTGTCGACGGCGGCGATCACGCTGTAGGGAAGGCAGATGACGATGAACTGCCACCACGCGAGCGCGCGCAGCGTTGTGAGGACGGGCTCGGCGCCGACGCGGTGGACGAGCACCGCGAGCAGGATCACGCCCGCGAGGAGGAGCAGCCGCTTGAGGAATCTCATGATCGAGGTCGAGGCCGTCGATCGGACTATAATCCCGCCACGCGCCGGCCCGCCCGGGAGCCCTGAGCCGGCGCGTACCCGAAAGGAGCGCGGTATGGGACTGCTGGACAAGAAGGTGGCGGTGGTGACGGGCGCGGGGAGCGGGATCGGTCGCGCGGTGGCGCTCGGCCTGGCCGCCGAGGGCGCCAGCGTGGTCGTCGGCGACTACGGCGTGAGCGTGGACGGGCGCGATCCGTCCAGCGCGCCGGCGGCGGCGGTCGTGCGGGAGATCGAGAAGGCGGGCGGCCGCGCCCTCGCCATTGCCGAGAACGTGGCCACGATGGCGGGCGGCAAGGCCATGGTCGACGCGGCGCTCAAGTCATTCGGCGACCTGCACATCGTCGTCTGCTGCGCGGGCATCCTGCGCGAGCGGATGATCTTCAACATGACGGAAGAAGAGTGGGACGCCGTGATCGCCGTCCACCTCAAGGGCCACTTCACGGTCATGCGCCCGGCCAGCGCCCACATGCGCGAAAAGAAATCCGGCTGCATGATCACGTTCACCTCGACGGCGGGCCTCGAGGGCAGCCCCGGTCAGCCCAACTACGCCGCCGCCAAGGAGGGCATCGTCGGCCTCACGCGCTCGGTGGCGCTGGCCATGGCCAAGTACGGCGTGCGCTGCAACTGTATCTCGCCGACGGCCGACACACGCATGACCCAACGCCTGCCCGGCGAGCGCCGCGCCATGGGCACCGCCACGCCGCCGGAGGCCATCGCGCCCGTCGTCGCGTTTCTCGCCAGCGACCGCGCCGCGCACATCACGGGGCAGGTGGTCGGCGTGCGCGGCGACGAGGTCACGGTGTTCTCGCACCCGGCGCCGCTGCGCACGCTCACGGGCGACCGCCCATGGACGGCGAGCGGGCTGGCGGAAACCTGGGATCGCGCGCTCGGCCAGGACCGGCTGCGGCGCTTCGACGCGATGGGCATCCAGTGGCCGCCGAAGCGTGAGGGTTGAGATGAAGATCAGCGCGTTCCACCTGATGCCGCACCGCGAGCTACCGGACGACTTCGAGAAGCGCTACGAATCGGTCTGGGTCACGCCGCCGTGGTGGGAGCTCGCCGACGCCACGCGCGTGGGGCAGTACTACAACTGGACGCTCGACGAGCTGCTGTTCGCCGCGCGCGCCGGGTTCGACGGCGTCTGCACCAACGAGCATCACCAGAACGCCTACGGCTTCATGCCGAGCCCGAACATCATGGGCGGCGTGCTGGCCAAGGCGACCAACGGCACGAACGTCGCCATCGTGCAGATGGGCGCGACGCTGCCGACCTCCAACCCTCCGATCCGCGTGGCCGAGGAGTACGCGATGCTCGACTGCATCAGCGGCGGGCGGCTGGTGGCCGGGCTGCCGCTCGGCAGCCCGATGGACGTGAACCTCGCCTACGGCATCACGCCCATGGAGCACCGCGAGCGCTACCGCGAGGCCTTCGCGCTCACGCTCAAGGCGTGGCAGGCGCGCGAGATCTTCGCGTGGAACGGCCGCTACTACCAGCTGATGATGCAGGGCTACTGGGACGTGGTCGCGAAGAAGGGGCGCGAGACCAACCCGTACCGCGCGGGCTTCCTGCAGCTCGTCGCCGTCGCCGAGAGCGACGCGGCGGCCGAGGCCAAGTACGCGCGGCACGTCGAGTACTTCTATCACAAGTGCCTGCACTGGCCGATCCAGTACCTCTCGCCGCCCGGCAACCAGGACTACCGCAGTCTCGTCGCCGCGGCCAAGAGCAACATCCGGCGCGCCGAGGACCCCAAGTCGCTGCGCTACCGCGACTTCGTCGAGAAGGGCTACGTCATCGCGGGCAGCGCGGCCACCGTGCGCGACCGGATCAAAGAGGAGGTCGTCAAGGGCCTGCGCGTCGGCAACCTCATGGTGCTCCTGCAGATCGGCTCCATGCCGCACGAGCTCACGCTGGAGAACATGGACCGCTTCGCGCGGGAGGTGCTGCCGTCGCTGCGCGGTGAGTGGGACGACGAGGGCTGGGTCAACCACTGGTGGCCCGAGCGCCTGCGCGGCAGCGCGAAGGCGCCGGCACCCGCCTCCGTGGGAGCCGGACGCTCATGAGCGAGCGCACGCTCGCGGTCTGGGACGGCAAGGTTCGCGTCCGCGTTCAGTCGAAGGGCAGCGGACCGGCGCTCGTCTTCTTCCACGGTCCGTGGGGACTCACGTGGGATCCGTTCCTCGACGAGCTGGCGACGAGCTTCACCGTGCACGCGCCGGAGCACCCGGGCACGACGCCGGGCGCGCCCGACGACATCTATCACCTCGACGGCCTGTGGGATCTCGTCCTCTGCTACGACGAGTTGCTGCAGGGGCTGGGCGTCACCGACGCCACGCTCGTTGGCCACTCCGTGGGCGGCATGGTCGCGTGCGAGCTGGCGGCGTCCTATCCCGCGCGCGCCGGCAAGCTGGCGCTGATCGCGCCGCTCGGCTTCTGGCGCGACGCGGATCGCGTGGTGAACTGGGCGATGCTCGATCCCGCGCGGCTGCCCGAGTACGTGTTCCGCGATCCCAAGAGCGAGGCCGCGCGGCGCATGTTCGGCGTCGGCGACGATCCCGAGGCGGCGCAGGCGGCGAAGGTCCGGCTCACGTGGGCGATGGGCACCACCAGCAAGTTCATCTGGCCGCTGCCCGACAAGGGGCTCAAGAAGCGCATCCACCGCGTCAAGGCACCGACGCTCCTGGTCTGGGGCAAGGAGGATCGCCTGGTGCCGCCCGTCTACGCCGACGAGTTCATGCGGCGAATCTCCGGCGCGCGCGTGCAGACCGTCGACGGCGCCGGCCACGTCCCGCACCTCGAGCGCCCCGAGCTCGTCGCGCGCATGATTCGCGAGTTCGCGGGCTAGAGGAGCGCCCCGGGTTTCCCGGGGCGCTTCCGAACGTCGGGGGGGGGTGTGGGGGGCCATTTCGGGGCCCCCCACGTTAGAAGGCCTAGAAGTCTTCTTCAGCGCGCGCCGCGAGGAGCCAGGGGGATGTTGGGCGGGTCCGCCACGTCACGTCGCCCATCCGGTGGCAGGTGCGACAGCGGCGGGTCTTTCGCATGAAGCCGTCGACGGCCCCCACCTCACGCGCGGCGCGCCGGGCGGCCGGCGGCGATACCGAGAAATATCGCGCGATGCAGTCGTCGCAGTAGGCGAAGGGCTGGGCCCGGCGCAGCAACGCGCCGACGCGCTCGGCGAGGCGGGGCACGCGTGCCACACGCTTCACGGCTGGACCCGCGCGATGAGGCTCGAGGCGATGTTGCAGAGCCTCGCGAGATCCACCGGCTTGCGCAGATAGGCGTCGAAGCCGATGGCGCGCGCCTCGGGGAACCGCTGCTCGAACCCGGTGAGCGCGATGCACGGAACGTCCCGTCCCCGGCCCTTGGCAAGCGCGCGCACCCACACCACGAACTCGAGTCCGGTCCCATCCGGGAGCTTGAGGTCGCACACGACCAGGTCGGGCGTGTGCCGCGCGAAGGCCCGCTGGGCTTCGGTGAGGCTGCCCACGGCGACGACGCGGGCGCCGATGAGCCGGAACGACGTCGCCAGGAGATCCCGCGAGTCTTCGTGGTCCTCGACGACGAGGATCGCCTTGCCCAGGAAGCTGGGGTCGATCGGGGCCGGCGTTGTCTTGGGGTTCGGCACGCGTCCTCCGCTGTGGCGAAACAGCCGGCCGCTTACAAGCTTTGCGCCAAGTGGTCGTCCTACGGATTCGCCACAGTATTTCTACGGATTCGATCCGGCGCCACGGTGGCCGGACGGCCGATCGCGCCACAAGATGGGAAAAGTTTTTCCGCTCGAATCTGTCAGACCAGCCGCGCGCGCAGCCGCGAGGAGACCGCGTCGACGACCATCACCATCACGACGGTGACCAGCAGCACGGTCGAGGCCGCCGGGTAATCGATCATCCTCAGGTAGGTCTGCAGATAAAAGCCGATGCCGCCGGCGCCGACGAAGCCCAGCACGGTCGCGGCGCGGATGTTGGTCTCGAGACGGTAGAGGACGTACGAGAGGAACAGCGGCAGCACCTGGGGCAGCACGCCGTATCTCAAGACTTGCAGCCGCGTGGCGCCCGTCGCGGTGATCGCGTCCACCGGGCCCCGCTCGATGCCCTCGATGGCCTCCGAATAGAGCTTGGCGAGCGACGTCGTCGTGTAGGCGACGACGGCGAGCACGCCGGGAAACGGCCCCAGCCCCACCGCGGCCACGAAGATCAAGGCGTACACCAGCGTGTCGACGCTGCGGAAGAAATTCAGCGTCGCGCGCGCGGGATGGAACACCGCCGGCGCCGCCACGTTGCGCGCGGAGAGAAAGCCCAGCGGCAGCGCCAGCAGCGCGGCCACCGCGGTGCCCAGCAGCGCGATCTCGAACGTCTTGATCGCGCCGAGCAGCGCCGCCGGCAGCACCCGCAGATCCGGCGGCAGCATCCGGCGCAGGAAGTCCGCGATCCAGGGCAGGCCGCGCACGAAGCGCACCGGATCGGCGCCCGTGTCCCACGCCGTCCACGCCAGCACGACGATCGCGGCGAAGAGCGCGGCGCGCTTCAACCCGGGTCCTCGCCGTAGATCGTCGCCGCCACCGCCGGCGTGAGCCCCGCCGGCGGGCCGTCGAACACGACGCGACCGCGGCGGAAGCCGATGACGCGCGTGGCATACGCCAGCGCCGTCTCCAGCTGGTGCTGGCTGACCACCAGCGTGAGCCCGCGCTGCGCCCGGATCATCTTGAGCAGGTCCATGATGCTGCCGGTCAGCGCGGGGTCGAGGCTGGCCGTCGGCTCGTCGGCCAGGATCACCGACGGCGACTGCGCGAGCGCGCGCGCGATGGCCACGCGCTGCTGCTCGCCGCCCGACAGCGTGTCGGCGCGGCGCCGCGCGAAGTCCGCGAGCCCCACCTGGGCGAGACACTCCTGCGCGATCCGACGGTCCTCGGCAGGGAAGTGGCCGAAGAGCGTGGGCAGCGGCGGCGCCCAGCCCAGGCGCCCGGCCAGCACGTTGTCCAGCACGGAGGCGCGCCGCACGAGGTTGAACTGCTGGAACACCATCCCGATCCCCCGGCGTATCGCGCGGAGCGTCGGCGGATCGGCGCCGGTGACCGCGCGGCCGCCGACGCGCACCTCGCCGGCGGTCGGCTCGGTCAGGCGGTTGATGGCGCGCAGGAACGTCGTCTTGCCGGCGCCGCTGCGGCCGAGGATGACCACGAACTCGCCGGGCCGGATGATGAGATCGACGCCGTCGACCGCCGCCTTGTCGGGCGGCAACACGACGCGCAGACCGGTGACCTCGATCATCGTGACGGGGGTCGCGGCAGGAGTGCTCAGCGCGGTCGAACGCCGAGCAGCTCGATGGCCGCGCGCACGGGATCGTAGTCGCGGTCGTCGGCCGGCTCGAAGCCGTCGATGTCGTAGACGCGCTTGAGCAGCGCCGCGTAGGCGGGGCCGCGCATCTGCACCAGCGCCGCGCGGACCCTCGCGAACGCGGCGGGGTCGAGGCCGTCGCGGGCGGCGATGCCGGCCTCGGGGATGGGCGGCGTCTCGGCGACGAACGCGATCTTTTCGCGCTCGGCGGGATCGCTCAGGTACTGCTCGCGCGCCATGTCGAACGAGGCGATGTACCCGGACGACGAGCTGGGATCGACGAAGGCGATCGTCTTGCCGCGCAGGTCCTCCAGGGTCTTGATGCCACCGTCCTTGCGCACGTAGATGCGCGACGTGAACGTCGCCTTGCCGTGCCAGAGGTTTCTGGCCACGATCCGCGCCTTCGCCTCGCGGCTGGCCAGCACGTAGCCGACCGGATGAACCCACGCGAGGTCGGCGGTGTGGTTGCGCAGCGCCTCGATGACCGCCGCGTAGTCGGAGGCCACCGTCACCCGCACCGCCCCCCCATAGAGCTTGCCGAGTGCCTGGCCGAACTCCTCGCCGGCGGCGAGCAGGTCGGTCGGCTTCTGCGACGGCGTCAGCACCAGGTGCAGCGGCTGGGCGGTGACGCCGGTGGGTGCCGCGCAAGTGACGGCGGCCACGAGTAGAACCCCGAGCAACGTTCTCATCGCGCGCGAGCATATCAGGTCGACTGCCAAACCTCGTCGGTCAGCGCCTTACCGCTGGTTAGAAACTGGCCGAATGGGCCAGGGCCGACCCAACCTAAGTGCCCGTGGCGACGATGATCTACGACTCTGGCTCGGTCGTTGCTCTCTCCATGTGCGGACCTCGCTCCGAG
>WNFI01707078.1_pt1 | contig 12793 bp, 11 predicted proteins | sample 5400471 | NCBI WGS metagenome assembly WNFI01 (sample SAMN13153348, study PRJNA577476) | soil metagenome | isolation source: 100 cm saprolite on Douglas fir-dominated hillslope | place: USA:California | collected 2013-09-17
CCATGCTCTACGGCCATTGCCACGGGGGCGGGGTGCATCTCGCCGCGACGGCCGATTTCCGCTTCGGCGATGCGGCGCTCAGGCTCGCCGTGCCTGCCATCAAGAACAGGCTCTACTATCCGATCTCTGCACTCGAGCGCCTGGTCCTCATCCTCGGAGAGACTCGCACCAAGCGTCTGATGTACGAGGGCGAAACCTTGGACGCCGGCACGCTGCTGGAGTGGGGCTTCCTCGACCGCGTGTGCCCTGCGGGCGAATTGGAGCGCGTGACGCTGGACCATGCCGAGAAACTGGCGGCGCAGCCGCGCGGCGTGGTGGCAGCCTACCAGGAGATTTTCCGCGCCCTGAGGAGCGGAGACGCGGACAAGGCGCGCGAGCTGCGCGCGCAGGCGAAAGCACGCGCAGCCGAGTAGCTCAATCCGCTCCCAGTGTATACATAGGCGAAGAAACCATGGATCTGAAGCTCGCCGGACGCACGGTGCTCGTCACCGGCGCGTCGAAGGGGATCGGCCTTGCGACCGCGCAGTGGTTCGCGCGCGAAGGCTGCAATCTGCGCCTGGCCGCGCGCTCGAAAGAACTGCTCGAGCGGGAAGCCGCGGCGATCCGCAAGAACTCTCGGGTCGAGGTGCAGGTTTTTCCCATCGACCTCTCTGGGGAAGAGGGCAGGAGGCGCCTCACCGACGCCTGTCCCGAGGTCGATGTCCTGGTGAACAACGCGGGCGACATCCCCGCGGGCTCTCTCGACGAGGTCGACGATGCGGCCTGGCGCGCGGGCTGGGATCTGAAAGTGTTCGGCTATATCGGGCTGACGCGGCACTATCTCGCCAAGATGAAGACGCGCCGAAGCGGCGTCGTCATCAACATCATCGGGACCGCGGGCGAGCGCCCGATTCCCGCCTACGTCGCGGGATCGATGGGGAACGCGAGCCTCATGTCCTTCACCGTCGCGCTCGGCGCCGTGAGCCCGGAATACGGCGTGCGCGTGCTGGGCGTCAATCCCGGGCCCGTGCTCACCGACCGCGTCGTCAAGATTTCCAGGAAGCGTGCGCTGGCCATGTTGGGGGACGAGGAGCGCTATCCCGAGCTGCTGAAGAAGAACCCGTTCGGGCGGCCGGCGGGCGTGGACGAGGTCGCCGCCACCGTGGTGTTTCTCGCTTCGGACCTGAGTTCCTACACGAGCGGGACCATCGTCACGATCGACGGGGGTTTTTCAAAGCGGGCCGCGGTGTAGCACCCGCTGCGCCAGGGAACTATTGCCGTGATGCGGGAACGAATGATGGGATAATCTGACCGCTATCGTCTTGGAGCTTCATTCCATTCTAAGGAGCCTTATGCGTCTGCGTCTTTTTGTGTTTGTCCTGCTCGCGGCGGCGAGTTTTTCTGCCGCGGCGGGTTCAGTGGACCTCAATCTTTCGAACGACACGATCGAGGGCAAGTTCTACGCGAATGCCGGTGCCGCGGACTGGACCTTCGGGGGCTTGTACAACCGGGACACCAGGGACCGCGCCCTGAACGTGGGCCTGCTCGCGACGGGCGATTCCACCTTCGGGAATTCGCGGATCGAGGGCGGGCTGGGCGGCAAGGTCTACTCCGTCACCGTAGGCAGCGGGCACCTCGTCGCGCTCGCGCTCGGCGGCCAGTTGCGCTGGTTCCCCGGCAACGGGTCGTTTGCTCTCGGACCTTATGCTTTCTACGCGCCCCACGTCGTGACCCTGCTGGACGGCCAGCAGTTCTTCGACATCGGCGTGCGCGCGGAGGTCGAGGTGATCAGGAACAGCTTCGTGTACGTCGGCTACCGCCAGGTACAGGCCGAGCTCGACAACAACGTCAAGCTGAACGTGGATAAGGGCGGTTTCATCGGCCTGCAGATCAAGTTCTAGTCGCGAGTTCCGACCGTGCCGGCGGCGGCGCGGATCCTTGTTCCGTTCGGAGCCGCGCTCCCGGCGCTTCCGGGCGAGGCTATCTCTTGTCCATCGACCTGATCGTATCTTCCAGGCTGCGGCGCATGCGGTTGAAGGACCGCGCCAGCACCCCCAGTTCGTCCTTGCCCGACTCGGGCAGCTCCGGGACCGCCTTGTCGGCGCTGCTGGTCCTGCCGATGCTCAGCCGGTCGGCCGCCGCGACCACTCGTCTCACCGGCCGCACGATCAAGACGTACAGCATCAGGTTCAGGATGACGAACAGCGCGAGGAAAACGCCGCCGAGCGAAGCCATGAACGTTTGGAATGCGCGATTCGCGTTCTGGATCGGCAGGGACATCGGTACCGAGACCATCTGGGCACCGATGACCTCGTTCAGCTGCCAGCCGAAGCCGTTGTCCCGCCCGTAGCGCGTGACCATTGCCACGGGCGCCATCTCCGGCGTGGTGTGGCACGAGAGACAGGCTTGATCCTTGATCTGGAAGGGCCGCGCGAGATACAGCGAAACGCCCTCGGGCGTGACCCGCGTTCCCGAGATCTCGAGGCGGCCGGCTTCGTTTCGGAACTGGTTGACGACGTCCGCCTCCCACCCGATGGCGCGGTCGCGAGGGTTGGTCGGATTGAGCGCCGCCTCCTTGTAGGCGTAGTCGGGATACTTCTTGCGCAGCTGGTTCATCATCTCGGTGGCGGCAAAAGCGGGCACCGTCGCGTTCTTGTGCAGCAGGTTGTAGGAAAGATAACCGGAGACAGCGAACCCCAGTGCGAATACGAACAGCAGCGCCAAGTTGAACTTCAGCCGAAGACCCATGGTTTTTCCCCTGTGGTTGGTGTCGCGCAATCCCGCGATCTTCCGCGGGTACGCCATTATAGGTCGCCTTCTTTTGACGGCGCATCCGGGCGCAACCCCGACGTGAATTAGTGCCACGCGCCAACGGTGCGCTCGGCCGAGGCCGCCCGGGGCGGGCCTTGCCGGGTGGAGCTAGACCTTCAAGCCCATGAGACCGGCGACGATGTTCCGCTGCATCTGCGAGGTACCCGCGGCGATGGTCGCCGAGCGCGCGTCGCGGTAGTGGCGCTGCATGTCGAACTCCATGCTGTAGCCGTAGCCGCCGAAGACCTGCATCCCCATGTTGGCACACTTCACGTAGGCCTCGGAGGAGAAGAGCTTCGCCATCGAGATTTCGCGCAGCGCGTCCCCGCCGCTCGCCGCCATCCACGCCGCGCGCCAGGTGAGGGCGCGCGCCGCCTCCACCTCGGTCGCCATGTCGGCGAGCATGTGCGCGATCGCCTGGTTCGTGCCGATCGCTCGGCCGAACTGCTTGCGCTCCTTTGCGTATTCGAGGGCGAGGTCGAGGCAGGCCTGCGCCGCGCCGACGTTGCCCGCGGCGGAGGTGATGCGCTCGGCCTGCAGCCCGGAGAGGATGCAGTCCCAGCCCTTGTTCTCGCCGCCGACGAGCCGCTCGGCGGGGACGCGCACGTCGTTGAAGAAAATCTCGTAGGTGCCGGTGCAGCGGCGTCCCAGCATGTCGAGCTTCTTCAGTCCCAGTCCCTTCGCGGTATTGTCAACCAGGAAAAGCGACATCCCCTGCCGGATGTTCGCCTTCGGATCGGTCTTCACGTAGACGTTGATGACGTTTCCCTTCGCGCCCGCGCCCGTGGCCCAGAGCTTCTGGCCGCTGATGACATAGTCGGTCCCCTCGCGCCGCGCGCTCGTGCGCATCGCGCCGACGTCCGAGCCGGCTTCGGGCTCCGACATGGAGATCGACATCTTGATCTCCCCCGAGAAGAGCTTCGGCAGCCAATGCCGCTTCTGTTCCTCCGAGCCCTGGCGCGCGACGTTCAGCCCGCAGAACACGCTGCCCGCGTACGCCATGAAGAAATCCGCGCTCTTGCGCGATATTTCTTCGGCGACGATCACGAGGTCGATGACGCTGCCGCCCAGGCCCCCGAGCCTCTCCTCGAAGGGGATGCGCAAAAGGCCGAGCTCCACCCAGGCGTCGTAGAGCTCGGAGGGATACGCCTGCTCGCGGTCGAGGCGCCGCACGTAATCGGGCGTGGCGATGCGGTCCATCGCCTTCCTCACGCTCTCGCGCATCATGCGCTGCTCTTCGGTGAAGCTGAAGTCCATGATCGCTCCTCTCAGATCGCGCCGGCCGCGCGAAGCCCCGCGATCTCCGCAGCGGCGAAGCCGAATTCGCGCAGCACCACGTCCGTGTGTTCGCCGAGGGCCGCGGGCGGAAGCGGATCGGACTCCCGCTCGCCGCCGATGCGCGCCGCGCGGCGCATCGCGGTCAGTTTCCCGTAACGCGGGTGCGAGAGCTCGTGAAACATGCCGAGGTGCCTTACTTCCGGTTCCTCCATCGCCTCGGGGATCGAATGAACAACCGCGGCGGGCACGTCGTGCGCGGCGAGCCGCCCGGCCCAGTACCCGCGGGGCTTCGCCGCGAACACGGGCCTGAGCAACTGCACGAGCGCTTCGTAGTTCTTGATGCGTCCCATGCGGTCGCGAAAGCGCGCGTCCTCGCCGATATCCGGCCGGTCCGTCGCGGCGAGCAGGGCTTGCCAGAATTTCTCCATCGAGGAGACGTGGATGGCGAGGATCTTGCCGTCGGCGCAAGCGAACGCGAACGAAAGCGAAACGGCGGCGCGCGACTCCGGCTGCATGACGTGGCCCGCGTGCGTGTAGGCGGTAAAGGCGTCGGGGATGAGCGCCATGCTCGCCTCGACCATGGTGACCTCGACGCGCGCGCCCTTTCCGCTGCGCTCGCGCTCGTAGAGCGCGGCGAGCACGGCCATGCAGGCCTGCATGCCGCTCACCTGGTCGGAGAGCGTCGGCCCGAGCGTGCGCGGGTCTTGCGGATCGACGAAGAGGCTCATCAGGCCCGAGAGCGCCTGGCCGACGGCGTCGTACGCGGGCCGCCCGCCGTAGGGGCCGTCTTCGGCGAAACCGGAGATCGAGCAATAGACGAGGCGGGGATTGTCCGCGCGCAGGGTTTCGTAGCCGAAACCCAGGCGCTTCATCACCCCCGGCCGGAAATTCTCCAGCACCACGTCGGCCTGCCGCGCCATCCTGCGGAACGCCTCCTGCCCGCGCGGCGAATTGACATCCAGCGTGATGCTCAGCTTGTTGCGGTTGAACGCGCAGAAGTTGTGGCTGTACCCCTGCGCATTCGCGCTGAGACCGAACTCCCGGAACGCGTCCCCGCCCTGGGGCCGTTCGACCTTGATCACCCGGGCGCCGAGATCGGCGAGCTGCAGCCCCGCGTAGCGATACGTCTTGTCGTCGAGAAACTGCTTCATGCCCTGCGCGCGGCCCTGCTCGCGGTCGAGGAAGCGCATTTCCATCTCTTTCGCCTTGAGGTAATCGGTCGCCTGCTCGACGTCCATGCCGCGCACGTGGTGCATGACTTCCTTCACCGACTTGTACACCTGCGGATTCTTGGTGAGCAGCATCTTTGCGAGCTTCACGGTCTCCTCGGTGAGCTTCGCGCGCGGCACGGCGAAATTCACCAGGCGTATCCGAGCGGCGACCTTGCCGTCGAAGGGCTCGCCGGTGAGCGCGTACCACTTGGCGTCGCGGTAGCTGCAGGCGTCCAGCATCACCTTCGCGACGAGCCCTCCCGGCAGGATCCCCCAGTTGATTTCCGACAGGCCGAACTTCGCGTCTTCGGCGGCGATCGCGAAGTCGCATGCGACCAGCGGCGTGAACGCCGCGCCGTAGCAGAACCCGTTCACCATCGCGATCGTCGGCTTCGGGAAATGCGCGAGCTGGTTCCAGCGCCACTCCTGGCTCGCGAGGATCGCGCGGCGCTTGTCCGCCGGCTTGTCGTCGAGGTCGCGGAAAAAGAGCTGGATGTCCTGGCCCGCGCTCCAGGCTTCGCCCGCGCCGGTGAGCACCAGCACTTTCGCTTCCGGCGCGGAGGCGAGCTGCGAGAGCGCAGCGATCATTTCCTCATGCATCTGCGGGCTCATCGCGTTGCGCTTGTCCGGGCGGTTCATCGTCACCCAGGCGATGTCGTGCGCGACCTCCACCTTCACGGTCTGGAACTTCGAAAAATCCATCTTTTCCCTCCTCGAGCGGAGCGCCTCACCGCGCCTGGGCAAATTGTAGCAACGAACGATGCGCCTCATTCCACCTTCACGCCGCCCGCCTTCACCACCTTCGACCAGAGCTCGTATTCGCGCCGGATGAGCGCGGTGAGCTCCTCGGGAGTGCTGCCTACGGCGATCGAGCCCTGGGCAAGCAGGCTCTCCTTGGTCTCCGGCGCGTTGACGATCGCGGCGATTTCGCGCTGCGCGTGATCGACGATGGGCCGGGGGATGCCCGCGGGCCCCAGCACCGCGTACCAGTAATCGATCTCGAACCCCTTGAGTCCGGCTTCCGCCGTGGTCGGGACCTCGGGCAGGCCCGGATAGCGGCTGCGGCTCGCGACTGCCAGGGCCTTGAGCCGGCCGCTCTTGAAATGCTGCATGCCGGAGAGCACCGCTGCGAAGGTGATCTCGGTTTCGCCGGCGAGCATCGCGGTCATCGCCGGAGCGATCCCCTTGTAAGGCACGTGGGTCATGCGGGTTCCGGTGAGCTGCATCATCAGCTCGCCCCCAAGGTGCACCGGCGTGCCTATCCCGGAGGAGGCGAACTTGACGGCTCCCGGATGCGCGCGGGCGTACTCGATCAGCTCGGCGAGACTCTTCGCCGGGAGCGAAGGGCCCGCGATGACTACCACGGGGGCGGTCGCGACGAGCGTTACCGGAGTGAAGTCCTTGTTGATGTCGAAAGGCAGGTTGGGGTAGAGCGCAGGGTTGCTCGCGTACGAGGAAAACACCATGGCGAGCGTATGGCCGTCGGGGGCGCTCTTCGCGACGATCTCGGTGGCGATGTTTCCCGCGGCGCCGCCGCGGTTCTCGACGACCACGGGCTTTCCCCAGCGCTCGGTCAGCTTCTGCGAGACGAGCCGCGCCAATATGTCGACCCCGCCCCCCGGCGGGAACCCCTCTAACATTGGATACTTACGAAGTCTTCGCGATCAGGTACGCGACCCTTTCCAACCGCAAGGCGAGCGAGAATTTCATCGGCGGGGATCCGCACGAGAGCGCGAGCGATCTCGACTATTTCGTCTGGCTTGCGCGCTCGAAGGACCGCACTTTCGTTATCGACACGGGCTTCGATGCCAAAGTGGGGAGGCGTCGAGGCCGCAGGATGCTCAATCCGCCCGAGCGCGGCCTCGAGCTCCTCGGCGTCGATGCGAGGAAAGTGAAGGACGTGATCATCACGCACCTGCACTACGATCACGTCGGCAACTTCGGCCTTTTTCCCGCGGCGAGCTTCCATCTCCAGGACGAGGAGATGGCCTATGCGACGGGCCGCCACATGGCTCAAGGATTCTTCAGCTACGCGTACGAGGTGGACGAAGTGGTCGCCATGGTGCGCGAGGCGTACAAGGGTCGCGTGCGCTTTCACGACGGCGACGCGGAGCTCGCGCCCGGGCTCTCGCTGCACCGCATCGGCGGGCACACGAAGGGTCTGCAGGCGGTGCGCGTGCGCACGCGGATCGGCTGGATCGTGCTCGCGTCCGACGCTGCGCACCTCTACGCCAACATCGACGAGACCCGGCCTTTCCCCATCGTCTTCGATGCCGGGGCCATGGTGGAGGGCTACCGGCGGCTGCGTGAGCTCGCGGATGCGCCCGAGCTCGTCGTTCCTGGGCACGATCCGCTGGTCATGCGGCGCTATGCCGCGCCCAGCGCGGAGCTCCAGGGGATCGCGGTGCGCCTCGACGGGCGACCCGAGCCGTAAGCTCGAGCGCAGTTGGCGTAAAATCCACCGCAGGGCGACGGATGAAAGTGACGGGCACCGGACAGACTCTCGGCGCGACGATCGAGGGGCTCGATCTCGCGAAGCCGCTCTCGCAGGACGAGTTCGACGAGGTGCTGCGCGCCCTCGGGCGGTTCGGCGTGGTGCGCTTTCCGCGCCAGGAGCTCAGCGGCCGGCAGCTCGCCGATTTCAGCGCGCGCTTCGGAAAACTGGAGATCAACGTCGCCAACGACTTCCAGGAGCCCGGGATCCCGGAAGTGATGATCCTCTCCAACATCGTGGAGAACGGCAAGCCGATAGGCCTTTCCGACGCGGGGCAGGACTGGCACACCGACATGTCCTACAGCAGCACGATCGCGCTCGCCAACGTGCTCTACGGCATCAAGATCCCCAGGCGCGGCGGCAAGCCGCTCGGGGCGACCGAGTTCGCGAACATGCGCGTCGCGTACGAAGGTCTTCCGGCCGAAATGAAGCGCGACCTCGAGGGCATGACCGTGCTGCACGATTTCGACAAGTTCTGGGAAATGATGAGGCGCGAGAAAGGCAGCAAGCGCCCGCCGCTCACCGAGGCGCAGAAGAAGGCGAAGCCGCCGGTGTCGCACCCGGTTTTCCTCACGCATCCGCTCACCAGGCGCAAGGTGCTCTACGCCAACCCCGGCTATTCGATCCGGATCAACGAGCTGCCGGAGAAGGAAAGCGACGAGGTGCTCGAATTCCTGTTCGAGCACCAGTTGAAGCCCGAGTACCGCTACACCTTTCACTGGCAGGAGGGCGACGTCCTCATGTGGGAGGACATCGGCACCATCCACAACGCGGTGGCCGACTACGGTCCCGATGAGCACCGCCTCGTCAAGCGCTGCCAGGTGATGGCGACGATGTTCTATGCCGACGCACGGGGGGAGCGATGAAAAGAGCGTTCGCGGCTCTCGCCGCCGCGGCGGCGTGCGCGCTTGCCTGCGCTGCAGCCGCGCAGAGCTATCCCGCGAAGCCGGTGAAGATCCTGGTCGGCTTCGCTGCGGGCGGGCCGACCGACGTGATCGCGCGCATCGTCGCGCAGGACATGAGCCTGTCGCTCGGCCAGTCCTTCGTCGTCGAGAACCGGCCCGGCGCCAACGCCATCATCGCGACCGAGGCGGTGGCGCGGTCCGCGCCGGACGGCTACACGCTGCTTTTCTCCTCGCTCTCGCTCCTGGTGAACGCGATCCTCATGGAGGGCAAGGTCCACTACGATCCGTTCAAGGACTTCGCGCCGGTGAGCAACGCGGCGGTGCTGCCGATGGTGGTCGTGACCAGCCCGGAAACCCGCATCAATTCGATGCAGGACCTGATCGTGCTCGCCCGAGCGAAGCCCGGGGAACTGAGCTACGCGACCTCGGGCAACGGCGGCTCGACGCATCTCGCCGGGGCGATGCTCGAGAATTTCACCGGAACGAAAATGATCAACGTTCCGTTCAAGGGCAACGGCCCGGCGCTCGCCGAGGTGATGGCGGGGCGCGTGACCTTCATGTTCTATCCGATCGTCGGCATCGCCGACCAGGTATCGGCGAAGAAGCTGAAAGTGCTTGCGGTCGGCACGCCGAGGCCGCACGCCGATTTTCCCGCGGTGCCCACGCTCGAGCAATCGGGCCTCCCGGGATTCGAGGAGACCGCGCCCTGGGTCGGCATGCTCGCATCAAGACCTCCGGAGTAAAGGCCGAATGAGCGCGGCGAGCGGGCTTCGCAATGCCGCGGCGGAGGTTTCGGCTCCCGCGATTTCGTCCTGCCCGGGGTCGCGGCGCGCCTCTGCGCGCGTCCTGCGCGCCTGGAACATAGAAGACTTGCGGGGGATGGCGAAGCGGCGCCTGCCGCGCGCGATATTCGACTTCTTCGACGGCGCGGCCGAGGACGAGATCACGCTTCGCGAGAACCGCGCCGCCTTCGAACGCGTGCGCATCGCCCCGAAAATGCTGACGGGAGTGGAGCACATCGACACCTCGGCCGCGATTCTCGGCGCGCGCGCGAGCCTTCCCATCGCAGTCGGGCCGACGGGCGGCATCGGATTCGGCTGGCCGTTCGCGGACGTGGGCGTCGCGCGCGCGGCCGCAGCAGCCGGGATCCCGTATACGCTCTCGACCATGGCGACGGCCTCGATCGAGCGCATCGCGCGCGAGGCGGGCGGGCGCGTGTGGTTCCAGGCCTACATCTTCCGCCAGCGCGACATGACCCTGGGACTGGTGGAGCGCGCTCGCCGGCTCGGCTGCGAGGCCTTGATGGTCACGGTGGACGTGCCCGTCGGCGGCAAGCGCGAGCGCGATTTCCGCAACGATTTTGCGATCCGCTTCCGCTTCACGCCGAGGAACGTCCTCGATTTCGCCTCGCACCCGGGCTGGGTGCTCTCGGTGCTCAGGCACGGCATGCCGGTGCTCGAAAACGTGGCGGATCTGGCGCCGGAGGCGAAAAGCACCGCCGAGATCGCGTCCTCGGTCGGGCAATTCTGGGACGCGGACTTCGACTGGGACGGCCTGAAGGAGATGCGCGACCGCTGGCCGAGGAAGATGCTGGTGAAGGGAATCCTCCGCGCCGACGAGGCGGAGCGGCTCGCGGCGATGGGTATCGACGCGGTGGTCGTGTCCAACCACGGCGGTCGCCAGCTCGACGGCGCGGTCGCGGCGCTGGACGCGCTGCCGCCCATCGTGCGCGCAGTGAAAGGCAGGATAAACGTGCTGGTGGACGGCGGCGTGCGCCGCGGCGTGGACGTCGTCAAGGCGCTCGCGCTCGGCGCCGAGGGCGTGATGCTCGGCCGCGCGACGCTCTACGGAGCCTGCGCGGCGGGCGAGGCGGGCGCGGCGCGCGCGCTCCAAATCCTGGGCGACGAGCTGGTGCGCGCCATGCAGCTCTCGGGCGTGCGCTCTGTGGGCGAGATCGGGCCGGATCTGCTGGCGAATTGAGAAAGGGAAACCATGACCTCCATCAATCGAAGAATGGTTCTGAAGGGCGCGGCGCTAGCCTCGCTCGCATATACCGTCGGCGGGGCCGAAGTGCTGCTCTCGCCGCGCGAGGCGCTCGCTCAGGGGATTGCGCTCAAGGTCCTCACGGCCGATGAGCGCGCCGCGCTCGAAGCGCTCGGGGAAACTCTCCTGCCCGGCGTGAAGGACGCGGGCCTCGCGCATTACGTCGACCAGCAGCTTTCCGTCGATCCGAGCGAGTGCCTGCTGCTTGGGCGCGCGCTCGGGATCATGCCGCCTTACGCCGATTTCTACCGCGCCGGCCTTGCCGGGCTCGACCAGTCCTCCCGCAAGGCACACGGCGTGAAATTCTCCGAGCTCGCGCCGGAGAAGCGCGCCGAGTTCGTCGAGCAGATCCGCCAGAAGGTTCCCGAGGGCTGGAGCGGGCCGCCGTCGCCTTTCTTCTATTTCGTGTCGCGCGGCGACGCGGTCGACGTCTACTACGGGACGGTCGAGGGTTTCGAGCGGCTGAACATTCCCTACATGCCGCACATCATACCGATCAAGAGGTGGTAGCCATGGCCAACGAAAAAGTCGATGTGGTGATCGCCGGCGGCGGCGCCTCCGGAATCCTGCTCGCGGCCAAGCTCGGCCAGGCCGGAAAGAAGGTGGTGATCCTCGAGATGGGTCCGCCGCTCGCTCTCGACGACCTGGTGAGCTCGCAAATCTGGTCGCGGCGCCTGAAGTGGGGCGGCGTGCCGGTGGTATCCGAGGGCAAGAATCCCGTGGCTCACAATTTCCAGTCGGGTTGGGGTCTGGGCGGCGCGGCGATGCACCAGTTCGCCAACTGGCCGCGCTTCCACGCCGAGGACTTCCGCGTCAAGACCCAGTACGGGCGCGGCCTCGACTGGCCGATCTCGTATGCCGACGTGCGGCCGTACTACGACCGCATCCAGAAGGAAGTCGGCCTCTCGGGCGACCACGTCGCCGAAGTCTGGCGCCCGGCGGGCGATCCGTATCCGATGCCGCCGATCAAGTGGTACAGGCAGGCGGAGCTGCTCGCCGAAGGCTTCAGGAAAATCGGCATGCGCACCGCGCCCATGCCCCTGGCGATCAACAGCGTCGCCTACAACGGCCGCCCCGCGTGCATCTACGACGGCTGGTGCGAAGCCGGATGCCCGACCGGAGCTCTCGTCAATCCCCAGGTCACTTATCTGCCCGTCGCGAGGAAAGCGGGCGTCGAGATCCGCACCCACGCCTACGTCACGCGCGTGCTCATGAACGCGAAAGGCGACCGCGCTGCCGGCGTGGAGTACTACGACCAGGCGAAGCAACGCCAGGAGCAGCACGCGGACGTCGTCGTGCTATCGGCCTTCTCCGCGTCCAATCCGCGCATCCTGCTCAACTCCGCGAGCGACAGGCATCCGAAGGGCCTCGCAAATTCGAGCGGGCTGGTGGGGCACAACGTCGCGGCGCACATCACTTTTTCCGCTTTTGCGATGTTCGACGAGAACACCGAGAACCACATGGGCACCTCGGGGGCGTTCGGCATGTCGCAGGACGGCTACGTCAAGGACAGCCATCCGGGTTTCGGCAGCTACACCTGGACGATAGGCGTCGCGATGAAGCCGAACGACGTGCTCGGCTTCGCCAACTCGCGGCCGCAGCTCTTCGGCGGCGCGCTGCACGAGTTCATGAAGCGCGCCTCGCGCGGGCTCGCGCGCATCGGGGTGCAGGCGGAGGAATTGCCGAATCCCGAGAACCGCGTCGTGCTCTCCGACCGCAAGGACGCGTACGGCTTCCCGCTCGCGCGCGTGATCCACGGCCTGGACGAGAACTCGATGCAGCTCTTCAACCACATCCGCGCCGAGGGCGAGCGCATCGTCAAGGCGACGCGCGCGAAGGAGACCTGGACCAACCCCAGCCCGGGACTCGCGCACTTCCTCGGCGGAACCGTCATGGGGAAGAGCGCGAAGGACTCGGTCGCCGACAGCTACGGCCGCACCCACGACGTAGCCAACCTCTTCATCACGGGGGGCGGGCTCTTTCCCACGATCGCGGGCGTGCACCCGACCTTCACGCTGCACGCGCTGACGCTGCGCACCGCGGATTACATGGCGAAGAACTGGGGCGGGATC
>WNFI01197957.1_pt1 | contig 12792 bp, 7 predicted proteins | sample 5400471 | NCBI WGS metagenome assembly WNFI01 (sample SAMN13153348, study PRJNA577476) | soil metagenome | isolation source: 100 cm saprolite on Douglas fir-dominated hillslope | place: USA:California | collected 2013-09-17
GAACAAGGACACGACACTTGAAGAGGTCGTCATCACCGGCATCAGGAAGAGCCTGCAGGCGGCGCAGGACATTAAGCGTAAGGCCGAGGAAGTCGTCGATTCGGTTACCGCGCAGGACATCGGCGCACTGCCCGACCGCAGCGTGTCCGAAGCGCTGCAGCGCATTCCCGGCATCACGCTCGAACGCACCAATGCGAACCGTGACCCTGCACGTCTGGCCTCGGAGGGCGGCGGAGTCTTCATTCGCGGCTTGTCCTGGGTGCGCAGCGAACTCAATGGCCGCGACATCTATTCGGCCAACAGTGGCCGTAGTCTGAGCTTCGAGGATGTTTCCTCGGATTTGCTGGCCGGCGTGGATGTGTACAAGAACCCGTCCGCGGACCATGTGGAAGGCGGCATAGGCGGTATCGTCAACCTGCGTACGCGCAAGCCCTTCGATTCGAGCCGGCAAATCTTTGCGGCATCGGCTGACATCAATCATGCGGATCTGCGCTCTAAGGATTTCGCGTCCGCGAACCTTCTCTACAGCAATCAGTGGCAAACGGGCATCGGTCGCGTCGGCGCGCTGCTATCCGCCAGCCTTGGCAACATCGGCAATCGCACGGACTCGCTGCAGCTCTCGCGCTTCGATCCCCACACGGTTACGACCGCCGACGCGGCCAACGATCCTGCGGTCTCCGTCGGGTCGACCGTTTATATGCCGAACTACTGGGGAGTTCGCCGTATCGACTGGCAGCAGCGCCGCACGGCCTTTGACGGCGTGCTCCAGTGGGCGCCCAGCGACTCGCTGACCGTCACGGCCCATGCGTTTACGGGCAAGGCGGATCCGCACGACCTTGAGCACACTTTCTATTCGTTCAACGGTGGTCCGTCCATTGGAACCATTGGCGCGAACTATCAGTTTGACAGCAAGGGTGTCTTTGTAGGTGGTACCGAGACCGGCTCTGGTTTGGGCACGGACGTCCGGTACGGCGAAAATCACTACAACACCAGTGATTATTCATTGAATCTGGAATGGACACCCAACGACAGCTGGAAACTGAGCGGCGATCTACAGTACGTCAAGAGCACCGCCGACGTGCTGAGCATGACGGCCTATACCGGCCAGAATTCGACGGGTGCGGAAACGGCCGAATTCGGCGGGCTGGCCAGCGATCATCCGAGCCTTGTGTTCAACCCGTCGGTTGATCCGCGCGCGCAATCGTCCTATTACTGGGTCGCCGCCATGGATCACGTCGAGAAGAACGACGCGGATTCCAAGGCTGCGCGCGCCGATGCTGAATATCAGTTTGACAGCAACCCGTGGCTCAAATCACTGCGTTTCGGTGTCCGCGCCACCGACAAGGACGCCACATCCCGGGGCAACGGCTGGAACTGGCATGTGCTGAGCGCGAATTGGGCCGGCGGGACGGACTTGTTGAGTTCGGGCAGTGTGCCGAATTCCGCCGAGGAATTTTTCACCTTCCCGAATTTCTTCCGCGGGACAAACACCGGATATTACGCCTGGTTTGTCAATCCCTCCGTGGTCAGCAATGGCACGGCCCACGCTTACGATATTCTGAAGGGGACCGAGCACAATATTCCCAGCTGGTGCGGCGTGGGTTGCAAGTGGACCCCGACCTCCACGGACTTTTCCACGATCGATGTGGGTAATGCCGACAGCGTCCGCGGCATCAACGACCAGAAGGAAAAAACGCAGGCCGCATACCTCATGGTTCGGTTCGCGCATTCCTCACCCCTTGGTCCAATGGACGGCAACCTGGGTGTGCGCTTCGTTCGGACCCAGAACGACACGACGGCGACCCCTGGTGGCTCAGCGCACCTCGCGAACAGCAATGGCGGAGTGCCTTGCACACCGTCGCCGACCCTCGACTGCACCTGGTACAACGCCGCCATTGCCTTCCAGCAGGCCTTCAATGGTGCGCAGCTCAAGACCTCCACCAGTTACACTGATGCATTGCCCAGCCTGAACATCCGCTTCATGCTCAAGGATGACCTGCAGCTGAGACTGGCGGCAGCCCGCGCCCTGACGCGGCCCACTTTTGCGCAGATGTCCGGCATCAACATTCTGACTTTTGACAATGGTAACTCGAACTTTCCGTATCAGCCGAATCCAACGGCCAACAACAACGGTTTGACCGGATCGGCGGGTAACCCGAACCTCAAGCCGACCGTATCCGATCAGTTCGATGTGAGCCTCGAGTGGTATTTTGCGCCGACCGGTAGCCTGACGGCGGCCGCGTTTTACAAGGACATTACCAACTACATCTTTGCCCGCCAGGTCCTCGAGACAATATCTGCCGGCGGTCAGAACCTTGAGTTCCAGATCACGCAGAATCAGAACGGCGCGCATGGCGTAATCCAGGGATTTGAGCTCGGGTACACGCAGTTTTACGACCAGCTGCCGGGCGCCCTCGGGGGCCTGGGGTTCCAGGCCACGTATACCTACGTCGATAGCAGAGGTGGCGAGAATCCGGTCGTCAATGCGACCGATCCTGACCAGACCAGCAATGCCGGGAAGCCATTGCCGCTCGAAGGTCTGTCCAGGACCAGCTACAACCTGACTGCCATGTACGAGAAATATGGCATTTCGGCCCGGCTGGCTTACAACTGGCGTGAAAGGTACCTGATGACTACGTCGGCGGCGAATATCAAGTCGCCCGTCTGGTCGGAGTCCTACGGCCAAGCTGACGGTTCCGTGTTTTATTCAGTTACCAGCCACATCAAAGTTGGCCTGGAGGCTTCGAATTTGTTCAACAGCAAGACCATTCTCGACGTGAGTGATCTTGGTCTGAACGTCGCGCCGCGTTACAGTTGGAGCGTAACAGACCGGCGTGTGGCGGCGGCAATCCGGGTCAGCTACTAGTCCGGTCATCGACCATATTCAAGGGTGCCGGGCGAAGCTCGCCCGGCACTTCGATTGAGGTTGGAGCATGGCTTGACCGGCCGCAGCATTTCGAGCATTGCGATCGTCGGCGGCGGTACCGCAGGCTGGATGACGGCCGCACTGCTTGCGCGCATGGTCAAGGCGCGCCGACCAGAGTTGTCGATACGCGTCGTGGAATCCGAGGATATCGGCACAATCGGCGTGGGCGAGGCCACGGTGCCTCTGATTCGCGTATTTAACGGCGTCCTAGGCATCAGCGAGGACGACTTCCTGCGCCGGACCAATGGCACCTTCAAGCTGGGCATCGAATTCCGTGACTGGGCCCGGTTAGGCAACACACACTTTCATTTCTTTGGAGATTTTGGCGACGCCATCGAAGGCGTGGCACCACACCACCACTGGTTGCAGCTGCGGAGTCTCGGTGATTCCGTTCCCCTGGGCGACTATTCGCTGCCGTATATGGCTGGGAAAAGCGGCCGTTTCATTCCGCCGGACCCGCAGGTGGCCGCCGCCGCCTACCGTTACGCCTATCACTTCGATGCCGCACTGTATGCTGGCCTGCTGCGCGAGTACGCGGAAGCCCGTGGCGTAGTGCGTACCGAAGCTCGCGTGGTCGACACGCAGCTTCGCGGCGACGACGGCTGCATAGAAGCGCTGAAGCTGGATAGCGGTGAAACGCTGCGCGCAGATTTCTTTGTGGATTGTTCCGGGTTTCGCGGATTGCTGATTGGCCAGGCACTCGGCGTTGAATACGTGGACTGGACCCGTTGGTTGCCCTGCGACCGCGCCGTTGCTGTACCTTGCGCGAGCAATGTCGAATTGACACCGTTCACGGTTTCTACCGCGCGGGATGCCGGGTGGCAGTGGCGGATACCGCTGCAGCACCGCACCGGTAATGGCTACGTCTATTGCAGTCAATATCTGAGCGACGCGCGCGCCGCTGAGGTACTGCTGGCCAACCTTGAGGGCAAGCCACTGGCCGAGCCGCGGTTGTTGCGCTTCATGACCGGCCACCGGCGGCGGTTCTGGCACCGCAACTGCGTCGCCATCGGACTTTCCGCCGGGTTCATGGAACCGCTGGAATCGACCAGCATCCAATTGATTCAGACCGGTATCGTGCAATTGATCAACCAGTTTCCAGACCTCGACCTGGATCCGGTCATTGCCAACGAATACAACCGCATCGTCACCAGTGAGTACGAGCGGATCCGGGACTTCATTGTTCTCCATTACTGCGCCACCGAGCGTGATGACACCCCGCTGTGGAACTACTGCCGAACGATGCAGCCGCCCGCATCGCTCCAGTACAAAATCGACGTATTTCGGGCCAGCGCGCGTGTGCCGCTCTATGCCGAAGAGTCCTATCAGGAACCGAGCTGGGTCTCGATCTTTCTCGGTCAGCACCAGTATCCAAGGCGCTGTGATCCGCTGGTCGAGGCGATGGACCCGGCGCTATTGCGTCAGGGCATGGCGCAGCGGCGACGCGCCATTCAACAGCTGGTTGCTGCAATGCCCAGGCATGCGGACTTCATCGCGCGATATTGCGCGGCGCCGGCTCGAACCCAATGATCGACCGGAGATTGCGGAAGATCCTGATCGTCGGCGGAGGCACCGCGGGCTGGATGACTGCCGCGGCGCTTTCCAAGACGCCGGGCACTGCCTACTGCAAGATCGAGGTCGTGGAATCGGATGACATCGGGACCATCGGTGTCGGCGAAGCGACTATTCCGGCAATTCAGGTCTACAACAAAGTGCTCGGCCTCGACGAGAATCATTTCATTCGCCGCACCCGGGCGACGTTCAAGCTCGGTATTCAGTTCGTGAATTGGGCCCGACTCGGGCATAGCTATTTTCATCCTTTCGGACGTTATGGCACCGACTTCGGCATGCTGCCGTTTCACCAATTCTGGCTGAAGATGCGCAGCCTGGGCGACGCAACGCCGATCGACGACTACAGCGTGGCCTGGGCGGCGGCCAAGCGCTGCCGCTTCGACCAACCCAAGGAAGATTCACGCTCGGCGTTGTCGACCTATACCTACGCCTATCACTTTGACGCGTCGTTATATGCCGGTTTTCTCCGGGCCTTTGCGGAATCTCACGGGGTTCTTCGGCACGAAGGGATGGTCGTCGACACAGAATTGAACGGTCAGAGCGGTTTCATTGAGCGTGTCCTACTTGCGGACGGCCGAAAGCTGGAAGCAGATCTATTCATCGATTGCTCCGGATTTCGGGGTCTCCTCATCGAGCAATGCCTAAAGACGGGCTATGAGGATTGGTCCAAATGGCTGCCGTGCGACCGGGCGGTGGCCGTCCCCTGTGAGAGCGCCGGCGAGCTGACCCCCTACACGCGCTCCACTGCGCGCGCCGCCGGCTGGCAATGGCGGATCCCTTTGCAGCACCGGATCGGCAACGGCCAAGTGTACTGCAGCAGCTATTGCGACGATGATGCGGCGGCGAATGAGCTACTGGACAATCTGGATGGCAAGCCGCTGGCTCAACCCAGGCTTATTCGTTTCACGACGGGTCATCGGCGGCGCTTCTGGCGCAGCAACTGCGTGGCAATCGGGCTATCAGGCGGGTTCCTGGAGCCGCTGGAATCCACCAGCATCCACCTGATTCAAACGGCGATCGTCAGGCTCATCGACTATTTTCCGGATCTGGATTTCGATCCGATCGTAATCGACCGATACAACAGCGAGGTCCAGACGGAATTTGATCGCGTCAGGGATTTCATCGTGCTTCATTATCACGCTACAGAGCGCGACGACTCTCCGCTGTGGCGATACTGCCGCGCCATGTCTGTGCCCGATTCCCTCAACTATAAAATCGATTTCTTTCGCCGCTCCGGCCGGCTGGTATTGGACAGCTATGATCTGTTCCAGCGGTCCAGCTGGTTGGCCGTGCTGACCGGCCAGTTCATCGTCCCGGAGCGCTACGATCCTCTGGTCGATATGCACAGCGAGAGCGAAATTCGGGGTGCGATGCAGGGAATACGCTCGATCGTGGAAGCGGCCGCCAATTCGCTTCCGGCTCATGGGGAGTACATTGCACGGCATTGCAGGGCCTGAAACCGTGATCGACGGACGTGTTCGTCATGTCGTCATTGTGGGAGGGGGCGCCGCAGGATGGATGGCCGCGGCTGCTCTGGCCAAGGTCCTCGGGAGAAATTACTGCACGATCACCGTCGTGGAATCCACGGACATCGGCATCGTAGGGGTGGGCGAAGCGACGATTCCGACCATTCATCTGTTCAATCAACTGCTCGGCATCGACGAAAATGACTTCGTCCGAAAGACCCAGGCCAGCTTCAAGCTGGGGATCGAGTTCGTCGACTGGACGCGCATTGGTCATATTTATTTTCATCCGTTCGGTGTCTGCGGAGCGCCGATCGAAGTCAGTGATTTTCACCACTACTGGCTGCGGTTGCGTGGGGCCGGCGATCAGACCCCCATCGCCGACTACTCGCTCAGCGCGATGGCGGCGCGGCTGGGTCGGTTTCAGCGACCTAATGGCGATCCGCGCTCGGTCCTCTCGATGTTGGCCTACGCTTTCCACTTTGACGCCGGGCTGTACGCGAACTATCTGCGCGCGTATGCCGAACAGCGCGGCGTGCGGCGCATCGACCGGCGCATCGTCGATGTGACGCTGCGCAGCGCGGACGGTTTCATCGACGCGCTGGTGCTCGACGGTGGCGAGCGAATCACGGGCGATCTATTCATAGACTGCTCGGGCTTTCGCGGTCTCCTAATAGAAGAGGCACTGCATACGGGCTTTGAAGACTGGAGTCACTGGCTGCCCTGTGATCGGGCGGTGGCGGTGCCCTGCGGGAATACGGGCGAGCTGCTGCCGTACACGCGCTCCACGGCCCGCGAGGCGGGATGGCAGTGGCGGATTCCGCTGCAGAGCCGCACCGGCAATGGTTATGTGTACTGCAGCCGGTTCGTCAGCGACGCGGATGCGGCGCAGGGTCTGCTGGCCGGCCTCGCCGGCGAACCGTTGGCCGAACCGCGCTTGCTGCGGTTCACGACCGGCCGGAGGCGAAAATTCTGGAACCGAAACTGCGTGGCACTCGGGCTTGCCAGCGGCTTTCTCGAGCCGCTCGAATCGACGAGTATCCACCTCATTCAGAACGGCATTCTGAAGCTGCTGCGCTGGTTTCCAGACCTCAATTTCGATCCCCTGGTCAGTGCCGAATACAACCGACAGACTCAGCTCGACTTTGAGCGCATCCGCGATTTTATCGTTTTTCACTATCATTCGAATGAGCGCCACGACGCGCCGCTGTGGAAATACTGCCGCGCGATGAGTATTCCCGACACGCTGCGGCAGAAGATCGAGCACTTTCGCAGCCACGGCCGGCTCATCGCGCTGGGCAACGAACTGTTCCAGGATGGGAGTTGGATCGCCGTCCTGCTCGGACAAGGCGTGGAGCCGGCGGGCTACGACCCGCTGGTCGACCTACTCTCCGAGGACGACATTCGGCGGAATCTCATGGCGATGCGTCAGGCAGTACGACTGGGCGCTGAGGGTATGCCCGCGCATGCGGCTTTCATTGCAAGACACTGCAAGGCGGAATCATGAAAATGGATCAGAGGCGAGGATGGGCGCTAGCGGCGTTATTGTTGGCGGTATCCTCGACGGGAGCGCTTGCTGCGGCGGAGTCTAGAATTGACAAGGAGCGGGGAACGGTCGCCCTGCTGCCGGACGCGGATCTATCCAACGGGCGCCTGGTGATCAAGCTGGTGGCGTTCAACCGTAGCAAGGAGCCGGCTACCTTAAGTGCAGGCGACGTCAAGATTTACGCTGCCGGCAATCGGCCGGTGAGCCTGGTGTCGCTGGACGTGCTCATTAAAGAAACGCAGGATGCGAGCCGCCCTCAGGTCTCCGAACAAACCATGGTTTTGCCCCACCAGCCCGAGAACTACAGTCATAACGACAATGCGGCAATGCGGAGTTCAACGGGCCAGATCGTGGACGGGAACTACGGTGGCGCGAACGCCGCGTCGAGCGTCGGCCAATTGAGCACCTTGCCGACGGGACTATCCGCGCTCTCGAAGGAAGAGCAGGCAAAGCTTGACGACAAGCTCTCAGCACTGAGGGCAGGTGTATTGCAGAGTGTAACGATCGCGCCCGGCAGCGCGGCCGGTGGGCAGATCGTGACCGAAAAGCTCAAGATCGGGCGCAAGGACGAGCGGACTTTGCACTTGACGATTAGTTTCAATGGTGAGCAATACGATTTTGTTTTGCCAGTCCCGCGGGATCACTAGCATGACAGTGAGGCGCGCGATGCGGATCGTCGCGGGCCGGTGGCTGGTCGCCTGGTGCGCGACGGCCATGGCGGCCGCGGCCGGCATTGCGGAGACGCAGACGCCGATCGCGGCCCGCGCGGTGCTCCACGCCGATCAATCCGGGCCGACGATTGCACCGCAGATTTACGGGCAATTCTCCGAGCACCTCGGTCGTGGCATCTACGAGGGTATTTGGGTGGGCGCGGGCTCTCCGATACCGAACACGCGCGGGATTCGCAACGATGTCATTGCGGCGCTGAGGCATATTCATGTGCCGGTGGTGCGCTGGCCGGGCGGCTGCTTCGCCGATGAATACCACTGGCGCCAGGGGATCGGGGCGCGCGCGGCGCGGCCCACGCGCGTGAACACGAATTGGGGCGGCGTCGAGGAGACCAATGCCTTTGGCACACAGGAGTATTTCGATTTCCTCGGCCTGATCGGCGCGCGCAGCTACGTCACGATGAATCTCGGCACCGGCTCGGCGCAGGAACTCGCCGACTGGGTGGAGTACCTCACATCTGCGAGCCGCTCGACGCTCGCGCAGGAGCGGCGGCGCAACGGCCGCGACGCGCCGTGGCAGCTCGACTACATCGGCCTGGGAAATGAGAGCTGGGGCTGCGGGGGCAACATGCGGCCCGAGTACTACGCCGACGTGCTGCGGCATTTCTCGACTTTCATTCGCCTGCCGGCGGGGCAGGCGGTCAGCAGAGTGGCGGTGGGCCCGAACGCCGACGACTATCACTGGACCGAAGTGCTGATGGCCAATGCCGCGGGCTCCTTCGATGCGCTGGCGCTTCACTACTACACCCTCCCGGGCGGCGACTGGCTGCACAAGGGCTCGGCGACCGCATTCACGGAGAGCGACTGGATCCGCACGCTCGAATCCACCGTGCACATGGATGAGCTGCTGACCAAGCACGAGGCGATCATGGATCGCTATGATCCGGCCAGGCGCGTGGCCCTAGACGTCGATGAATGGGGTCTCTGGCACGACGTGGAGCCGGGCACGAATCCAGGATTTCTTTTCCAGCAGAACACGCTGCGCGACGCACTCGCCGCGGCGCTCAACCTGAATATCTTTCACCGCCACTCCGCTCGTGTGCGCATGGCCAATATCGCCCAGACGGTCAACGTGCTGCAGGCCATGGCGCTGACGCAGGGCGAAAAGCTCGTGCTGACGCCGACCTATCACGTCTACGACATGTACCAGGTTTTCCAGGGTGCGCAGCTGTTGCCGCTGGAGCTGGACGCGCCGCGATACCAGTACGGTGGGCACAGTGTCCCGGCCGTGGACGCGTCCGCCGCCCGCGATGCCAATGGTGTCATCCACGTCGCGATCGTCAACCTTGATCCCGGCCGCGCAGCGGCGCTCACGCTGCGAATCACGGGCGCGCAGTCGCGCGGCGTGAGCGGCCGGCTGCTGACGGCGGCGGCGATAAACGCTTTCAACAGTTTCAGCGCGCCGGCGGGCGTGCAGCCGGTGCCCTTCGGCGGCGCGAGTCTGCAGGGCGACCTGTTGAGCGTCAGTTTGCCCGCTAAGTCGGTCGTGGTGCTGGACCTGAACTGAGGCCCTGGGGTTCGGGCACCGGCCCGCTCGATTCACGAACGATCAGCGTGTAGGGGTGCAACAGCTGGTGCGGCGTGCCGATCCGGGTGCGCATGCGACGAATCTCATCCATCACCAGGTCGACGGCTGCGCGCGCCATTGCTGCGACGGGCTGGTGCACGGTGGTGAGCGCCGGCCAGACCGCGACGGCGATCGGCTGGTCGTCGAAGCCGACGATGGACAGGTCCTCCGGCACGTCATAGCCCAATCGATGCGCGAGCGCCGCGGTTGCCGCGGCCATGTCGTCGTTTGCGGCGAAGATCGCGGTGGGGATTGAGCCGGCGTTGTCGAGGATCTTTTCCGCCGCCTCCAGTCCGGAGCGGTAGGTGAAAAACCCTTGTTCGATGCGCACGGTGTCGCGTGCGATCCCCGCTTCGGCGAGCGCGGCCAGAAATCCGTTGAGCCGCTGTTCGCTAACCGTTTGATTGGGATGCCCCTTGATGAAGCCGAAGCGGCGGTGCCCGAGGCTAAGCAGATGCTCCGTGAGTTCACGCGCCGCGGCTTCATTGTCGATGCGGATCGTCGCCATGTCCGCGCTTGGGTGGCCGGGCGCGACCGCGACGGCGGCCGCACCCGCATTGCGGATCTCCGCCAGCACTTCGGCCGACTCGCACAGCGGTGGCGGCAGGATCAGGCCGTCGACACCCGCACGCAGCAATTTCGCCAGGGTCGCGCCGGCCAGTTCGGTCTCCACGCACTTTTCCACCAACACCTGGGCCCCCGTGCGGCTGCTCTCGTCCAGCGTGCCGAGCAGGAACTCGCTGAGGTATCCGGTCGACGGGTTGTCATACAGCAATCCGATACGATAGGGCACGGAGCCCGCCAGACTGCGTGCGGCTTGGCTGGGTGTGTAGTTGAGCTCGCGGATAGCTGAGTTGACGAGCTCGCGGGTTTCGGAGCGCACGTTGTCGCCCGAATTAATGACCCGCGATACAGTCATCGGCGACACGCCGGCCCGCGCCGCCACTTCGCGGATCGTCGCTCCCTGGATCGCCCTGCGTCGATGTCGAGTCACGGTGGCCCTGTGTGCCAATGCTGCCTTGGCAATGTTAGCGGAACCACCCAATGGCGTCGCTGCGCAGGCGTATTAGTGATTGACAGGGCTCCTCGCCACGCATAAAGTCGATTTAAATGGTACCGCTACCATTGACCTGCGGCTGGATGTGCCGCAGACCATGGGCGGGCTCGGAGGGGGTCAAGGATGCTGGAGTCGGCGTTGAGACGGTGTCGGTGGGCGATGCTCGCCGGTGCGGCCTGCGCGGGGATTCCCGGCTGGCTCGCGGCCGCGCCCGGAGAAGGGCCGATCCCGGCGCTTATTGGTCACGATGGCCGGTATGCCCTGATGGTCGACGGAGCGCCTTTTCTGATGCTCGGCGCGCAGGCCAATAATTCCAGCAACTATCCGGCGATGCTGCCCCAGGTTTGGCCAGCGCTTGAACAGCTGGGGGCGAACACGCTGGAAATGCCGGTGGCCTGGGAACAGATCGAGCCGAAGGAGGGGCAGTTCGATTTCACCTGGCTCGACACCCTGCTCGGCGAGGCGCGGGCGCACCAGATGCGGTTGGTGCTGCTGTGGTTCGGCACCTGGAAGAACAACGGTCCCAACTACGCGCCGGCGTGGGTCAAGCTCGACAACGCGCGCTTTCCACGTGTGATCAACGCCAAGGGGGAGACCAGGAATTCCCTGACACCTTTGGCGTCGGCGACGCTCGATGCCGATCGCAAGGCCTTCGGCCGCGTGATGCGCCACCTGAAGGAAGCGGACAACGTGCGCACCGTCATCATGGTGCAGGTGGAGAACGAGACCGGCACCTACGGCGCCGTGCGCGATTACTCGCCGTTGGCGGAGAAATCCTTCGCCGCCCCGGTGCCGGAGCGGTTGCTGAAGGCGCTGCATAAGCCACCTGGCAGCTGGCGGCAGGTGTTTGGCGCCGACGCCGATGAGTTCTTCCATGCCTGGTTCGTCGCGCGCTTTGTGGATCAGGTGGCGGCAGCCGGCAAGGCCGAGTATCCGCTGCCGTTGTATGTGAATGCGGCCTTGCGCGAGCCGGTCAAGGCCCAGGATCCGTACACTTATTCGAGCGGGGGTCCGACCTGGAACGTGCTCGATATCTGGAAGGCCGCCACGCCCTCGATCGATGTCATCGGTCCGGACATCTACACCTACGACTACGACACCTATCTGGCGCATCTCGGTCATTACGTGCGGCCGGACAACGCGGTGTTCGTGCCCGAGACCGGCAACGATCCGCGCTATGCGCGCTATTTCTACGCCGTGCTGGGTCGGCATGCCCTCGGCTTTTCGCCCTTCGGGCTGGATTTCACCAGCTATGCCAACTATCCACTCGGCGCATCCCGGGTTGATGCCCACGTTATCGATGCCTTTGCCGCCAACTACCATCTGCTGCGGCCGATGAGCCGTGAGTGGGCCCGGTTGGCCTACGAGAGCGAGGTCTGGGGCAGTTCGGAGCCCGACGATCGGCACGCGGAAACACTGGACCTCGGCCGCTGGACTGCCACCGTGCGCTACGGCAAGTGGCTGTTCGGCGGGAGCGATTGGACCTGGATCAAGGACCGTCCGGTCGGACCCGATGGTCCCGATGGCGGTGTGCTGATCGCGCGCCTGGGGAGGGATGAGTTCCTGGTCATGGGCCGGCAGGCGCGCGTCGAATTTGGCTTGGGCAGCGGCAACAGCGTGCACGGTGTCATTTTCGATCGTGTCGAAGAGGGCCACTACGCGCAGGGCCAGTGGGTCTTCGAGCGCGTCTGGAACGGCGATCAGACCGACTACGGACTCAATTTCTCATCCGTGCCGCAAGTCCTGCGGGTACGGCTCGCCACCTATTGATCGCCCGCCGGAGAATTTCATGACGCCAGCCGCGCCGCCGATTCGCTGTTGTTTCGCCTTGCTCGCCTGCGCTGCGGCCGGCGGCGCGCAGGCGGGGGGCGGCAGTTTTGAGCGCACGGCCGATGGCGTCGTCGTGACCCCGGCGACTGGTCCGGCCACCAAG
>WNFI01674666.1_pt1 | contig 12792 bp, 13 predicted proteins | sample 5400471 | NCBI WGS metagenome assembly WNFI01 (sample SAMN13153348, study PRJNA577476) | soil metagenome | isolation source: 100 cm saprolite on Douglas fir-dominated hillslope | place: USA:California | collected 2013-09-17
CCAGGCGCGTCCAGTGCGCGCCCGCATCCGTCGTCTTCCAGATGCCGCTGCCGGGCCCGCTCTCCAGGAAGTTGCGCGCGGTGCGGGCGCGCTCCCACATCGCGGCATAGAGAACCTCCGGCCGGCTGGGGTCCTGCACGAGGTCGATGGCGCCCGTGCGGTCGTCGACGTAGAGCACGCGCGCCCAGCTCTCGCCGCCGTCCGTCGACTTGTACACGCCGCGCTCCGTGTTGTTCGTGTAGAGGTGGCCGGTGGCGGCGACGTAGAGGGTGCGCGGATCCTTCGCGTCGACCACGATGCGCCCGATGTGGTGCGAGTCGGTGAGGCCGAGGTTGCGCCAGGTGCGGCCGCCGTCCGTCGTCTTGAAGACGCCGGTGCCGGCATACGAGGTGCGGCTGGAGTTGTTCTCGCCGCTGCCGACGTAGATCGTCTGTCCGTCCGGATCGCCCAGGGCCACGTCGCCGATGGTGATGCACGACTCGCGGTCGAACAGGGGCGTCCAGCTCCCGCCCCGGTTGTCCGTGCGCCACAGGCCGCCGGTGGCGAAGGCCACGACGTAGGCGTCCGGATGGGCGGCCGGCGCCTCGATGTCCACGATGCGCCCGCCCTGCACCTCCGGACCCACGGCGCGGAAGCGGAGGCCGCTGAGCAGCGAGTCCTTCTCCATCTGCAGGCGGCGCTCGTAGCCGGCCAGCCGCGGCTCCGGCGGCATGCCGTCGCGGTGCGGATGGAAGCGGTCGCGTTCCTGCTCCTTGGTGAGCGAGGGCTTGAGCGGCGTCATCTCGTCGGCGCCGACGGGCACAGCCAGGCAGAGCAGGCTGAGAAGGGCGAGCGGACGGATCACATGGACCTCCAGGAGGCGCCGGCGTGGAGGGCCAACATACCAGACGGCCCCGTGGCTTTCTCGCGGGGCGTCGTTTAGAGTTCCGAGGAGGCTGTCTTCGAGGCGATGGGACAGCCTCCTAATAGACACGCTCCTGGGAGGTGTTCATGCCGTCTCCGGCCGCTCCCCGCGCCATCCTCACGACGCCGCTCGGCGAGATCGAGATCGAGCTGCTCGTCGACAAGGCCCCCGGCCACGTCAAGAACTTCACGGACCTCGCCAAGAAGGGGTTCTACGACGGGACGACCTTCCACCGCGTCATCCCCGGCTTCATGATCCAGGGCGGCGATCCCAACACGAAGGATGTCCAGGGCTCGCGCTCGCGCCACGGCACGGGCGGTCCCGGCTACACGATCAAGGCCGAGTTCAACGACACGCCCCACAAGCGCGGCGTGGTGTCGATGGCCCGCGCCCAGGATCCCAACAGCGCCGGCTCGCAGTTCTTCATCGTGGTGAAGGACTCGGGGTTCCTCGACCGTGAATACACGGCCTTCGGCCGCGTCGTCCGCGGGATGGAGGTCGCGGACAAGATCGTGAGCTCGCCCCGTGACGCCCGCGACAACCCGAACGATCGGATCGACATGAAGGTGCGGGTGGTCGAGACCGCCTGAGCCTCCGCCCTCGGTGCCCCCGCCCGTCGAGACCGAGATCAAGCTGCGGATGGAGGGGCCGGACTCCGCCCGCCGCGCGGTCACGGCCCTGGGCGCGACGCTCGAAGGGGCGCGGCACCTCGAGGACAACACCCTCTACGACGATTCGCACTCCTCGCTGTATGCCGCGGGGCAGGCCCTGCGCCTGCGCCGGGCGGCCGGTCACGCCATCGTGACCTACAAGGGTCCCCGGCAGGAGCGTGGCGACGGCGTGAAGAGCCGCCGCGAGACCGAGATCGAGGTCTCGGATGCCGACGCCTTCCACGCGATCCTCTCCGCGCTGGGCTACCGGAAGGTGTTCCGGTACCAGAAGTATCGGGAGACGTACCACTGGCGCGACGTCGAGATCGTCGTGGACGAGACCCCGATCGGGACCTTCCTGGAGATCGAGGGGCCGCCGGCCACGATCCACGAAGCCGCGCGCGCGCTCGGCCGCGCCCGCGCGGATTACATCGCGGAATCCTACGCGGCCCTCTTCCTCGCGTCGGGCGGGACCGGCGACATGGTGTTCTAGTGGTCAGCCACGGAGGTCTGGGGGGTGCGGCGCAGCACCCCCCAGCTCACTGATGAAGGCGATGGTTCTCGCGGCCGGCCTCGGTACGAGGATGCGGCCCCTCACGCTCGACCGCGCCAAACCGGTACTGCCCGTCCTCAACCGCCCGCTCCTGCACTGGACGCTCGAGATGCTCGCGTCGCACGGCGTGGAGGAAGTGATGATCAACCTCCATTACCTCCCGCGCAGCGTGCGCGCCGCCGTCGGCGACGGCCGTGCCTTCGGCTTGAAGGTGTCGTATTCGTTCGAGCGCGACATCCTGGGCACGGGAGGCGGCCCCCGCAAGGTCCGCCATTGGATCGGGGACGAGACATTGCTCCTCCTCAACGGCGACGTGGTCTTCGACTTCGATCTCACCACGCTGCGCCGCCGCCACGAGCGCGCGGGCGGGCCCGCGACCCTGGGCCTCCTCCCGAACCCCGATCCGCGGCACTACAGTCCCGTGATCACGGGGCCGGACGGCCGCGTGAAGTCGATCGCCGGCCGGCCACGCCCGGCGCGCGGCACCGTCTCGATGTTCACCGGCGTCCACATCCTCGATCCCGCGCTCCTCGACCGGCTGCCGCCCGGACCGTCCGATACGGTGCGCCACCTGTACGCGCCGCTCATCGCCGAAGGGCGCCCGCCGCTGGGAGTCCGCCTGCGAGGCCCGTGGTACGATCTCGGCAGCCCTTCGCTGTACCTCGCCTCACAGCAGTCACTGCTCGCATCACGGTTCCGGGGAATCCGGCGGGGGTCGGTCATCCACCCCGAGGCCCGGGTCCATTCGCGGGCGCGCGTGGTCCGCTCGGTGGTGGGCAAGGGGTCGGTCATCGCGGAGGGCGCCGAGGTGCGCGGGAGCGTGCTGTGGGATCGCGTAAGGGTGGGCCGAGGCGCGGTGGTCGAGACGAGCATCCTGGCCACGGGAGTCGAGGTCGAGGACGGCGAGGGCCTGCGGTCCGCCCTGCTGATGAAGGGTCAACCCCTGGGCGAGCTGAGGTCGTGAGCTCGGAGCGGCGGGTCGAGAGCCGGTCCACGCCTCCCGACCAGCGCGTCTCCGACTTCCTGGCCAAGCGCTTCGGGTCGCGCGTGGGCGATCTGCGCGTGATCCCGCTCTCGGGAGATGCGTCGACCCGGCGGTACTACCGCCTCATCGACGGTGACGACCACTCCGTCATCTCGCTCAACCCCGAGCCGTTCCATCCCGACCAACTGCCCTTCGTCGTGATCCGCAACCTCATGGCGGGGTGGGGCCTGCCCGTGCCGGAGATCCGCGCCGTCGACGGCGGGCGCGGCATCCTCCTTCAAGAAGACCTGGGTGACCTCTCGCTGCAGGAAGCGCTGAAGGAGGCGAGCCCCTCGCGGCGCGAAGAGCTCTATCGCCAGGCTCTGGATCAGCTCGTGGTCCTGCAGCGCGAGGCGGCGCGGGCGCCCCAGCGCGCGATCTGCTTCCAGATCGCGTTCGACTTCGAGAAGCTGTCGTGGGAAATGCACTTCTTCTGGAAGCATTTCCTCGAGGGCTACCGAAGGTGCGACCTCTCCGTCGAGGACCGTGCTTCCATGGCGGACGGGTTCCACCGGCTCTGCGCGGAGATCTCGTCCTGGCCGCGCGTGCTCACCCACCGCGACTTCCACAGCCGCAACCTGATGTCGTACGGCGACGCCCTCTACTGGATCGACTTCCAGGACGCGCGCATGGGCCCGGCGCACTACGACCTCGCCTCGCTGCTGCGTGACAGCTACGTGGAGCTCGACGAGGAGTTCGTCGCCGACCGGGCCGAGGAGTTCCGGCAGCGCGCCGTCCCCGGCGAGCCGCGCGACACGTTCCAGCGGCGCTTCGAGCTCATGTCCATCCAGCGCAACCTGAAGGCGCTGGGTACGTTCGGCTACCAGGGAACGGTGAAGGGGAGTCGCGTCTATCTGCCCTACATCCCGCGCACGCTGGCGCACGCGCGGCGCAACCTCGCGCGGTATCCGGAGCTGTCCGGACTCCGGCGCGCCTTGGCGAGGCATCTCGAGGAATTGCAGTAGATGAGTTCCACGGAAGCAACGAAAAATACTCAGGCTGACTCACCTCGGATCGTCCGAATCTCCGATTTCAAGGACCACGTCGGGAAAGAGATCCGGCTGCAGGGATGGCTCCACAACAAACGTTCCAGCGGCAAGCTCCAGTTCCTGATCGTGCGCGACGGCAGCGGTTTCGCGCAGGCGGTCGTCGCCAAGGCGGCGGTGCCGGAGGCGGCCTGGACGGTGGCGGAGGCGATGGGGCAGGAGTCGTCGCTGGAGCTGACCGGGCGCGTCAAGGAGGACAAGCGCGCGCCGGGCGGGTTCGAGGTGGACGTCACCGGGCTCCGCGCCGTGCAGATCGCGCACGACTATCCGATCACGCCCAAGGAGCACGGGACCGCGTTCCTGATGGAGAACCGGCATCTCTGGCTCCGCTCGCCGCGGCAGCACGCGGTGATCCGCGTCCGCCACGCCGTGGTGAAGGGCGTGCGGGACTACCTCGACGATCAGGGCTTCACGCTGGTGGACACGCCCATCTTCACGCCCGCCGCCTGCGAGGGCACGACCACCCTCTTCGGGGTGCCCTACTTCGACGAGGGGACCGCGTACCTCACCCAGAGCGGGCAGCTCTACAACGAGGCCAACGCGGCCGCCCACGGCAAGGTGTACTGCTTCGGCCCGACCTTCCGGGCCGAGAAGTCGAAGACGCGCCGCCACCTCACCGAGTTCTGGATGGTGGAGCCGGAGATGGCGAGCTGAAGGTCCTGGAGCGCGACCCCGCGAAGCTGGGCAACGTGAAGTCTCCGTTCCCCTGGCTCCACTACGACGATGCGATCAAGCTGATCCAGTCCAAGGGATCGCAGACGCGGTGGGGGAGCGACTTCGGGGGGACGGACGAAACGGTGATCGGGGAAGCCTACGACCGGCCGGTGGTGGTCCACCGGTTTCCGGCCGTGATCAAGGCGTTCTACATGGAGCCCGACCCCGACCGCCCGGAGCTGACGCTGTCCGCGGACATCCTGGCCCCGGAGGGTTACGGCGAGATCGTGGGCGGCGGCGAGCGCATGTCGAGCGCGGAGAAGCTGCAGCAGCGCATCCACGAGCACAACCTGCCCGAGGAGGCGTTCCGCTGGTACCTCGACCTCCGCAAGTACGGCTCGGTGCCCCACGCCGGCTTCGGCATGGGCATCGAGCGGCTGGTGACCTGGATCTGCGGGCTCGAGCACCTGCGCGAGACGATCGCCTTCCCGCGCATGCTGTATCGCATATACCCTTGACGTTCACCCCGACCCTCGTCGCGTACGTCTCCGGGCACGGGTTCGGGCATTCCGTACGCACGGCGACCGTTCTCGCCGCCGTGCGCGCCCTCGATCCCGGGCTGCGCATCGCCGTCGTCACCGCGGGACCGGAGATGGTGTTCCGCCAGGCCCTCGGTTCCGACCTCCTCTTCCGCGCGGAGCGCGCCGACGTGGGTCTCGTCCAGAAAGGGGCCCTCGTCATCGACATCGGGGCGACAGCGGCGGAGTGCGAGGCTTTCGACCGCGACATGCCCGCGCGCGTCGAGGGCGAAGCCGCCTGGCTGCGCGACGTCGGCGCTCGCCTGGTCCTGGGCGACATCCCGCCTCTCGCCTTCGTGGCGGCGGCGAAGGCGGGAGTGCCGGGCGTGGGGATGTCGAACTTCTCGTGGGATTGGATCTACCGCCACCTGGCCCGCCAGGAGCCGCGTCTCTCCGCCGCCGCGGACGCCGCCGCGCGGGCCTATGCGGAGGCGACGATCCTCCTGCAGCTTCCGTTCGCCGGCGACCTCGCGGCGTTCCCACGCCGGAAAGAGGTTCCGCTGGTCGTCCGCCGTCCGGCGGTGACGCGTCTGGAGGGACGCCGCCGCCTGCGCCTCGGGATGGCCCCAGCCGTGCTGCTCTCGTTCGGAGGCCTTGGCCTTCCCGGCCTGGAGTTCTCGGTGTTGTCGAAGCTGCGGTCGTTCCAGTTCCTGAGCGAGCCCACCGGCTCCGACGCGCCCCCCAACGTGCGCGTCATTTCCCTCAGCGACCTCGCCGCGCACGGCATGACCTACCTCGACCTCGTGGCCGCCGCCGACGTCGTGGTCACGAAGCCGGGCTATGGGATCGTGACCGACGCGATCGCGTGCCGGACGCGCATGGTGTATACGGAGCGGGGCGATTTCCCCGAGTACCCCATCCTCGTGGAGGAGATGACGCGCTGGCTTCCCGCCGTGCACGTCTCGAACGCCGATCTGCTCGGCGGCCGCCTCCGGCCGGCCCTCGACGCGGCGCTGGCGGCGCCCTTCCCCGACCCACCCCGAATGGACGGCGCCGCGGAGGCGGCGCGCGCGCTGCTCGAGGAGGCGAGCGCCGGCCAACGGACGGCCGCGCCCTAGAGTGCGCTCCGCTCCAATCCCGGACACGAGCCCCACTTCCGTCCGGTTCCTCCTGGGCGCCATCGTCCTGCTCGCGGCGGTTTTGCGGATCTGGGGGATCGAATACGGCCTGCCGCACCCCCTGGCGAGGCCGGACGAAGAGCGGATCACCGACAAGGCCCTCCGCATGCTGTCGGACCAGACGCTGGGCCCGGGCGAGTTCGTCTATCCGAGCCTGCAGAAGTACCTCTGCATGGCCGCGCTGGAGGCGCACTTTGCTTTTCTCCGGCTCTCCGGCCGCTGCCCGACGAGGGGGGATTTCATCGAATGGGTCACGGTGGTGCACCCGCGCCTCTACTACCGGACGTGCCGGCTGGTCAGCGTGCTCACCGGCGTGGCCACCGTCCCCCTCGTCTTCGCCCTGGGCCGGCGCCTCTCCGGCCAGCGCCGCGTCGGGCTCGTCGCCGCCCTGCTCCTCGCCGTGTGCTACCTCCACGTGCGCGACTCGCATTTCGCCACCGTCGACGTGACGATGACGTTCTTCACGACCCTGTGCGTCTTTCTCGCGCTGGAGGCGGCGCGAACGGGGAGGACCGCCGCGTTCGCGGCGGCGGGACTGGCGGCCGGACTGGCCGCGGCCGCGAAGTACAACGCCGTCGTCGTCTGTGTCGTCGTCCCCGCCGCCGGCTGGGCGCGGGTGCGCGAGCGCCCGGACGAGCGCCGCGCCGCCGCGTGGTGGCTCCTGGCCGGAGCCGCCGCCGCCATCGCCGGATTCTTGATCGGCGTCCCCTTCGCGATTCGCGAGCGCACGCGGATCCTGGACACCGTCACCGCGACCGCGGCCGCGCTTCACGCCGGTGAGGGGCCGATGGCGTTCCGGGTCCATCTGCTGGACTCGCTGCCGGGAGGGCTCGGCTGGCCGCTGTACCTGGCTGGCCTCGCCGGTATCGCGCGCGTGATGTGGCGCCGTCGCCCGGAAGACTGGGTGTGGCTCTCGTTCGCGCTCGCGTGGTACCTGCTGATCGGGCCGGTGCGCTGGGTGGTCCCGCGGTACGTGCTTCCGCTCGTCCCGCTCTTCGCGGTGGCGGCGGCCGAGCTCGCTTCGGCGCTGACCTCGCGCTCGCGGCCACTGCAGGCGTGCGCCGCCGTGCTGCTGGCGGCGCCGCCGCTCTGGAGGTCGATCCAGTACGACCGCGTCGCCAGTCGCCCGGACACGCGCGTGCTGGCGGCGGACTGGATCGCGGACAACGTGCCCGCCCAGTCCCGCATCGCGATATGCGAGGGCTACGCCGCGCCGGTGCTTCACGGCAAGCGCCCCGGGCGCATGCCGTTCCTCCCGAAGCCGATCACCTGCTCGCGGGCGGAGATCGCCTCCACGCCGGCGCGGTACCTCGTCACGCACGAGCACCCGCAACTGGGAGTGTGGGCGCCCTCCGGCTACTACCGCGGCGTGCTCGGCGATCGGTGGCGGGCGATCGCGGTCTTCGATCCCTTCTCCGAAGCCGGCCCGGCCGGCGCGCATTTCCACCGCGGCGACGCGTTCTACATTCCGTACACCGGCTTCGACGCCGTGACCCGCGGCGGCCCCCTCGTCACCGTCTGGGAGAAGTCCGATGGGGCCCCCGAGTAGAAGGGCGAGGCGCCTACCGCATCGTCTTCATCCAGAGCTCGTCGAGGCCGCCCTCGGTGAGGAGCTTGGTCGCATACACGATCTGGCCGGTGTGGACCGCCCAGTGGTGCGAGGTGCGCAACACCAGGGCGAGGACGCTCTGGGGCGAATCCCGTGGGACGTCGCGCACTTCGAGCAGCCGCGCGGGATCGAGCGCGCCCAGGACGCGATCGGTCTCGGCCACGGTCTCCTCGAGGACGCGGAGGAGATCCACCCGCGGCCGCGGGCCCCGCTGCGCGAACTCCGCCTTGCGGTCGCGCTCGTATCCCGTCCCGCCCACCACGCGGCCCAGGAAATGCTGGCTGGAGCCGCAGACGTGCAGCACGAGGTTGCCGACCGCGTTGCTGTCCGCGTGTGGGCGCCACCAGAGCTGGCCGTCGTCGAGACGCGCGAGGCACTCGCGCACCTGGCCCGGAAACCCGTGGACCAGGCGCCGGCGCGCCTCGTCGATCACCACCGCGCCGAGGGGAGCGGCCGCGTCCGTCACAGGCCCACCCACTCCAGGCCGCCCATCGCGTACCGCTTGATCTCCGTCTCGTACTTCCGGAAGAGCGCGAGGTTCGCGGGCGGCACGTCCAGCGTGGGCGCGCTCGCGCCGCCCTCCGGACCCGGGGACGCCTTCGCGACCTCCGAGGCCCAGAGCGTCTTGTAGACCTGCTGGACCATGAACCGGTATTCGTCTTCGCTCATGCCCACGTCCGCCAGCGCCTGCGCCTGGGCCATCCGCACCTCGCTGAGGACGCCCAGCCCGTGCGCCAGGTCGCGCAGCCCGGCCTGCTTCTTCTTGTTCATGGCTTCGAGCTCGTCCTTGTGCTCGACGTAGACGTCGAAGACGCGCCTTCGGATCTCGAGGAACTTGACCAGGCGGTCCTCGCGAATGACTCCGTCCGCCGGCTCCGTGAACGGTACGGCGTTCGCCTTCTTCTTGAGCTCCTCGATCTTCGCCTCGTGGCCGGTGAACTGCTCCGCCTTGCCCTTGGCCCACCAGAGGCCGCCGAACACGACCGCGGCCAGGACCACTCCGCCCATCACGGCGGCGATGCCACATCCGATCGCGACCTTCGTTCCCGTGCCCAAAGTCCCTCCCTCGGGTCATCGGACCCCGGCTGCCGATGTTAGAGAGCGGGTCCGAGGCGGTCAAGGGTGACGGCGTGACGGGGATCGCGGCCGCGGGAAAGGCGCGATATGATGGTCGGTCGGCAATGCAGCCAGGGGCGCTGGAAGCACCGGGCCGCTGGAACAAGGAGGCGTACTTGGAACCCACGTGGCATGACGGTCTGAGCCGCAAGGCCCTGGTGGAGCTGGTGGAAGCGCTCCTCCTCGCGCTGGACAAGTCCGTCCCCCGCCTCGACGCCATTGCCCATCACCTGTCCCTCATGAGCCAGCAGGGCGAGGAGACGGAGGTCCTGGGCGGGATCAGCGACCAGATCGCGGACATCGGCGACGAGCTCTACGCGGCCAGCGACCGCGAGAAGCTGCGCGAGTGGGGCAACGAGATCGACATGCCGGAGAAGGCCCACTGAGCAAGACGATCGGCCTGGTTTCGCTGGGCTGTCCCAAGAACCTGGTCGACAGCGAGGTGATGCTGGGCCGCCTGCGCGACCGCGGCTACGACCTCGTGGCCGACGCTCACCAGGCGGACGTCATCGTCGTCAACACCTGCGCCTTCATCGACCGCGCCAAGCAGGAGTCCGTCGACACCATCCTGGAGATGGCGAAGGAGAAGGAGACCGGGCGCGCCCAGCGTCTCGTGGTGACCGGCTGCCTCACCCAGCGCTACGACGCCGAGCTGCGGCGCGAGATCCCCGAGATCGACGCGACCCTCGGCACCGGACAGGTCGACGACATCGTGAAGGCGGTGGAGGGTGACGCCGCCGTCGACGCGAGCGAGGCGCCCACCTGGGTCTACGACCACGCCGCCCCGCGCATCCTGTCCACGCCGCCCTGGCTCGCCTACGTGAAGATCAGCGAGGGCTGCGACTACACGTGCAGCTTCTGCATCATCCCCACCCTCCGCGGACGCCACCGCAGCCGCAACGTCGAGGACATCGCGGCGGAAGTGCGGGATCTCGCCGCCCGCGGGGTGAAGGAAGTCGTGCTCGTGGCCCAGGACTCCACGCGCTACGGGCTGGACCACGGCCTGCGCGACGGCCTGGCCTACCTGCTGCGCCGCCTCGGGCGCATCGACGGGATCCGCTGGATCCGCGTGATGTACGCGTACCCGGCCACCCTGACCGATCCCATCCTGGAGGCCATGGCTTCCGAGGAGAAGGTCGTCAAGTACGTCGACATCCCGCTCCAGCACGCCAGCGACGCCGTCCTGCGGAGGATGAAGCGGCCGACCGGCCGCGGCAACCTCCTCGGCATGATCGAGCGCATCCGCGCCCGCGTTCCCGGCGTGGCCATCCGCACGTCCTTCATCGTCGGCTTCCCCGGCGAGACCGATGCCGATTTCCAGGAGCTCCTCGACTTCGTGGAGGCGGCCCGCTTCGACAACGTGGGTGTCTTCACCTATTCGGACGAGGAGGGCACGAGCTCTTTCGATCTGGAAGATCGCGTCGCCCCCGGGGTCAAGGAGAAGCGCCGGCGGCGTCTCATGGCCGCCCAGAAGCGGATCGCCACCCGGCGCAACCGCGGCCGCGTGGGCGAGCGTTTCGAGGTCCTGGTGGAGGGCAGCCATCCGGAGAGCGACCTCCTGCTCCGCGGGCGGACCGCGGCCCAGGCGCCGGACATCGACGGGATGGTCTTGATCGCCGACGGCGTGGCGGACCCCGGGACGTTCGTGACGTGTGAGGTCACGGAGGCGCATCCCTACGACCTGGTGGTGCGCATCGTCGATCGCGCCGCCGCTCCCGCGCGCAAAGGTCGCTCCGCGGGCCTCGCCGCCGTCCCGTGATCCGCGTCACTCGCACCCTCCCCTGATGCACTCGCCTCGCCCGTGCGAGGTGCCGCCGCTCTAACATCGACAAGGGACATCCGCACAGGTGCACACGAACGAGCCCTTGAAGGGGACGCTCTCGGAAGGCGCGCTCGCGCCGCTGCTCGGCCGCCTGCAGCGCACGCGGCCAGCGGCTGGCTGCGCGTGAGCAGCATGACGCTGCGCAGCGGCATCCCCTCCGTGACCCGCCTCGGCCTGAGGCTGCAGGAGGGGCGCGTGGTCGCGGTCGAAGCCGAAGAGGATCCCCTGCGACCCCTGCCCGCCGACCTGACCGAACGGGCGACGATCGGCCTCACGCGCATACTCGCCTGTCGCGACGCCGTCCAGAGCTGGGACCCCACGACGGAGGTGGCAACGCTGGACCCGGCGGCGCCGCTCCTCGCCGCCCTCGCCCTGCGGGCGGTCGACCGCGCGGACGCGGCGGTGGTGGAGGCGGTCCTGGGCGACGCCGACCGCGGCCTCGTCGCCGGCGCGTCCGCCGAAGCGGGCCACGCGCCGCTGACGTCGTCGCATCGCGCGCTGCTGGCGCGCATCCGCCCGGAAGTGAAGGCGGCCGAGCTGATCCGGTCGGGCGGGGAAGGGGCGGCGCGTGACCTGCTCGCGCTCCTGTGTGCAGGAGTCGTCGAATGGGCGCCGACGGAAGCGCCAGCTCCCCCGCCGCGGACCGATCGCCCGGCGGCCCCGCCCGCGACCGGCGCCACCCAGCGTCCACCCACGGGCACCAGCGCGGCGCTGCGATCGTTGTCCACTCCGGCCCCGGCCAAGCCGGCCGCCCCCGTCCCGCCTCCGGGGCAGATGCGCCGCGAGATCGAGGAGGCGCACGCCGCCCTGCGCGGCGCGAACCACTTCGCCATCCTGGGCCTCACCGTGAGCGCATCCGAGGACGAGGTCCGGCAGGCGTTCGCCCGGCTCGGGCGCCGCTACCATCCGGACGCGCAACGCGACCCCGCCCTCCAGGACGTCCGCCAGAAGCTCAACGACATCTTCGTGGCCATCGGCACCGCGTACGCCGTCCTGAAGGACACGGGAGCGCGCGACCGCTACGAGCGCGCGATGGGGCTCCGCAACGCGGCCCCTCGCGTCACGGCCCCCGCCCGCGAGGCCGCGGCCGACACGTCCGCCCCCGCCCACCGGGCGGACGAGCCGATCGAGACCCGGCTGCTGCGGGCGGAGGAAGCGCTCGACGCCCGGCAACCGTGGGAAGCCATCCGGCTTCTCGAGGAGACGGTGTCCGCGGCGGCGGGCACGCTCAAGGTGCGCGCCCAGGTGCTGCTCGGCCGGGCGTACGCGGACCGCGAGCGGCCGCGCGAGGCCGAGAAGGTGCTGCTCGAAGTGCTGCAGGCCGATCCGGTCTCCGTGCCCGCCTGCCTGCTCCTCGGGCGGATCTTCCGCGAGCGCGGAATGGCCAAGCGCGCGCGCGGCATGTTCGAGCGCGCCCTCGAGATCGAGCCCGGACGGGTGGACGCCCAGCGCGAGCTGCTCGCGCTCGGCGTGGACCCGGCGCCGCCGCCTCCGGGCGGATCGCTGCGGTCGCGTCTCCGCGACCGCCACTGAAGCGATGGTCGCCACAAGCTGCTGAGAAACCGTCACATGCGGGCACGCATCGCCCGTGGCGCCGGGCATTTCACTCTTGCGTCCGGTGGAAGGCCCTGCTATCCTTACTGTTCCAGCTCGGGGTGGTGCACCAGAGTGGGCTCGCCCCCACTCTTTTTTGTTGGAGCGAGACGGCCTGAAGGAGC
>WNFI01678596.1_pt1 | contig 12792 bp, 11 predicted proteins | sample 5400471 | NCBI WGS metagenome assembly WNFI01 (sample SAMN13153348, study PRJNA577476) | soil metagenome | isolation source: 100 cm saprolite on Douglas fir-dominated hillslope | place: USA:California | collected 2013-09-17
AGATTGAAGCGGTCGGCGGCGATGCGCAGGCCGACACCGGGACGCTCGCGCAGCATGATCGTGGCCGCACCGCTAAGCCGCGTCGCATCGAGCGTCGCGTCGATGCCGGTAAGATCGAGCCGGTCGCCGGCGAGCGTGAGGTGGCTCGACAGCGATGCCCGGCGCAGCCGATCGGGGGGCACGCCATCGCTCTGCGCGCCGATCCAGGCGAGAATGCTGCGGAGATCATCGGCCTTCGCCGCGAAGATCCCTTGCCCGCGCGGCCCCTCGGCGCTCATCGCGCCGCTGCCGCTGAGCGACACATCCGATCCGCCCGGCAGCGACGCCGCGGCACGGCCGAGAGTCAGCCGGCCGCCGGCGAGGGTTGCCTTGAGCTGCGCGTCGCGGACGACGCCATTGCGCCATATCAGCGCTTTGATGCCGAGGTCCACACTCGCATCGACGCTGTCCGGCACGACGAACGCGCCGGGCTGCAGCGGCGCCAACGGCACGGGCCCGGCGGCATCGGTCGAGGCCGCAAAGGCGCTGCCGACCAGGCTGGGCGGCGTCGCCCCAGCTTCCTTGCGCTGCGCCAGCCAGCGATCGAGATCCAGCTGGTTGACCGAGAAGCTCAGTCCGACGCTGGGCGGCGTTCCCTGCGCGATGCGCAGGCTGCCCTCGCCATGCGCGGAACCGAAATCGACGTTCAGGTGCTCGAGCACTAGGTCGTGCGGCGTGCCGCGGATGTCGGCGGCCAGCGTCACGGGGCGCGCCAGCGCTGCCGGCAGGCGTGCGCGCAGCACCACCGCCGCCAGCGTCTGCGCGTTGTCGGCCGCGAGCGTGAGCTGGCCCGCGATGCGCCGCTCGTCGCCCGTGCCGGTCAATACCAGGTCGAGCTGAAGCCGGGTCGCCGGCTTGATGGCAAGGGTGGCCTGGAACGGCACGTCCGGCGCATCGATCGCGCCGCTACGCGCCTCGAAGCGGAGCGCTGCCCCGCGCGACACGAACTCGCCCGCCGCGGTGTACGGCCCGGCGTGCCCCTCGATCGCCACCGTGGCGTTGATATGCTCGAAGCGCTCGACCGTCGTTCCCGAGCGATAGGTCACGGCACCGTTCTGGATGGTCAGGCGGTCGACAGCGAGCGCCCGCATTATCGCCTCGCTCGATGCATCGGCAGCGCCGACGCCGCCGGTCGGGACTCGCTTTTCGAATTGCCAGTTGCCGTCACCCGTCGCCACGCGTTCGAGATCGAAATCGGGCTCGACGAGCGTCGCGCTGCGGATCTCGACGCGACGCGCCAGCAGTGGCCAAAAGGCCAGCTTCACTTCGACCGCGCGCAGCCGTACCATGTCCTCGACGGCGGCGCCCGGCGGATTGGCCAAGCGCACGTCGCGGGCCGTGACCGTCGGTCCCGGCAGCAAGGACAGGCCGAGCGGTCCCCTGAGCTCGACGGTGCGCCCGGTCAGCGCGGCCAGTTCGGTGGCGATCGGACCCTTGAAGCGGTTGAGGTCGATGAATTGCGGCGCCAGGACGAGACCGGCAAGAACGAGGGACGCCAGTATGGCCAGGGCGATGGCCGTTTTTCGCAAGGAAGGCCTCCTTGGCGCGCGGCGCCTGGGGGGTGGCGGCCGTGGCGCGTCACGCCCCGGCGCCGACGGCCAGCACGCGCCAACGCCATCGTCCCACCTTAGCATGCCGCCCAGCCGCGGCCAGCCGACCCGACCGTCAGGAGCCTGCGATGGCTGACATCGTCAACCTCAACCAGTATCGTAAGCGACGCGATCGCCGCGAGGCCGAGAAGGCCGCCGCCGAGAACCGCGTCCGCCACGGCCGCAGCAAGGTCGACCGCCAGACGGAGCGCCGCGAGAACGAGAAGGCCGCCAAGGACCTCGAGGACAAGCGGCTCGACTAGGCAAGGCCGAGCTCGAGCCGGTAGAGCGCCTCGGTCTCGCTATCGAAGGAGAAGAAGGTCACCCGCTCGAGGGTGTCGTCGGTCAGGAGGAAATGGTGGGTCTCGTTGAGGGCAATCGCGCAGGCGCGAGGGCGTGGAAACCCGTAGACCCCGGTCGAGATCGCCGGAAAGGCGATGGTACGAACGTGATGCGCCACCGCCAGCGCCAGGCTCGAGCGGTAGCAGGCGAGGAGCTCGTCTTCATTACTGGCGCCGCCGCGCCAGACCGGACCAACCGTATGGATCACGAAGCGCGCCGGCAGCTTGTGACCGGCGGTGAGCCGCGCCTCGCCCGTCGGGCAGCCGCCGAGGCCGCGGCATTCGGCGAGCAATCCCGGTCCGGCGGCACGATGGATGGCGCCGTCGACGCCGCCGCCGCCGAGCAGCGAGCTGTTGGCCGCGTTGACGATGGCGTCGAGAGCAAGTCTGGTGATGTCGCCGGTCGCCAGTTCAATCCTTGGGTCATAGGCCATGCCATCCTCCTCCGGCGCCTTCCGGGGAACCCGGCCGGTGCGCTGCCGTTGCCTTTCGGATGCCGATTGCGTCCGTTCGGCGGACCCGGAGCTCCAGTGACTGCCGTGTTGCCGCTTGTCCAAGGAGAGCCATCATGAGCCGAGCCTTCGTCAACGAGAACGACACCGAGGCGGCGGCCGATGCATTGCCCGATCTGCCGCAAAGCAAGCACCCCAACTATGTCACGCGGCGCGGGTTGCGTCTCCTGGAGGAGCGCCTCGCCAAGGCGCAGGAGCGCCAGCGCGAGCTGGCGACGCGGCCGGACGACCCGGCCAAGGATTTGGAGCTTGCCCATGGCGCCCGGGAGATCCGCTACCTGGAATCGCGAATCGAGCGCGCGATCGTGGTCGACCCCGCCCAGGCGCCCACGCAGGAAGTCGCCTTCGGCGCCATGGTGGAAGTCTCCGACGCCGCCGGCGAGCGCCACGAATTCGCGATCGTCGGCGAGGACGAGGCGGACGCCGAGCACGGCAAGGTCAGCTGGGTCTCGCCCCTCGCCCGCGCGCTCATCGGTGCCGGCGTGGGCGATGTGGTGCAATGGCGGCGCCCGGCCGGCGCGGTCGAGCTCGAGATCCACGCGATCCGGTACCCGGAGCGGCAAACCTAGACGGTTGTCGCGCAACGACCGGCTGTGACGGCGCAGCTGTTAAGAATTTTCAAATCGTCCGCCGGCACTATCACAAGGTGGTGCATCAAAAGCAGATATCGGTTCCGCCCGCCCGGCGGCGCCATGCAGCCGCCCGCTCGCCGTGGCGCCGTCGGCTCCTGGCGATCACAGCCATTGCCTGTGCCGCGAGCACCCAGCCGCAGTGGCTGGGTTTGGATATCTCGGCCTCAGCACGAGTCGACCAACAGACCTCGCCGGCGCCAGGGCGGCGGCCAGACCCGATCTCCGGCCAACAGTATAAAGGCGCCATTCCGATATCCGAGCGGCTTGTGCCCCTGCCGGCAGGCAGCTGGACCGTTGTCGCTCACTTGCCGATCACCTCACCGGAAGGCGACCGGCTCGACAGCGCCATCGTGGCGAGGATTGAGCGGTCCGCGGTCGTCGGAATGATGCTGCTGATCAGCAGCGACCCGAGAAAGCCTACGATCAAGGATCGTCGTGACGCCGTGGGCTGCGACCGCAATGATTTCTATCTGTCGCGCGGCTTCGTCTCACCCGACGGTTCCACGGAAGAATGCATGAGGGTTACCTGTTCGCTGCCACACAATTGGAAGAGTTCGCCAAGACTGGTTCCTGTGTTCCGCGCCGCCTATGCGGAGCTCGAACGGCGTCACGTCGCAATTCCGGAGGTGCTCGTTCAAGCCGGCTTCGACCTGTGGGCTCGCAGTCAGATGCTGACGACGATCTACTACTTCAACCCGGCGGCAGAGGGCATTGCGCTCGGATCGCCCTCGGGCTGGGACAAATACGAGGTGGAAAAATCTGCTCGGCGGGCCGCCTATGTAGCGCGCGTCAAGTCATGGGGGGCGCACTGGTGGCCGGCGATGCGGGCCAGTTTTGCCGGTAGCCTGAAGGCCGCAGGGCCGGCTCCGGGCGGCGTGAAAGCGTGGCCGTAAGATTCTACACGCGGACGATCTTGCCGGGGTTCATGATGTTGTCGGGGTCGAGCGCGCGTTTCAGCGTGCGCATGACCGCGACCGCCTCGCCGTGCTCGGCGACGAGGAAATCCATCTTGCCGTAGCCGATGCCGTGCTCGCCGGTGCAGGTGCCGTCCATGGCGATGGCGCGCTGCACCATGCGGTCGTTGAGGCGGCTCGCCTCGGCCAGCTCTTCGGGCTTGGCGGGGTCGAGGATGAAGGCGAGATGGAAATTGCCGTCGCCGACATGCCCGACCAGCACGGCGGTCACGAAGGACTGGTCCAGATCGCGCGTGGTCTCGGCGATGCATTCGGCCAGACGCGAGATCGGCACGCAGACATCGGTCGCCCAGCCTTTCGCCCCCGGCCGCAGGGCGAGGGCGGCGTAATAGGCATCATGCCGCGCCTGCCACAGCTTGGAGCGCTCCTCGGGCGTTGCCGCCCAGCGGAAATCGACCCCGCCCTGCTCGGACGCAAAATCCTTCACCTGCGCCACCTGCTCCGCGACGCCGGCTTGCGTGCCGTGGAACTCGAAGAACAGGGTGGGCGCGACCGCGTAGCTGAGGTTGGCGTATTTGTTGACGGCGTCCATCTGCTTGGCGTCCAGCAATTCGATGCGAGCGATGGGCACGCCGGCCTGGATGGTGGCGACCACGGTGTCGACGGCGGCCGCCACGCTCGGGAACGGGCACACCGCGGCCATGATCGCCTCGGGGATGCCATAGAGCCGCAACGAGACCTCGGTGATCACGCCCAAGGTCCCCTCCGACCCCACGAAAAGCCGCGTCAGGTCGTAGCCCGCCGCCGATTTCCGCGCCCGCCGCGCCGTGCGGATCACCCGCCCGTCCGCCAGCACCACCGTCAGCGCCAGCACGTTCTCCCGCATCGTGCCGTAGCGCACCGCGTTGGTGCCCGAGGCGCGCGTCGCCGTCATCCCGCCCAGGGACGCGTCCGCGCCGGGATCGATCGGGAAGAACAACCCGGTGTCGCGCAGGTACGCGTTGAGCTGCTTGCGCGTGACGCCGGCCTCGACCGTGCAGTCGAGATCCTCGGCCGAGACGCGCAGCACCCGGTTCATCGGCGACAGGTCGATGCATATCCCGCCCTCGAGCGCCGCGACATGGCCTTCGAGCGAGGTGCCCGTGCCGAACGCGATCACCGGCACTTTGTGCGTCGCACAAAGCTTGACGATCTCGGCGACCTCATCGGTGCCTTGCGCGAACACCACCGCATCGGGCGGCGCCGGCGCGTGGTAGCTCTCGTCCTTGCCGTGCTGCTCGCACACCGAGGCCGCCGTCGACACCCGCTCGCCGAAGCGCTCCTTCAGCCGGTCAATCACGGCTTGGTTCGGATGGTTGCGGCGGAGCGCGGGCGCTGTCATCGGCGGGCCTTTCGCGGAGTTGAAGCAGTCTAGGATGAAGGCCCGACCAAGCCAATATGGCGGCCCGAGATCGGCCGTTTTACGCGGCGCCACCGAGAATCGCGCGGGAGCGCAAAAACGGGCGGAGAGATTCGTGCGCGCGGCGGCAGCGGCGCGACAGATTTGCGCGGCGGCGAGCGGCGTCTTGCAAATTCCTTGCGAATTGGTGTCGGCACTCCGCAAGCGATTGACCTGAGGACCAAGATTAAGCGTTTGTTGTGAGGGAGACGTCGAAGATCAGGACGTTTTTGGGGAGTGCCATGACGCTGGCGGCAGTCACTCTCGACGACAAATACACGCTCGACAGAGGGCGCATCTATCTCACGGGTATCCAGGCGCTGGTGCGTCTGCCGATGATGCAGCGGCAGCGGGACGCCGCGGCCGGGCTCAACACCGCGGGCTTCATCTCCGGCTATCGCGGCTCGCCGCTGAGCGGCCTCGACCAGAACCTGTGGCACGCCAAGCGCTTCCTCGAGCAGAACCACATCCACTTCCTGCCGGGGATCAACGAGGATTTGGCGGCGACCGCGGCGTGGGGCAGCCAGCAGACCAATCTCTTTCCCGACGCCAAGTATGACGGCGTCTTCGCGCTCTGGTACGGCAAGGGTCCCGGCGTCGACCGCACCGGCGATGTGTTCAAGCATGCGAATGCCACCGGCACCGCTCGCCATGGCGGCGTGCTGGTCCTCGCCGGCGACGATCACGCGGCGAAGTCCTCGACGCTGCCGCACCAGTCCGAATACGGCTTCATCGACGCCTCGATCCCGGTGCTGAACCCGGCGGGGGTGCAGGACATCCTCGATCTCGGCCTCTACGGCTGGGCGATGTCGCGCTTTTCCGGCTGCTGGGTCGCCTTCAAGGCCATCGCCGAGACCGCCGACAGCTCCGCCTCGGTACTGATCGATCCCGCCCGCGTCGACATCGTGACGCCGGCCGATTTCGCGCTCCCTCCAGGCGGGCTCAACATCCGCTGGCCCGACTACAACGCGCTGGAGATCGAGCGGCGGCTGCGCCAATGGAAGCTGCCGGCGGTGCAAGCCTTCGCGCGCGCCAACCGGCTCGATCGCGTGACCCTCGACAGCCCGCGGGCGCGCCTCGGCATCGCCGCCACCGGCAAATCCTATCTCGACCTGCGTCAGGCGCTGGCGGACCTCGGCATCGACGACGCCCTGGCGGCGGCGATCGGCCTGCGCCTCTACAAGGTGGCGCTGACCTGGCCGCTCGAGCCCGAGGGTATCAGCCGCTTCGCCGCCGGTCTCGAGGAGATCCTGGTGGTCGAAGAGAAGCGTCCGGTCATCGAGCAGCAGCTCAAGGACGTGCTCTACGGCAGCGATGCGCGGCCGCGCATCGTCGGCAAGGAGGACGAGCGCGGCGCGCCGCTCCTGTCATCGACCGGCGAGCTCGACCCCATGCAGGTCGCGCGCGTCGTGGCGCAGCGCATCGCGCGCTTCCATTCCTCCCCGCGCATCGCCGACCGCCTCGCCTATCTCGCCGCCAAGGAGCGCCAGCTTGCCGGCGCCAAGGCGCCGCTCGAGCGCATTCCCTATTTCTGCTCTGGCTGTCCGCACAACACCTCGACGCGCGTGCCCGAAGGCAGCCGCGCCACCGCCGGCATCGGCTGCCACTACATGGCGATCTGGATGGATCGCGACACCGCGACCTATACGCAGATGGGCGGTGAAGGCGTGCCTTGGCTCGGCCAGGCGCCGTTCACGAATACGCCGCACATCTTCGCCAACCTCGGCGACGGCACCTACTACCATTCCGGCAGCCTGGCGATCCGCGCCGCGGTCGCCGCCGGCGCCAACATCACCTACAAGATTCTCTATAACGACGCGGTCGCCATGACCGGCGGCCAGCCGATCGAAGGCCAGCTGACGGTGCCGCAGATCACGCAGCAGCTGGCGGCCGAGGGCGTGAAGCGCATCGTCGTCGTCAGCGACGAGCCCGGCAAATACCCGGTCGACGCCGGCTTTGCGCCGGGCGTCGAGACGTTCCATCGCGAGCGGCTTGACGCGGTGCAGCGCGATCTTCGCGACACGCCCGGCGTGAGCGTGCTGGTCTATGACCAGACCTGCGCCGCCGAGAAGCGCCGTCGCCGCAAGCGCGGCCGGTTCCCCGATCCGCAGAAGCGGGTCTTCATCAACGACCTCGTCTGCGAAGGCTGTGGCGATTGCTCGCGCACCTCGAACTGCCTTTCGGTGGTCCCGGTCGAGACCGAGTTCGGCCGCAAGCGCGCCATCGATCAGTCGAGCTGCAACAAGGACTATTCCTGCGTGGAAGGCTTCTGCCCGAGCTTCGTCACCGTGCATGGCGGCGCGCTGCGCCGGCATCATGAGGCGAAAGACAGCGACGAGATCCCGCCGCTTCCCGCGCCGGCGCTGCCGGCGCTCGCCGAGCCCTACAACATCCTCGTTGCCGGCGTCGGCGGCACGGGGGTGGTGACCATCGGCGCGCTGCTCGGCATGGCCGCGCATCTCGAAGGCAAGGGCTGCTCCATCCTCGATATGACCGGGCTTGCCCAGAAGGGCGGCGCCGTGCTGAGCCATATCCGCATCGCCGGCGCACCCGGTGACATTCACGCCGTGCGCATCACCACCGGCAGCGCGCATCTATGCGGATTTCATCGATGCCACGCGGCTCGCGACGGCGCTGCTCGGCGATTCCATCGCGACGAACCTGTTCCTGCTCGGTTACGCCTATCAGAAGGGCTTGATCCCGGTCGCGGCCGAAGCGCTCGAGCGCGCCATCGATTTGAACGCCGTCGCGGTCGATTCCAATCGCCGCGCCTTCCGTTGGGGCCGCTGGGCGGCGGTCGAGCGCGCCGCGGTCGAGCGCATCGCCGCGCCGGCGCCCGAGGGCGGCGAGCGGCTGTCACAAGATATCGACGAGCTGCTCGCTCGACGTGTCGCTTTCCTCACCGACTACCAGAACGCCGCCTACGCCGCGCGGTATCAGCGCCTCGTGCGCCGCGCGCTCGGCGTCGAGCAGTTGAAGGCGGCGGGCGCGAGCGGGCTCGCCGAGGCGGTCGCGCGCAACTTCTTCAAGCTGATGGCCTACAAGGACGAGTACGAGGTGGCGCGGCTCTACACCAGCGGCGAGTTCCTGAAGAAGCTGCGCCACCGGTTCGACGGCGATTTCACGCTCGAGTTCCACCTTGCGCCGCCGCTCCTCGCCAAGCGCGACCCAGCGACGGGTCATCTCAAGAAGGGCCGCTATGGGCCGTGGATGATGCGTGCCTTCGCGCTCTTGGCGAAGCTCAAATTCCTGCGCGGCACGCCACTCGATCCGTTCGGCCGCAGCGAGGAGCGCCGGACCGAGCGCCGTCTCATCGAAGAGTACGAGGCGATGCTGGACGAGCTGATCGTCGGCCTGTCGCCGGAAAACCATGCGCTCGCCGTCGAACTCGCGGGCATACCCGAGCAGATCCGCGGCTATGGCCACATCAAGCAAGCGAACCTGACGGCGGCCCGCGCCCGGCAGCAGGAGCTGCTCGCTGCCTTCCGCTCAGCACCCGCGCCGCACGCCATCGCCGCTGAGTAACGCAGCGCCGGACGCAATTTGGCAGGGATTCCGGGCTCGGCTAGACTCCGTGCGTCCGATATGCGAGGCGCGCCATGGCAACCGATCCGAATTGCGTCTTCTGCAAGATCGTCGCGGGCCAAATCCCGTGCTTCAAGCTTTATGAGGACGGCGATACGCTCGCCTTCATGGACATCAACCCCGTGCATGATGGGCATTGTCTCGTCATCTCGAAGGTGCACTACCCGACGGTGTTCGAGGTGACGCCGGAAGCCTTCGCTGGCGCCGCGCGCACCGCCATCAAAGTCGCGAAGGCGGTGAACACGGCGCTGAGGCCTGACGGACTTAACCTCGTCCAGTCGAACGGGCCTGGCGCGGCGCAATCGGTGCTCCATTTCCATCTCCACATCTTGCCGCGGCAGATGAGAGATGGGCTTTTTATCAATTGGGGGCTCACGCCCGGCGATCGCGCGCGCATTGCCGAGGTAGCCGAGCGCATCCGCGCCGCACTATGACTGCTGTGCCCGGCGGCTTCGCGCCGCTCTTCCGCACGAGCCCCTTCCTCGATGCCGTCGGCCCCTTCTACTACCGCCGCGACGGTGGGCGGCTGATTATCGGCCTGCGCATCCTGGAGAAGCATGCCAATGCGCGCGGCGTCGCGCATGGCGGGCTGCTCATGACGCTCGCGGACATCGCGCTCGGCTACAATACGGCGTATCAGGAAGACCCGCCGGCCTCATTGGTGACGGCAAGCCTGACCGGCGACTTCGCCGGCACGGCCAAGCTCGGCGATTGGGTAGAGGCGCATGTCGACGTCCAGAAGAGCGGCAAGCGGCTCGCCTTCGCGAACGCTTACCTTATGGTGGGTGACGAGCGCATCCTGCGCGCCAGCGCGGTCTTCGCGCGCAGCGCCGCCAAGCCAGCGGGGTAGCCGTCACTCCGCGGCCGCCTCGCTCGGGAGATCGGGGATCATGCCGAGGGCACGCTTGTAGACGTCGAGCAGCGTCTCCTGCTCATCGAGTTCGTCCTGGTCCATCTTCCGGATCTTGACGATCTGCCGCATGATCTTGACGTCGAAGCCGACGCCCTTGGCTTCAGCGTAGACTTCCTTGATGTCCTCGGCCAGCGCGCGTTTTTCTTCCTCGAGCCGCTCGACGCGCTCGATGAAGGATTTCAAGCGCTCACCGGCGATGCCGCCGACATCCGGCATGGAGTCCCCCTCGTTCTGTCTCTTTGCATCGACCCTATCGGAGCGTGCGCGAGGGTGCAAGACAGTGCGCGCCAGCTGCGACGTTAGCGTATCCGGTCAGTGCTTGTGGCCCGCGTCGGAAACCGGTTTCTTGTCGTCCTTCTGGTACTTTGCCTTCCACTGCTCATACGGCATGCCATAAACCACCTCGCGCGCCGCCGCGTCGGCGAGCGGAACGCCGCGTGCTTCGGCCGCCTCGCGATACCAGCGCGACAGGCAGTTGCGGCAGAAGCCGGCGAGATTCATCAGGTCGAGGTTCTGCACGTCGGTGCGCTCGCGCAGATGCTGCACCAGGCGGCGGAAGGCCGCAGCCTCGAGCTCGGTTTGCGTCTTGTCGTCCATGGGGTCTCTCCGTGGTGAGGCACGCCTTCCTAGTGTGGCGACGCCGGACGGCGATTGCCAGGGGTGCGCCGCGCTGGCCGCGGTCGCAGGGGCGGCAGCACCGGCGCCTTGCCTTGGCGGGGCAAAACTCCACCGCCGGTGGATCGTCCGGTCCGAGCAATGGAAGGGGGTGTGATCCATCTCCGCGCCGTTCTATCTTCTGCCAGCGGCTTGGGCGAGACGCCCGGCGCCGCGTGCGACAGGGATGACCGTGAGCCCTTCCCGGCGCGACCCACCCCGCGCGTTGCTGCGCGCGCTGTTCGATGCGGCGCTGCAGGCCGCCGATCCCACGCGCGCCCTGCCGCCGCGCTTGCCGCCGCCGCCGCGCGGGCGGACGGTCGTGGTCGGCGCCGGAAAGGCAGCCGCCGCCATGGCGAAGGCGGTCGAGCAGCACTGGCGCGGCCCGCTCTCCGGCCTCGTCATCACCCGCTACGGCCATGCCGTGGCCTGCCGGCGCATCGAAGTGGTGGAGGCGAGCCATCCGGTGCCGGACGCTGCCGGCGGCGCCGCCGCGGCGCGCATTCTCGAGAGCGTGCGCGGCCTGACGGCCGATGATCTCGTCCTGGTGCTCGCCTCGGGCGGTGGCTCGGCGCTGATGGCGCTGCCGGCGCCCGGCATCGCGCTCGACGACAAGCGCGTGGTCACGCGCGCATTGCTGCGCAGCGGCGCGACGATCGGCGAGATCAACTGCGTGCGCAAGCATCTCTCGGCCATCAAGGGCGGCCGCCTTGCCGCGGCCGCCGCGCCGGCACGGGTCGTCACCCTGGCGATCTCCGACGTTCCCGGCGACGATCCCGCCGTCATCGCATCGGGGCCAACCGTGCCCGACCCGTCGACTTTTGCCGAGGCGCGCGCCATCCTCGCCAAATATGCCATCGATCCGCCACCAGCGATCGCCGCGCATCTCGCCGCGGCCACGGAAGAGACGCCCAAGCCCGGCGATGCCCGCCTTGCCCGCAGCGAGGTCGCGCTGATCGCGACGCCGCAGGACGCGCTTGCCGCAGCTGCGGCAGCCGCGCGCGCCGCCGGTGTCACGCCGCTCGTGCTCGGCGACGCGATCGAGGGCGAGGCGCGCGACGTCGCGCTGGTTCACGCCGGCATCGCCCGCCAGGCCGCCGCGGGCCGGCTCCTCGTCGGCGACACCGCGTTGCCGCGCCCGGCGGTGCTGTTGTCGGGCGGCGAGACGACTGTCACCGTGCGTGGATCGGGGCGCGGCGGGCGCAATGCGGAGTTCCTGCTCGCCCTCGCCGTGGCGCTCGATCGGCATCCGGCGATCCATGCGCTCGCCGCCGACACCGACGGCGTCGACGGCACGGAAGACAATGCCGGGGCTTTCTATGCCCCCGATACGCTGCCGCGGGCCGAGGCGCTCGGCCTCGACCTGCGCGCGCGCCTTGCCGACAATGACGGCTACGGCGCGTTCCACGCGCTCGGCGACCTGCTGGTTACCGGGCCCACGCTAACCAATGTCAACGATTTCCGCGCGATCCTGGTTTTACCCGGGTGACCGCCCTCGCGCCTGAAGGAACAAGATATGCGCCGTCAACGCAGCGCCAAGATCGTCGCCACGCTCGGACCGGCGACGTCCTCGCCCGAGAAGATCAGTGCGCTTTTCCGCGCCGGGGTCGATGTTTTCCGGCTCAATTTCAGCCACGGCCAGAGCGAGGACCACCGCGCGCGGCTGGAGACGATCCGCGCGCTCGAGAAGGAGACCGGGCGACCCATCGGGATCCTCGCGGACATGCAGGGCCCGAAGCTGCGCCTCGGCACCTTTGCCGACGGGCGGGTGCGGTTGGCCGCCGGCAAGCATTTCCGCCTCGATCTCGACAAGCAGCCGGGCGACGGCGAGCGCGCGCCGCTGCCGCACCCGGAGATTTTCGCCGCGCTCGAGCCGGGCACCGACATCCTGCTCAACGACGGCAATGTGCGGCTCAAGGTCGAATCTTGCGGCGAGCAATTCGCGGAGACCGCGGTGCTCGTCGGCGGCGAGCTGTCCGATCGCAAGGGCGTCAACGTGCCCAATGCCGTGCTGCCGGTGACGGCGCTCACGCCCAAGGACCGGCGCGATCTCGCCTTCGCGCTCGACATGGGCGCCGATTGGGTGGCGCTGTCCTTCGTGCAGCGGCCCGAGGATGTGGCCGAGGCGCGCAAGCTGGTCGCCGGACGCGCCGGCATCATGGTCAAGCTGGAGAA